>WNFV01000416.1_pt1 | contig 59681 bp, 65 predicted proteins | sample 5400101 | NCBI WGS metagenome assembly WNFV01 (sample SAMN13153361, study PRJNA577476) | soil metagenome | isolation source: 115 cm soil or saprolite under grassland replicate 1 | place: USA:California | collected 2016-06-15
CGCGCAGTCGGTACCCGCCGCCCGGCTGCGGCCCGGCATCCAGTTCGCCGCCATAGACCGACACTCGTTCGCGCATCCCCACGAGGCCGTGCCCGCCGCCGTCCCCATTCCCGACGCCGCTTCCGTCGTCTCTGACCGTGACTTCGAGGTAGCTCTCACCGTAGGTGACGAGCACCTCGGCCCGTGTCGCCTGAGCGTGCTTCACCACATTCGTGAGCCCCTCCTGCACCAGCCGGTAGGCAGTGAGGTCGACGCCCGCGGGAAGCTGCATCGCCTCGCCCTCGATGCGCAGCTCGACAGGCAGGCCCGCTTCCCGCGCCTGCTCGACGAGGCGGCTGACGTGATCGAGGCTCGGTTGCGGAGCGAGAGCCGGCGCCTCCTCGGGCCGTCGCAGCACGCCCACCATCCGACGCATCTCGGCGAGCGCCTCCCGGCCGGTCCGTTCGACGACGAGCAAGGCTTCACGCTCACGTTCCTGATCGGGCCGGAGCAGTCGTCGCACCCCGGAGGCCTGGACGGTCATCACGCTGACGCTGTGGCCGACGACGTCGTGCAGCTCGCGCGCGATTCGCGCCCGCTCCTCCGCAACGGCTGAGCGTGCACGCTCCTCGCGTTCGCGCTCCGCCCGGAAGGCCCGCTCCCTCGCCTCGTCGGCCTCCACCGACTTCCTGCCGACGCCGAACGCGATCGTCCAGACGATGGCGAAGATGATGCTGGCCACAACGAAATTCCCCACACCCGACCTCGGATCGTTGTGGACCACCACGGCCAGAACACCCTCCGCGACGGCAAAGCCCGCAACGGCCTGGGCCCGATCCCGGAGCAAGCCGACAAGGAAGAGCGCCGCGCACCCCACCAGAAACGTCACGCCGTCGAAGGGGACGACAGTCTTGTCGACGAACGAGATCAAGGCGGCGGCGATACCCACGGCCGCAGGCGCGCCGAACGGAAAGCGTCGCCGGGCGAGCAGTGGTAGGACGATCGCGAGCATCGCCAACACGTCGAACCAGAGCGGGCCCTCCGGGCCAATCTCGTGTCCCCGGCCGAGAACCGCGCCGGTGACACCTATACCGGCCATCGCCAGAACTACAGCGTCGAACCAGTAGCGCCGCGCCAGCGGCCAGAGCCTCTTCACGGTCTGAAGGTACTCCGAACTCGAGCGCTTCGCCTCGTCCGCGAGAACGATCCAAACATCGTCCGCAAGGACGACATGGAATCGCCACCCCGGCCGAAGACGGCCCGGGCCCGTAGCCGTAGCGTGGTGATGACCGGATTTCACAGAGGAGGACACATGAGCATGCAGGGATCTTCGGGATTCGTGGTCGAGACCTCGGCCTTGACGAAACGCTTCGGCGATCGGGTCGCGGTCGACAACGTCGAGCTGCGCGTCCCGCGCGGCTCCGCCTTCGGCTATCTCGGCCCGAACGGCGCCGGCAAGACGACGCTGATCAGGATGCTGCTCGGCCTCACACAAGCGACCGGCGGCACGATGCGGCTGCTCGGCCGCCCGGTGCCGGACGAGCGCGCCGACGCGTGCAAGCGCCGCGGCGCGATCGTCGAGGAGCCCCGCTTCCACAAGCATCTGACGGGACGCGAGAACCTCACAGTGATTGCGGCCGCGCGCGAGCCGGAGGCGCACGACCGGATCGACGGCGCACTCGCGCGCGTCGGCCTCGCCCAGCGGGCGGACGAGCGCGTGAAGCGCTACTCGCTCGGCATGCGCCAGCGGCTCGGCGTTGCCCGCAGCCTGCTCGCCGACCCGGAGCTCTTGATTCTCGACGAGCCGACCAACGGGCTCGATCCGGCCGGCATCCACGAGTTCAGGGACATGATCCGAGGCTTCGTCGCGGAGGGACGGACCGTGCTCCTCTCGTCGCACTTGCTCGACGAGGTGGAAAAGATCTGCGACGAGGTCGCGATCGTCGATCGAGGGAAGGTCGTCGTGCAGGGGTCGATCGCAGATCTCGCCGCCGGCGGGAAGCAGACGATTCTGATCGCGACGAGCGACGAGGAGCAGGCGCTGGCGATCCTCGCCGAGCATCGCGGAGTCAAGTCCGCGATTGCGGAAGCCAGCGGAATCCGCGTCACCCTTAATGCCAACTCCGTCGAAGCGCAGGACGACATCGGCCGCCGTCTCGTCCTCGCGGGACTGGCCATTCGCCGCTTCGAGCCGGCGCGCGTATCGCTCGAGCAGCGGTTCCTGGAGATCACGTCCCGATTGGAGGAAGCAGTATGAGCACGACGACCATCACCGCAGAACTGCCGCAGACGCGCGCCCGAACGAGTTGGCGACCGCGACTCGTAAGCGCCGAGTTTCTGAAGCTACGCAAGCGGCGCGGACTCGTGATCTCCGCGCTCGCGCTCACCGTCCTGCCGATGATCATCGGCTACACCGTCCTGCTGAGCATCCACGCCGCGAATCCTGGCAAGCATGGGCCGGCAGGAGGGTTGGAGAACCTGTCGGGCTCGATGGACATGCTGTCCACGCTCAGCGTCGTCGCCGCGATCCTTGTCGGGGCGACTCTGGGAGCGGGGGACCTCGGCTCCGGCGTCTTCCGAGAGCTGGTCGTCACCGGACGGTCGCGGCTCGCTCTGTTCGCGGCGCGCATTCCCGCCGGGCTCGGACTCCTCTTGCCGATCGTGGGTGCAGGCTTCGCCATCACGGCGACCGGGTCGATCGTGTTCGCGGGGTCACTCGGCGCGCCCAGCGCAAGCCTCCTCGTCGGGTCGGCGGCCTGGCTGGCGCTCGTCACCTCGCTCGCTCTGGTGCTCGCGCTCGGGGTTTCTTCCATAATCGGATCGCGCGGGACGACGATCGGGATCGTCCTCGGCTGGCAGATCGTCGCCGTGCCGGTCCTGCTCCAGATCAAGACGCTCGGGTCGCTCCGTGAAGGACTCCTCGGCGCAGCAACCGACCGCCTAGCGCCCGCCGCTCTCTTCGAGGGCAACCCGCCCGTGCCGATCTCGATTGCCGCAGCCGCTCTCGTGATCGGTGCCTGGACACTCGTCCCGCTCGCTGTAGGCGCGTGGAGGACCTGCCCACGTTCTCCGAGGTGAACGAGTACAGGAAGTCCAGGCCGACGAAATAGAGACCTGGCTCGGAGGCGCAGACGCCGTGCTCATGCATCGGCTCACTGTCCTCGCCGAAGACCGGCACGTCGATCCAGCTGAAGTCCTGCCGGAACCCCGTGCACCAGATGACGTTCGCGACATCCATGACACGTCCGTCTTCGAGCACGGGCAAGCCGTCCTTGACTCCGGCCATCTTGGCGACGCGCTCGACGCCGGCTGCGAGGAGGTCCTGCGACTTCACCCGGATCAGCGGTGCGCCGCCGGCGAGGACGTGCGGGCGGACCTTGCGGCCGATCGGCGTCTTCACCGTCAGAACGTGAGAGGCAACGAACCAGAGCACCGGCACGAGCAGGCGCCTGAGCGGGCTCTCGATCCGGAATGGCACCTGACCCTTGTCTCTCCCGGACAGCCAGGTTCGGTGGGTCGCCGACACCTCCATGCCGATGTCCGCGCCCGAGTTCCCAGCGCCGACAAGGAGAACGCCGCCGGGACACAGCTGGGAAGGATCCCGGTATTCGCTGGAGTGCATCTGCACGATGCGGGGGTCCAGCTCCGAGGCAAACTCCGGCACAGAAGGTTTTCCGTAGAAACCCGTCGCCACGACGACGCGGTCGGCCTCGAACCGGCGCTCGCCACACTCGACCCTGTACCGGTCGCCATCCTTCGCCAGGCGAGTCACTGCCATATCCGTTCGCATCGGAAGATCGAATCTCGCCGCGTAAGCCTCGAGGTAGTCGGCCGTCTCGCGCGCGGTGGGATACGACCAGCCAGACGCCGGAAACGACCAGCCCGGCAGCCCGTCGTAGCGCGCCGGCGTAAACAGTCGGAGCGAGTTCCAGGTGCGCGTCCGCCAGGAGCCGCCGATGCGCTCGTTCGCGTCGAGGATCACGAACGGCCGTCCCTGCTTCTTCAGGTAGTAGCCGACCGAGAGGCCGGCCTGGCCGCCGCCGATGACGATCGTCTCGAATTTCTCGGTGCTCGCGACTGTTTCGCTGCGGCTGTCGATAGCTGCTTCCTGTGTCGCCATGATCGTTCCTCCATTCTCGAATGACCTTGACGACGACGTTAGGGCGGAGCCGACGAGCGCACATCGCCCGGATCCACCAACTTGCCGCTGCGACCGCATGGTCATTTCTGACCATGCGGTGCGTCAGACGAGGTCGTGCTCGAACGCGAACGCGCCCGCCGCGGTCCGCGACGCGACACCCAGCTTGCTGAAGATGTTCTGCACGTGCCTGGCGACGGTGTGCTCGCTGATCACCAACACCGCAGCGATCTCGCGGTTGCTCTTGCCGGTCGCGACCAGTCGCAGCACCTCCAGCTCACGCGGACTCAATCCGTGCATCCCATCACGCTCATCGCCTCTCGTAAGCCAGTCCACCGACGCAACGGATGGCGTTGCGCCGAGCTGCTCGAAGAGCCTCCGGGCCGCATCCAGCTCGAGCGCGAATCCATCTTCGTCGCCGAGCGCCCGGCACGCTCGCCCCACCAGCACACGTGTGTGCGCGACCTCGTAGGGGGCCTCGAGCTCTTGCCATGCCTGGAACGCCTGCCGCAGGCTGACCAGCGCGCCGCCCGCATCGCCTGCGGCGAGCTCGAACGCGCCGCAAGCCTGCGCTACCACTGCCCGGAGCATGTCAGTCCCGTATTGGGCCGCGATCTCGCGCAGCTCATCGCAGGCGTCTTGCGCCGCCTCGATGTCGCCGGCCGCGATCATGATCTCGACATACGCCGGCAACAGGCCCGCGCGAGCGGCGCGATCGGTCGTCTCGTTCACGGCCCGGCGAATCGCTGCGGCCGCTGCCTCTCCCTTCCCCTGGGCAAGCCGGAGGAGCGCGAGTCCAGGCTGCGGTTCCAGACCGAGACGGCTCGCTTCCCGGTACGCCTTGTCAGCCTCCTCGAACCGTCCGCTCAGCCGCTGGACCTCGCCTTGCAGGTACCACGCCTTCGCAATCGCTCCCGGATTCATCGCCCCCGCGAAGCGCTCGCCGGCCAGGCGCGCCTCCTCGAGCGCTGCGGGCCAGTCCCCGTGCAACCGCAGGAGTTGGGCGCGGTGCACGAGGCAGCGCCCTCGGAACGAGACCAGGTCGGGCTGCTGCTCGCACCAGCGTGTCAGTGCGGCGGTCCACTCGTGGGCGCGGCGCAGCTCGTAGACCTCCTCGCAGGCGAGAATCACGCCGCAGTACACGATCCCGCTAACGACAGGCGACACCTCTCCTGCAGTCACTGCCACCATGGCTTCGTCCAGCAGGCTGAGGCCTTCGGCCACCCGCCCGCCCTTCGCGAGCACCGTCCCCTGAACGTGCACGGCGAGCGCGAAGAGGTCGTTGTCGCCGAAGCGCTCGCCGATCTCGGCCGCTGCGGCAGCAGTGGCGGCCGCGCCGTCGAAGTCACCGCTCACCTCGTGTTGAAAGGCGACCGGCAGGAGCATGTAACCCTGCTCGACGGACTCTCCCCCTTCACGCTCGAGCAGCCGTTGAGCGCGGCCGAGCCAGCCTGTGGCCGGCCCCATCTCGCCGCGTAGCGCAAGGTTCATTCCGATCCAGAACGCGCAGCGGACTGCGGGCAGCGCGTCGCCCTCTTCCGCGTAGGCGTGGTGCGCGCGCTCCAGCAACGGAATCCATTCGTCGACGTGCCCGAGCATGTGGGCCGCTGTCGCCAGCAGCACGAGGTCCGAGCCCGAGAGGGGAGCCGCGCGCTCGGCGCGCCCCAGCAGGTCGTAGGCCTCGCTCCACGCGGACCTCGCATGGGCCTCGCGGCCACGTTCTAGCTCGTCAGCGGTCTGCAAGAGCCCCAATGTCCTCCAAACTGAGCCGATCGTAAAGTTAAGTTGCTTCTTACGTAAGAATATGCTTACATAGTTACCGTGGAGGCCGCACTCAAAGCAATTGCCGCGCCCCGGCGGCGGCAGATTCTCACACTCGTCCGCGATGACGAGCTCAGCGCCGGGGAGATCGCGTCCCACTTCGATGTCACGCGGCCTGCGGTCTCCCAGCACCTGAACGTCCTGAAGGAGGCGGGGCTCGTGAGCGAGCGACGCAACGGCACGAGGCGCCTGTACAGAGCACGTCCCGAAGGGCTTGCCGAGCTCAAGGACTTCCTCGAGGAGTTCTGGGACGTCCGGCTCGAGACACTCAAACACGAGGCAGAGAAGGAGGAGCAGAAGAAGCATGGACGCAACCACTGAGACAACTTCAATCGAGCGCACGATCTCGATCGCTGCCAGCCCGGAGACGGTCTGGGAGTTCTTCGTCGACCCGGAGAAGCTCATTCGCTGGAAGGGCATGAAGGCCGACCTCGACCCCCGCCCCGGCGGCGTCTACCTCTGCGAGGTCATCCCCGGACACACGGCGCGCGGCGAATACGTCGAGCTCGACCCGCCCCGCCGGCTCGTCTTCACCTGGGGCTGGGACGGCCAAGAAGGCGTGCCACCGGGCTCCTCGACGATCGAGGTCGAGCTGACACCCGAAGGCGAGGGCACGAGCCTGCGCTTCGTCCACCGCGACCTTCCGACCACCGAGTCGGTCGAGTCGCATGCGCACGGCTGGGATCACTACCTCCCACGACTCGAGATCGTCGCCGCCGGTGGCGACCCGGGCGAAGACCCGTGGCTGACCCAGGACATGCAAGCCAGTTAGCTGAGAGGAGAAACCGCAATGGCACATCCGGTCATCCACTTCGAGGTCGCGGGCAAAGATCTCGACAAGCTCCAAGAGTTCTACGGCGAGCTCTTCGGTTGGAACACGACGAAGATCCCCGGAGACATGCCGTACGCGATGGTCGACAAGGAGGACGGCGGCATCGGCGGCGGTCTCGGTCAGGCCCCGGACGGCAACGGCCACGTCACCTTCTACGTCGGCACCGACGATCCGCAGGCGACGCTCGACAAGGCCGAGCAGCTCGGCGGCAAGACGATCCTGCCGGTGACCGAGCTCCCAGAGGTCACGATCGCCCTCTTTGCCGACCCTGAAGGGCATGTCGTCGGGCTCGCTAAGGGGATGTAGCTAGTCCGGAGCGATGTTGTGGTTGAACCTGAAGACGTTCGACGGGTCGTACTGACGCTTCACCGCTCGTAGACGTTCGAACCGCTGTGAACCGAACACCGTTTCGAGACCGCCCGCCGAAGCCTCGGTGGCGTAGTTGAGATAGCCGCCGCCGATCTTCCACGGCTCGAGTGCACTCGAGTACGCGCGGGCGGTCTCGATCTGGCGCTCGTCTTCGTCCGGTTCGGTCCAGACGTTGATGAAGGTGGCGTTCCAGTGAGCCTCTCTCCCCGCGAAGGCCGTTGCATCGGAAGCGACACGCGTCGGTGCACCGTGAAGCGGCTCGAAAAGCACGCCTCCTGCGGTTCCCAGCTCGATGAACTGCGCGCTCGTGAGAGCGAGCAGTTCATCAGGGAGCTCGGCGAGAAAACGGCCGGACCAGTAGTTCCGCAGACCGAACGGCATGCGTCCGTACAGGTCTTGCAGTTCGCTGTAGTACATCGGCCTGACGGTGTTCTTCACAGGCGACAGTCCCTCGGTGAGCTCGCGGATCGCCTCGCGCCCCGCCTCCAGGTCGCCGACCCAGGCAACCGAGGCGTTCACGAGACCTTCGCCCGTGACTGCGTCACGGGCGACCTGCGCGAAGCTCGCGAGACTGTCCGGAGCGTTTGCCATCACGTCTCGCCAGACGGGAAGAACGTCCGGCGCGTCCTCGAGTAGATAGTCGAGCGACCCGCCGAGCAGGAGCCCGACTGGATGAAGCTGGAACGTGAACTCGACGACGATGCCGAAGTTCCCGCCGCCGCCGCGAAGCGCCCAGAAGAGCTCGGCATTCTCGTTCTCGCTCGCTGAGAGGACACTGCCGTCGGCCGTGACCACTGTCGCGCCGAGCAGGTTGTCGAGCGTGAGCCCGTACGAAGGCGTGAGGTGCCCGATGCCGCCGCCCAGGGTCAGCCCTGCGATTCCGGTGTCGCCGAAGGTGCCACCCGGCGTCGCGAGACCATGGCGCTGACTCGGTGTGTCGAGATCCTCCCAGAGCGAGCCGCCGCCGCACGTTGCCGTCTGCAAATCCGGTTCGACGACGACCTGGCGCATGAGTCGCAGGTCGACGACGAGACTCCCGTCCCCGATGCAATGACCGGCGACGCCGTGCCCACCGCCGCGGACGGCCACCGGAAGGTCTGCGTCGCGCGCGAACAGCACAGCTGTCACGACGTCGCCGACATCGAGCGGCCGCGCGATCAGCTCCGGGCGCCGTTCGATCATCCCGTTGAACGTGGCGCGCGCTTCGTCGAAACCGCGGTCGTCCACGCCAATGATCGGCCCTCGATGGCGCTCTCTCAGCTCAGCCAGCCCGTGCACGATCCAGAAGCCTAAGACGAACTGCTACGCAGCGCGGCCAACAGCTCCTGGTGCCGCCGTTCCTCGTCGGGCATCCCTTCCTCTGCCGGAGACCGGAAGCGCTGAAGCAGCACGTTCACGGGTTTAACGATGAAGAAGAACACCGAAGCGGCAATCGCGACGAACTTGATCACATTCGTGATGAAGGCGCCGTAGCGAAACTGCGCGTCGTTGATCGTGAACGTCAGGCTGCTGAAGTCTGGCTTCCCGATGATCATGGCGATCACGGGCATGACCAAGTCGTTTACGAGCGAGTTGACCACAGCCGCAAACGCCAGGCCCATCACGAATGCAACCGCTAGCTCGACGATGTTGCCGCGAAACAGGAAATCTCGGAACTCCTTCAACATTCGCTTACTCCCTTCGGTAACGACAAATCCCCCGCGCGACCCACGCCACATCACGATGCCGAAATAGCACGAACCTGGGTACCTTGCACCAACGCTGCGGCGACTGGTGGGTCGAGGATTCGAAGTCGCCCGCGTACAACACGTTCCAACGCATCGGCTGTGGACGGAGGGCACCGTTCAAGGTGACGACGCCTGACCTGTCGACGTCGCCTCGCGCCTACGCGCACTTCGCAGTGGTCGAGTACAACATGCACCCAGTCGTACGCGGACGCGGCTCGGGAATCTTCCTTCACGTTCAGATCGGAAAGGCGACGAGCGGCTGCATCAGCCTGCGCCGCCCCGCTCATTCATGTTCTGCGCCGGCTCGAACCCGGCGCTCTGCCGAAGATCGCAATCGGCGCGACCGGCTCTCTACGACAAGCGCGAGGCGGCTAGTGCATCCGCTGCTGCAGCCGTCGTTATGCCGGAGGTGTCGGCCCGCGCGTAGATCTCCGTCAGCGTTTCTCCGATCTTGACGAGCGCCGCATCGACGTCGGCCTGGCTCCGGCCGTTGAGCTCGAGGAAGTTGATCGCGATTGCGCCGCCGGCATTGATGACGTAGTCCGGTGCGTAGAGAATTCCTGCGGCGCGAAGAAGCTCGGCTGCCTCCGGTTGGGCAAGCTGATTGTTCGCGGACCCGGCGACGATGCTGCACCGGAGCTGCGGAATGCTCTCCGCGCTCAACGTCGCGCCGAGGGCGCAGGGCGCATAGATATCGCAGTCGGTGGCGATCGCCTGGTCTGCCTCGACCGCGTCACCGCCTATCGCCGCTGCAACCGTCTCCGCTCGCTTCGCATCAACGTCCGCGACCAACACCACAGCGCCGTCGCGGCCGAGCAGCTCCGCAAGGGCCGAGCCGACGCTGCCGACACCCTGAACGAGCACCGTGCGCCCGGACAGATCGTCGGATCCGTACACCTGCGCGAGACTCGCCTTGATCCCGTGGAAGACACCGACGGCGGTGAACGGCCCTGGATCGCCGGCACCACCCTTCGCCTGGCTGCGGCCGAACACGTGCTCCGTCCTCTCTGCGATCACGTCCATGTCGGACTCTCCCGTACCGACATCGGAGCTCGTGATGAAGCCGCCGCCCAATGACTCGACGATGTCTCCGTAACGATGCAGCAACGCGCTCCGCTCGTCGCCCTCGGGGATCTTCGGCATCGCGAGCACGGCCTTGCCACCGCCGAGCCCCAGATCTGCAACGGCAAGCTTCGCGGTCATCCCGGCAGAGAGACGCATCGCATCTCGGAGCCCGTCAGCAGGCGTGTCGTAAACCTTCAGCCGCGTCCCACCCGCCGCGGGGCCGAGCTGCGTCGAATGCATGCAGATGAAGATCCATCCGCCGCCTTCGCGGTCGCGATGGATGACGGCCTGCTCGCCGTCCCACTCCTCGAGCAGGTCCTCGAAGGTTGCCACAAGAGAAATTCGATCACATCGCGTGAGGATCGCGGAAGGCTGCGACGTACTACGTCGTAGACAACCGAAGGGAGTGTCCAATGAAGCTCGCTCGTCTCGCGCTACTCGCCGCCGGCGGCGTCGCCATCGCCGCATTCGCCGGTGTCTTTCAACCCTCGGGAGCGCGAAGCGCCCCGGCCGCAGATGCCTCGACCGGCGGAATCACGGTCCTCGGCACCGGCTCGACGAATGTCACCCCGGATCGCGCCTCGTTCGCGTTCGGCACGGTCAGCCAGGCCGCAACAGCGAATGCGGCCCTTGCGGCCAGCTCTCAGTCGGTCGCCCGCGTCATCGCGGCGCTCAAGAAGGCGGGCGTGGCCCAGGCCGACATCCAGACCTCTGACGTCTCGCTGTCGCCGCGGATGAACGACAACGGCAACGAGATCGTCGGCTACACGGCCTCGAACGCCGTGACGGCAACGATCAGGAAGCTCGGAGACGCGGGTGACGTCGTTGATGCCGCAGTCGGTGCCGGCTCGAACCAGGTCTACGGACCGAACCTGCTCGCGTCGGATCAGGACGCGGCTTATCGCAACGCGCTCAAAGCAGCCGTCGCGGAGGCGCGGGCGAAGGCCGAGACATTGGCGACGGCGTCGAGCTCGACGCTCGGCAAGATCACCGCGATCGTCGAAGGCGGTGGGGCGATGCCGATGCCTATCGCGGTGGGCGCGAAGGACTCGAGCGTGCCGATCGAGCCGGGCACCCAGAAGATCGAGGCGACGGTGAGTGTGACGTTCGCCTGGGGCTAACTCCTAGGATGTGGGCATGTGCCGAAACATCCACACGCTCTACAACTATGAGCCACCTGCCACGACCGAGGAGATCCGCGACGCATCGCTCCAGTACGTGCGCAAGATCAGCGGCTTCACGAAGCCGTCGCAGGCGAACGAGGCAGCTTTCGCCCGCGCGGTCGACGAGGTCGCCGCAGCGACGAAGCGGTTGCTGGAGCAACTCGTAACCGCGGCGCCGCCGAAAGACCGCGAGGTCGAAGCCGAACGGGCTCGGGCCCGAGCGGCCAAGCGGTTCGCGACGGCCTAGCCGGCGGATGGTCGAAGAAGCACGCCTCGAAGAGACCGGAGGAGGTCTCGCGCCCGGAACGGAGGGCTGGTTCGTCGTGAACGTCCGCGACGGCCGCTGGGTGACGAACGACGTTCTCGGAGACGCTTTCATCCTCGAGGGCGACGACGTCTCGTTCCCTCAGGTCGGCTTCACGATCGGCGTCCTGCACCCGGGCCAGTCAGGCGGGAGGTATCACCGCGAGTCGGCGCAGGAAGACTTCCTCGTCCTGTCCGGGGAATGCATCCTCCTGATCGAAGAAGAGGAGCGCCCGCTCAAGAAGTGGGATTTCGTCCACTGCCCGCCCGGTACCAACCACTCGTTCGTCGGCGCAGGCGACGGGCCATGCGTCATCTTCATGACGGGAGCCCGGATCGAGAACAAGGAGACCGTCTATCCGCGCTCGGAGCTGGCAATCCGTCACGGCGCCGGCGTCGAGACGGACACGACCTCGTCGGCCGAGGCATACGCCCCGTTCCCGAAGTGGAAGGACGGACGCCCGAAGAGCTGGGACGGACTTCCCTGGGGCTAGCAGTGCTGCTGTACGACAGCCCGGTCTCGGGCAACTGTTACAAGGTTCGGCTCCTGCTCGCGCACCTCGGCATCCCGTACGAGCGACGCACGATGGACGTCGTCGACCGCTCGAACCGGCCCGACGTGCTGGGCGCACTGAACCCCGCGCTGCGGGTGCCGACGCTCGTGCTGGACGACGGTAGGCCGCTCGCGGAATCGGGCGCGATCATCTGGTATCTCGGGGAAGGAACGCGGTTCGTCCCGGAGGATCGCTACGAACGCGCCCAGGTGCTGCAGTGGATGTTCTTCGAGCAGTACGACCACGAGCCGGCGATCGCGGTCGCGCGCTTCTGGCTCGCCTATTCGGGTCGTCCCGAGGAGTTCGCGGATCGGCTCCCGGAACGGCAAGCCGCGGGAGCGCGCGCGCTCGCGGCCATGGAGCGGCACCTCGACGGCAGGAAGTTCCTGGTCGGGAACGGGCTGACGCTTGCGGATATCGCTCTGTACGCCTACTCGCATGTTGCGGACGAGGGCGGCTTCGACCTCGAGCCATACCCGGCACTGCGAACATGGCTCGAACGAGTGGCTTCCGAGCCTGGACACGTCACTATCGACGCGCCGTGAAGATCCGAGCAGCAGTCCTCGAGGAATTCGGCGCTCCCCTCGCCGTTCAGGAGCTCGAGCTCGCGGAACCGAAGGCCGGCGAGGTGCTCGTGAGGCTCGGGGCCTGCGGCGTCTGCCACACCGACCTCTACACAGCGTCCGGCGCCGATCCGTCCGGGTATTCACCGACCGTGCTCGGACATGAAGGCGCAGGCGTCGTCGAGCGTGTCGGCGAGGGTGTGAGGGATCTCGAGGCCGGCGATCACGTCGTCACGCTCTTCTCACCGCAATGCCGCGAGTGCGAGCACTGCCGCGATCACCGCACCAATCTCTGCCTGGCCATTCGCGAGCAGCAGAACCAGGGTTATCTCCCGGACGGAACGACGCGTCTCTCGCGCAACGGTGACCCGATCCGGCACTTCATGGGGACATCCGCGTTCGCGGAGTACACGGTCATGCCGGAGATCGCGCTGGCGAAGATCGACCCCGAGGCCCCGCTCGACCGCGCGTGCCTGTTCGCTTGCGGGCTCTCCACCGGGCTCGGTGCTGCGATGAACACCGCGAAGGTCGTGAGCGGCTCGACCTGCGTCGTCTTCGGCGCGGGCATGGTCGGGCTCGGCGCTGTTGCCGGCTGCCGTCTGCAGGGCGCCGAACGAATTGTGTGCGTCGATCTCTCGCAGGACCGGCTCGAGCTCGCGCGAGGACAAGGTGCGACCGACACGCTCGTGGGCAGCCCCGAGGCCGTGCAGCAGATCGTCGACATGACCGACGGCCAGGGCGCCGACTACACGTTCGAGGCGACCGGCAACGTCAACGTCATGCGGCAGGCGGTGGAATCGGCGCGGATGGGTTGGGGTCTTGCGACGATGTGCGGCGTCGCCGGGAAAGGCGAGACGCTCGACATCGTCCCGCGCTTCCTGATCACCGGGCGCCGGGTGGCAGGCTCCTCGTTTGGCGGCGTCAAAGGACGCGACCAGGTTCCTCAGTTCGTGGACATGTATCTCGCCGGCGACATCGACGTGGACGCGTTCGTCTCGCACAAGCTCACGCTGGACGACGTCAACCGCGGCTTCGAATTGATGGAGGCGCAGGACGGCATCCGCAGCGTGATCGACTTCGCCGACTAGACAGGATGGAGCCGCCTCCCGCGGCTACGGCTCCATCCTGTCTAGTTCTCGCTCTGGGGATCGAGGTTTGCGATCAGTGTCTGCCGTTGCCTCCGTCTCATCCAAATGAGGCCAACAGCCAGAGCGACGAGCGCGCCACCTCCGATCACAAGCAGAAGAGGCGGGAAGTGCCGAGTCGCGCCCAGCGGTGCATCGGCGGCCGTTGCACGGGTGACGCGCAAGGTGCGCAGATCGATCAGCAGCATCGGAGTGGCGCCATGGCGTACCACCAAGAGGTTGCTATCCCGGTCGACGCCGAGGCGAAGCTGCCACAAGTCGGTACCCGCGACGATCCCGTCCAGATCGATGCAATGTGCCGACCGTGCGACGGTGTCGAGCGCGTGCACGAAGGGCGTGGAACCGGCCCCGTCATACAGCGTGTACGCCCAGCGGCCGTCGGCGCTCATCGCCCGGCTCAACGGGTTGCCGCGCATCTTCTCGCCCGGCTCGTCCGGATCGATGATCGGCTTCGCGATCAGGCGTCCACGCCGCATGTCGTAGGCCTGGACCAGGTACCTCGTTGGGTCGTTCGGCGAGATGTAGTGGATGAAGTAGAGCCAGGTCCCGTCCGGCGACACCGCGTCAAAGCTGAAGTCCCCTTTGAGCTTCACGGCGCGCAGCGGCTTCAAGCCGTCGCTGCTGAGTACGAGCAGCTTCGTAGCGGCGCGTGGAAACGATGTCCGCGGCTCGATCAACACTAGCGTCGTGCCGTCGGCAGACAGGCCGCCCGCCGAACCATCGTAAGCAACGGCCGGAATCGTGAAATTGCCACGCAACGATCGCCATGCGAGCACTTGCCCACCGTGCTGTGCGACTCGCTCGACGATCGTCCTGCTCCCGGCAGGGACCGTGACGTAGCGGAACCCGCCAGAGCTCGAAGCGACGCCGGTGCTGCCAACGTCGATACCAAGGACCGGCAGCCCATCAGCGCGTGCCGCCGCCGGAACGAGCACCGCGACGAGCGCAGCTACCAAGACAGGTACAAGAAGGATGCTGCGTCTCATCGCCGTGACCTCCATCGCCGGTAGTGACCTTCGTACTACGGGCGTGCCGGCTGACGAGGTCCCCGCTGGCTATCGAGGAGCGCCAGCGGCCTCAGCCGTCAGCACCGGAGCGGCTGAACTCCACCCGGACGCGCGGCAGCCGCCGGCGCTCTGTGGCCCGGACGACCCGCTCGAGGTTCTCCTTCGTCTCGAGGATCTCGGTCTTGGCTGTCCGCTGGTCGTGATGGATCTCCCGCTGGATCTCATGCACCTCTTCCATGAGATCCGCGACCTCGAACTGCACGCGCCGCACCTCGCGGGCGTCGCGGACGCTCCGGATCGCAAGGTAGATCAGCGGCACCGTCGCGACGATGCTGAAGCTGCCGCTGATCAGGACGAAGATGTCAATGCCCGATTGCATCCTCTATCCCTACCGAGGGCGACGCGACGGGGCAAAGACGCTGCAGCCCGCACTTGTGGAGAAATGGAAGGCCCGACGGCGCGGGCCTTCTCATTCACCGACTGCGCGCTCGGCGGTTAGTAGCCTCCGCCACCGCCGCCCGAGCCGCCCCCGCCCGAGTAGACGAGTACGAGCACGACGGCGACGACGATTGCGACGGCGATCGCCGTCAGCACGAGCCAACGTGTCCGGCTCCAGCCGGTTTGCATCTGCTCTTCACGGAATGTGGCCATGACCGCTCCTTCCCGCCCCTTTGAAAGCAGTATTCCGTCCAATTCTGCGTCACCGCTGCTCCGTTCGAGCAAACGTCAAGTGGCGCATTTTCCCAATCCTTTACGAAGTGAAGCGTGTTGTCGACCCAGACCGGACACGTCTGGGGACAGACCCCAGACACGTCGGAGATGCCAGGGTCAGGAAGGCTTTCTGGCCGCGTAATCGACGCTCTCGAACGGCCATTCGGCAGCAAGCCAGTCGCTCACCGTCTGCCAGAGGCCCCGGTCGAGCTCGGCGCGGCTCGCTCTCACCCAGGAGGCCACCCGCGCATCGTGGCGGTCATCCGGGGCCGGGTAGATGTAGACACAGCCGACGACGTCGCCGCCCGGCTCGAGAACGGTGTAGGTGAAGCCCAAGCGGTTCTCGAAGTCGTCCGCATGCCGCTGCAGGTCGGCCCGGTTCTCCTCCAGGGTCATGTCGCGGGGCCAGGAGCTCTCCTCCCATCCCGGAGTTGCATGGATGTGTTCCATCGACGACGACCAGGCGCCGTAGTCCGCGTCGTTGTGCTCGGGGCCAAGAGGTTCCAGCCGGAACTGCGGAGTCTCGAGACGAAGTGGAACGAGGAAGGCCGCCGGCACGAACATGGACGCAGCCTAGAGAGCGAACCTCGATCACACCCCTTTCGTAATACTTTCGGAAATGAAGCAGCTAGCCGACCCCTATCGCGACCTCGATGTGATCGACTCGCGCGCCCCGCGGTTCAACCAGGCGACGATCGGACTACTGGCCACGCTCGCGCTCGCAACCGGTTGGTGGTGGCTGCTCGGCGTGCTTGGAGTGCAGCTGCTCGTCGGGCTGACGCTCGGCCGGCGCTTCTGCCTGCCGTGCCTCGCTTACTTCGAGCTCGTGCAGCCGCGTGTCGGCGAGGGGCCATTGGAGGACGCCCGTCCGCCTCGCTTCGCGAATCTCGTCGGGACTGTCTTCCTCATGGCCGCAACCGTCGCCTATGCAACGGGTCTCACCACCCTCGGCGCCGTGCTCGGCGGAATCGTCGCCGCGCTTGCGCTGATCGCTGCGGCGACGGGGTTCTGCAGCGGCTGCGAGGCGTACAAGCTGGGCTCCTTCCTGCTCGGGCGACCGTTCGTCTCGTGCCCCCTTCCGCATCGAGCCGACTGACGTTTCGTACGCTGCGCGGGTGACCGACTGGTGGGCCGTCCGCCCTCCGCGAGGAAGTCCGGCCCGCTACGCGGGGCCATGATGACTTCCTCGCGATCGGTGTCATTCAAGCCGTGGGTAGCCGACGCCGGCAAGGCCGGCATCGGCAACGATCTACGGGGATGGATTCGCGCGCTTGCCTGCGGCGGTATCTTCGGCGCGGATGAGCACCGGGTTCCGGCAACACCTGCGCCGCGCGATCGAGCTTGCTCGGCAGGCACGCGAGCACGGCAACCACCCCTTCGGCGCGCTGCTCGTCGACCACAGAGGAAACGTCGTCCTCGAGGCGGAGAACACGGTCAGCACCGACAAGGATGTCACCGCCCATGCTGAGACGAACCTGATGCGGATGGCGAGCACACGCTTCGAGCCCGATTTCCTCGAGCGGTGCACTCTGTACACGAGCACCGAGCCGTGCGCTATGTGCGCAGGCGCGATCTACTGGGGAAACGTGAGGCGAGTCGTCTTCGGCCTGAGCCAGGAGCAGATCCGGTCGATCAGCAACCACAACCCGGAGAACATGCAACTGGCGATCACGTCGCGAGAGATTTTCGAGCGCGGGGATCATCTCGTCGAGGTCAGCGGCCCCCACCTGCCGAGGGAGTCGAGCGCCGTCCACGAGGGCTTCTGGGACTGAGCCGGTAGCTCAGAACGAGAAACGCGGCCGGGCACGGCGTTCCATGTCGCCGAGCACCTGTCCGCCGATCCAGTTGACGGCCCACACGACGATGACGGTGCCGACGTACGTCCAGAAGCCGTCGATGGAAAAGTTCGGCGCGATCCATTCCGCGAGCGCGATCATCGCGATGTTGATCAGGAGGTAGAAGAAGCCGAGCGTGATGATGATCAGGGGCAACGTCAGGACGGTGAGCAGGGGCTTGAGCACGGCGTTTGCGACACCGAGGACGGCCGAGCCGATCAGGAAAGCCGTCCAGCCGTCGATGCGGACCCCGGTCCAGAGAGCGTCCGCCGCCCAGAGAGCAGCGAGATTGATCGCCCAGGCAATCACCAGACGGGGCACGAAGGCCATGACGACAGTGTAAAACGACAACGTGCTCGCGCGCCTGCACGCCCTCCAGACGACCCCGGAGCAGCACGATCTCGGCCTGGAGATCGTCCGCGACCAGCTCCTGCCCTGGCTCCGGGACAGCTCCGGCTTTCGCGGGCTGATCCGACTCTGGAATCCCGCCGAATCGAAGACCCTGGTGATCACGTTGTGGGCCGACGAGGAATCGCTGCGGGCAAGCGCGGAAGCGGGCAACCACCTCGGCGAGCTCACGGCGGAGACGGTGGGAACAACCAGGCTCGCACTCGAGGACTACGAGGTAAGCCTTTTCGATGTGACTAATGCCTGACTTCATCCTCGGAGACGAGTTCGCCAAGGTCCTGACGGAGACGACGATGTCGCTCGTCTGCGTCCTCGACAAGGACGCACGAATCCTGTTCTTCAATGATGCGTGCGAGCGCGTGACCGGCTTCTCGCGGGGCGAGGTGGTCGGATGTGACGCGCGAGACTTCGTCATTCCTCCCGAGGAAGCGGAAACGTTCAAGGAGGTGCTCGACTACATCTGGAGCACCGGGCTCTCGAGCCCGCAGGTCGGTCACTGGCTGACGAAGGACGGGAAGCGCAAGCTGATCGCCTGGTCGAACAGGCTCATGCCGAGTGAGAATGGCGGCTCGGCGCTGCTCGTCACCAGCGGCATCGACCTCAGCGCCACCACATCGGGCGGCGGCGACGAGGCGCTCGAAGGTGGCCCCGAAGCGAAGCTCGCAGAGGTCGGCCGGCTCGCGCAGGAGCAGCGCGCGCTCCGGCGCGTCGCGACGCTCGTCGCGTCCGAGGCGAGTCCCGAGCGAGTATTCACGGCCGTCTCCGAGGAGGCCGCGCGCGTGCTCGAGGTGAACGCGTCCGCCGTCTTTCGCTACGAGGGCGACGACACCGTGACCATCGTCGGCCGCCACAGCCGCCACGGTGCCGGGGACGCTTTCAAGCTCGGGATGCGCCTGCCGGCCACCGAGGACACGGGTATCGGCCAGGTTCTCAGAACGGGCGCCCCGGCGCGGGTCCACGACTACACGGAACGGCCCGGCGAGATCGCGGACAACATGAGACTGATGAGCTACCGCTCGTCGGTGTCGGCTCCGATTGTCGTCGCGGGCATCCTCTGGGGCGCCGTCGGCATCGCGAGCGCCGAGCCCCTCCCCGTCGACACCGAGGCTCGGCTCGGCGCATTCTGTGAGCTCGTGTCCCTCGCAGTCGCGAGCGCGCAGGCGCGAGCGGACCTCAGCGCCTCACGCGCTCGCCTCGTGAAGACGGGCGACGAGCAGCGTCGGAAGCTCGAGCGGAACCTCCACGACGGGGCGCAGCAGCGGCTGGTCTCGGTGGCGCTGACGATCCGGCTCGCCCGACGACAACTGGAGTCGGACTCTGACGCGGCAGCTGCCTCGCTCGAGGGCGCCGCGAAGGAGCTGGATCTCGCGCTCGAGGAACTGCGCGAGCTCGCGCGCGGATTGCATCCGGCGGCGCTCACCGAGCAAGGCCTGGGCCCTGCGCTCGCGGGCGTTGCGCAACGCTTGCCGATCGAGGTCGACGTGGACGCCCCCGACGGGCGGTTGCCCGAGAACATCGAGGCCACGGCGTACTACATCGTCACGGAGGCGCTGACCAACGTGGTGAAGCACGCACAGGCGACGAAGGCGAAGGTCGACATGACCCTGGCCGGCGACGTGCTCAAGTTCGAGGTCACGGACGACGGCCGCGGCGGCGCCGATCCCTCCGGAGGCTCGGGCATCCTCGGCCTGCGCGACCGCGCCGAAGCGGTCGGCGGCACGCTTTTCGTGATCAGCCCGCCGGGCAAGGGCACGGTGGTGACTGCGCAGCTTCCGTTCAGCGGCGCTTGACCGGGATGCTCTGGCTCGAGCGAAAGACGTTCTGCGGGTCGTAGCGCCGCTTGACGGCAATCAGACGGTCGAGGTTCGTCCCGTAGTACGAGCGACCCCAGTTCCCGAGATCGGGGTCGATGTAGTTCTGATACGCGAACGGTGAGACGTAGGGGCGCATCGCCGCGTAGAAGTTCCTCAGCCAGCGGAGGTTCGGCTCCGCCGCCGACGCATCCCAGTACGCGAGGTACTGCATCGAGAACAGTGCGTCGCGGTGCACGAACGCGGTGGCGCCCTTCTTCACGCGATTGATCGCGCCACCGTAGGAGTCGAGCAGGATGACTCCCGAGCCGGTCCCGGTGGTGATGCGCGCATCGATCTGGCGGATCATGGCGTTGATTCCTTGCAGACTCAGTGGTTTGTTCGCGAAGCTCGACTTGCCCTTGAACGTCGAGCGGCCGAGATGACCCTGCGGCGGCAGGTGACATTCGGCGAGCGTCCCTGAGCACCCCGCCCACATCTCCTGCGCGTCCATGTAGCTCCGCGAAGTCACGGTGAAGCGCGTCGGCGTGCCGGCACTCGCGAGCGGCTTCAGGAGCTCGCGCAAGCGTTCGGTGCTGCCGAAGAACTGGCCGGCCGAGGTGATGCGGGCACGGCCGCCGGCGACCGCGTTGAGGTTCAGCACCGAGAACAGCCCGTCGGGCGCGTGAGGTGCGAGCTTCTGCCATGCCTGGACGACCTTCGCCGCATCCGACCACGGCCACTCGAGCGCGTACGTCGCGACCTGACCGACCGGGTGAGTGCGGAAGACGAAGCGGGTGACGATCCCGAAGTTGCCGCCGCCTCCGCCGCGGAGCGCCCAGTAGAGATCGGGGTGCTGTCGCGCGTTGGCGACAACCGCTGTCCCGTTCGCGAGCACGACGGTCGCCTCGAGCACGTTGTCGCACGTCAGCCCGTACTTCCGCGATGCCAAGCCGACGCCGCCGCCGAGGGCGAGCCCTGCGATCCCCACAGTGGGACAGGAGCCGGCGGGAACGGTGCGCCTGTGCTGCCAGAGCCCGTTGTAGACGTCGATGAGGCGCGCGCCGGCGCCGACCACCGCCCGTCGCGCCGAGTCGAGCGTGACCGCGTTCAGCCTCGAGACGTCGACGATCACGCCGGACGTCGAGGAGTAGCCGCCGTAGCTGTGACCGCCGGAGCGCGGAACGATCCGGACACGGTGTTTTCGAGCCCAGCGGACGGTTCGCTGCACGTCGGCGAGCGATTCGCAGAAGACGATCGCCTGCGGCTTGTACGTATCGAAGCGGGTGTTGTAGAGGACGCGAGCCTGGTCGTACGCGGCATCGCTTCGTACGATGACTGGGCCATGCACGGATTGCGCGAGCTCGTCGAAGATCCCGCTCGTCGCCGCCCGCGCGAGGTGCGCCATCCCACCGGCGAACGGCACCGCCCCCGCGGCGAGAGCCGCGTACTTGCCCCCGCGGACGAGCAGCTCTCGGCGCGTGACCTGCTCCACGCGCTCGAATCTAGCGACCGGGTGTTAAGACCTGTGGACGCCCATCACGATCGAGGCGACGTACATGCCCGCGCTGTTCTTCTTGACGCTGACCTGCGACCTCTTGCCGCCGTTGCGGTAGATGGAGTCGTCCGCATTGCGGACGTCACGGTTCGGCCGGCTCGCGTAGGGCGCCTTGCGGTAGACCGCATCGGTCACGGTGTCCGGGAAGTAGAGCTGCCCCGTGTGCAGCACGTTGCCGCCGAGGTGCACCTTCACGTGGATGTGCACCGTGCGGCCCTGGTACCAGCCCGGGTAGACCGTCCTGAAGAGCGCAAGACCCTTCGCGTTCGTTCGCTGGATCCCGCGCATGAACGTGCGGCTGCCTGCTCCTTGGCCGAAGCCCGAGTAGACTCCGCCTGCGTCTGCGTGCCAGATGTCGACCGCGGCGCCCTTGATCGGCTTGCACGTCGAAGCGTTGACGACGAATGCGCGGAGCAGCATCGGCGTGCCCGGTCGACCTTCCGTGATGTTGCGGCGCACGGCCTCGTCCGCGATGTAGTACGGGCCCTCCGTCTGCTCGGGCGTCAGCACGCACGTCACGGCGCCGGAGGCGACGGCCGCCGGGCCGGCGCCCTCGGCAGTCTCGATCTCAAATCCTGCCGCGCCGACCGCCGTCGCAAGAAAGCCGCCGAGGCGGACGAGCGAGCCACGTCGAGTGAACCTGGAGTCATTCATCGGGAAACCCTCCGGTCTTGACGACGGTCTCGCCGGCGAGGATCGTCATAGCCTCGTAGCCTTCCAGACCATCGGCCACGTTCCCAGGCTACGCACGCCCACAGGGAACCAGCCGAACCTGAGAAACCGCTGAGAGCCGGCTAAGAGCTTGGTAAGACCGAGGATGGACGGAGGCTGGACTGTGCGTGGAGGCTTGAGCAGATTTGCCCAAGCTTCGCGGCCAAATCTGCTCCTTTCGGACTGCCTCTTCAGGGGGAGTTTGTCGCAGGCGTCATCTGCCGATGTTGACAACGGTCCGCACCCAATGAAACGAAAGAAAGAGGCTTGCCATGACCTCTCTCCGTCACAACAAACTTGCGACCGCGGCGCGCGTCGCCGCCGGCGCCGGGATTCTCATCGCCGGCCTCTTCGTCGCGGGCGCATTCACGAGCAGCGCGCCGGCGGCCCCGCAGGACTGTCTCCCCGTTGTTGTCGGTTGCGTCACGACGACCGTGCCGACCGTTTCCCTACCCGTGACCGTGACCGTGCCGACTCTGCCGACGCTCCCGGGCACGACGACTACCACGGCGCCGGGCGGTTCCACGACGAGCTCGACCGCCACCACGACCAACTCGACGACGGCGGCGACGACGACGAACGGAGACGCGACCGTGTCGAAGGGAGCCACGGCTTTCAAGCCGAAGGCAACCGTGCGTGTGCGGGGACGAGGTGCCCATCGCGTCATCGAGATCAGGGTCAACCTGCCCAAGGCGGCACGTCTGAATGCGCTCCTAAGCCGCAAACATGGTCAGATTGCCAAGCGACTGTTCAGCGCCAAGGCCGGCCCGCATCTCTTCAGGTTGCGGATTGGGCGCGCGGCGAAACCCGGTCTTGCCAACCTGTCACTCGTGTACCGCGCCGCGACAGGCGAGACTGCCCGCACGACCCATCGGCTGCGCCTCCCCCGCTGAGCTAGACGGGAGCCGGCCGGCTGCCGTGGCGCTCGATGAAGGCGAGCACCTTTCCCCACGCATCTTCAGATGCTGCGGAGAACTCCTCCTGCTTCCGATCGAAGAAGCTGTGAGGCGCGCCGTCATAGGTGACGACCTCATGCTCGACGCCCGCAGCCGCCAGCGCCTCCTCGAACGCGGCGTTGTCGTCGGCGGTGATGTTTTGATCTGCTCCCGCCTGGAGCGCAAGAATCGGCGCCTCGAGCTCAGAGGCACGCTGCGCCGGACCCGGCGTTCCGTCTCTCCCCTCACCGGGGCGTCCGTAGAAGCCGATCGCGCCTGAAAGACCATGGCCGCCGGCCGCCGCGAGCCACGAATTCCGGCCACCAAAGCAAAAGCCGACGGTGAAGATCGTGCGAATCCCACGCGAGCGGAGGTACTCGACGGCGGCGCCGACATCGGCCTGGACTCCCTCAGGTGTGGTCTGCTCGACATGTTCCATGTACTCGAAGTCGTCGTCGCGCTTTGCTACACCCGCCGTGCGGCCGAAGTAATCGAAAGCCACGGCCGCGATCCCACGCTCGGCAAAACGCAAAGCCAGCTCCTCATAGAACCGGTAGAGGCCGCGCACGTCCGGGAGGATCACGACACCGATCTCGCCGGGCTCGTCCGGGATCGCCGCGAAGGTCGCAAAGTTGTTGCCGTCAGCCGCCTGGAGAACAGGATCCTCGTGGGACACGGCCGCGCCACGAATCGCCGGGATCGGCGGGACGGAGTCGAGCTCGAAGCACATGCTGAGCGACCCTATCGACGTCCAAAGACGCCGGTCAGCCCGAACCGCCAAGTAGGGCTAACCGTATTGTCCAGGCGGGCAGGCGGGCGTAGCTTGGAGCCATGAGCGTGGCGACCCTCCACCGTCTCCCTTCCCTCCGGAGCCTCGCGTCCACCCCCCACCAAGGACTGGTGGAGGTCGCCACAATCATCGGCCTCTACGGCTTCTACGAGGTCGTGCGTGGCCAGGGTCACGCGACTCTCGGCGTCGCCCGCGAGCACACGGACGGGATCGTCGCGCTCGAGCGCCATCTGCACCTCTTCGGCGAGCGCACGGTTCAGCGGGCCGCTCACTGGGTGCCGGCTCTCCCGACGCTGCTCGGAATTGCGTACATCGCTTTGCACTTCCTCGGCACCGCCGCCTTCCTGATCTGGCTACACCGGACGCATCCGGAGCGCTTTTCCGTCGTGCGTAACACGCTGATCGCAGCGACGGGTGTCGCCCTCTCGATCTACCTTCTCTACCCGGTCGCGCCGCCGCGGCTCGCGGGGCTCGGCTTCGTGGACACGGTGACGCACAACGCGAAGGTGAACCTGAGCTCCGACCTGCTCGGCAGCCTCTACAACCCGTTCGCCGCCGTGCCGAGCCTGCACTTCGGCTACGCACTGCTCGTCGGCGTGACCGTTGGCGTGCTTGCCAAGGGCCGCGTCGCGCGCGCGATCGGCTGGAGCTACCCGGTCGTGATGCTGCTCGTCATCGTGGCGACCGGCAACCACTTCTTCTTCGACGCGGCCGGCGGCGCGCTGGCGATCGGGATCGGTTACGTCGCCGCTAGTTGGGTCGATTCGCCCGCCAAGCCCGCAGAGCGCTGGCAACCTGACCGGCAATCCGCAGCCGCGATGTGCTAAGCGCCTCGCGGAGAGCGGCGTTGGCGTCTTCGAGGACAGCCTCGCCGTGACCACAGAGGATCACGTCCGGCTGAAGCGCGCCTAGCTGTCGACGCGGCGGGCGCACTCGCAGGAGGGGATGCACCGCCAGCCGCTCACGTCCGGCCCGGTAGTACGGCGCAGTCCCGACCGCATCGGCGCAGACGAGCACGCGGCGGTCGGGCCACCAGAGCGCGACCTCGTTCCAGGAGCGGCTGCTCTTGACTGCGATGCAGGCGAACGGGCCCAGCGACCCCTGCGGAACGACATGGTGCCGGACACCGAGCCGGGCGGCGACGGCGGCGCAATCGCGGTTGTGCCGGTCGAGCAGCTGCAGGACGCCCGCGGGTGTGCCTGCGGCGCGGATTCGGTCCTCGACACCGTCCCCGTCGACGGGATCGATCGCCCATACACGGCCGTCCTCGACGAGGGCGTGCGAGCAACGCTCCATGAACTCGTCGACGAGCCAGCCGAAGCCGCCGTCGAACTCGTCGCAGGACCTGACCTTCAGCGCTGCCACATCGCCGCCCAGCGGGCGAAGTGGGGAAAGTCCGCCATGCTTGCGGCGGCGATCAACTCCTCCACGTCGAACGGGATCCGCCGGAAGGAAACCTCGAGGTCGTCCCCCAGGATTGCGTACTCGCTCCAGGGCAGGAACGGCACAGGATCGAGCGGCTGCCTTTCCTCGTAGACGAGCCCCACGCTGCCGACGCAGAACCAGAGCTTGCCGTTGACCCGGCGCAGCCATTGCAGATGGACGTGACCGGCGGCGACCGCGGCCGTCTCCACGTTCGCGAGCGCGCGCTCGAGCTCCGCCCGATCCGTGTCGGGCAGGATCACGTCCTCGTTCGACACGGGGGTCGCGTGGCAGCAGAGCACGTCACCGCTCCGCACAGTCGGCCGGAAGCCCTGCAGAAACTCCAGCCCTTCCTCGCCGAGTTGCTCGCGTGACCAGGCGGCCGTGTCGAGCAGGCGTCGTCTGCGCTCTTCGTCTTCCACCGGCTCCGCCCCGAAATCGAGCGTGAGGAGAAAGTCGTCGGAGTTGCCGAAGACGCAGGGGCAACCAAGCTCGCGCAACAGGTCGACGCACTCCTTCGGCTGCGGCCCGCCCTGCGCGACGTCGCCGAGCGAGACGATCAGGTCAACGTTGTGACGCTCGACGTCGGCGAGCGCCGCGCGGAACGCAACGGCGTTCCCGTGCATGTCGGAGAGGAGGGCGACCCGCACTCTGCGGAGCTTACGGACAGTCCGTAGACCGCCAATTCCTCTGCGAGCAGTGCGTCCGGAACGTACAGCCGGGCCGGATACGCAAGCGTGCCACGCCAACCCGCCTCCGTCTGCAGCACGTCACCCCACAGCGTGACCTCTCCGAGCACGCGACAGAGCGTCGAGGGTGCGTCCCGCCCGTGCAGGTAAGAAAGCGCGTCGGCAGGGTCGCGCGCCGCATGGAAACCGCAGCTGCACTCGGCCAGGGTCGTGACCTCGTGCGCGTCGAGCGCAGGCGCGAACGGATCCTCGTGCCGCAGGCACGACGCAACGGCGGGCTCGCCGGGAACCCAGAGATGGTCGAAGAGCGGCGAGGCGAGCCTGACCCCTCGACTCGTTTGGGTCACCGCCCACGCCCGCCAGCCGAGCGCCGCCGCGCCTGACTCCAATTTCCCTTGCAGTTTCCCGAGTTCCATCAGCGTGTCTTTTCGGGCCGCAGGTCGGCCGGTTGGATGACCTCGTCGACCAGCCCGTACGCGACCGCTTCCTCGGGTGCCATGAAGTGATCGCGGTCGATGTCCTTCAGCACCTGCTCGAGCGCTTGTCCCGTATGGCGCGCGATGATCTCCGCCATCCGCTCGGTCATCTCGAGGATCTCCTTCGCAGCGATCTGGATGTCCGCGGGCGAACCGCGGAAGCCGCCGGAGCCCTGGTGGATCATCACCTTGGCATTCGGGAGCACGAACCGTTTCCCGACCGCGCCGCCACAGAGGATCATTGCCGCGGCCGACATGCCCATGCCCGTGCAGATCGTGCGGACGTCCGGCTTGACGTACTGCATCGCGTCGTAGATCGCCATCCCGGCGTACGCGGAGCCGCCGGGTGAGTTGATGTAGAGCGAGATCTCCTGGTCCGGATCCTCCGCCTCGAGGAAGAGAAGCTGCGCGGTGATCACATTGGCAATGCCGTCCTCCACCTCCTGGCCGAGGAAGACGATCCGCTCGCGCAGCAGGCGGGAGTAGATGTCGAAGGAGCGCTCGTAGCGCCCGTCCTGCTCGACAACCATCGGAATCAGCGGCATCAGACCTCCTGGTAATGTGCAACCTGTTGGTTGCGCCTAGTATACGCAACCCCGAGGTTGCGGATTCCAAGGGCTTCGCCCGGGCAGCCGTTTAAGGAGGAGCGATGGAAGTGACCCGCGAGATCGTCTTTCCGGCCTCACCCGACGAGGTCTGGGAGGCCCTGACCGATCCCGAGCAGCTCGAGGAGTGGTTTGCGAACGATGTCGAGCTCGACGTCCGCGAAGGCGGGGACGGCGTCTTCCGCTGGGACGACGGCGAGGAGCGCCGCGCCAAGGTGCTCGTCGTGGAGCCGGGCGAGCGCCTTGTCTTCGACTGGGCTGACGAGGGCGAAGTGGAGTTCACCCTCGAGGAGGTGGAGGACGGCACGCGCCTGCTCGTGCGCGAGTCCACGCCCGAGTTCTCGACTGCCCTCGAGCTCCGCGCCCAAGCTCTCAGCTGCGTGTGAGTGATCCGACCGGGCGCGTCTTCGACGCGCTCGCCGACCCCAACCGCCGTTACGTGCTGGAGGCGCTCGCATCGCGCGAGACGGCCACGGCGACCGAGCTCGCCGCTGAGCTCCCGGTGACCAGGCAGGCGGTCGCGAAGCATCTGGCAGCGCTCAATCAGGCCGGACTCGTGGAGAGCCGACGCGAGGGGCGGGAAACGCTCTATCAGTTGACGCCGGCGCCGTTAGGCGCCGCGATGGACTGGATGGCCGGCGTGGGCGCCGAGTGGGACGCCCGCCTCGCAGCGTTACGCAAACACCTGAGAAACCGGCGTCCGTAGACTCTCGCGATGGAACGCCGTCAGCTCGGCGAGACCGGTGTTGAGGTCTCGCGGCTCATTCTCGGCTGCGGCAACTTCGGGGGAATCGGCTCCGCGCCGGAGTTCTTCGGGCAGGGCGAAAGCGAGGAGGAGGCCTTCCGCATCATGGACGCGGCTTGGGAGGTCGGCATCACGACCTTCGACACCGCCGACGCCTACGGCGGCGGACAGAGCGAGACGTTCATCGGCAAATGGATGGCGAGCCGCGGTGTGCGTCCGCAGATCGCGACCAAGACGTTCAACCCGATGGCCGAGGGACAGGACCACGGGCTCGCAGGTACTCGCATCGGGCGACAGATCGAGTCCAGCCTCGACCGGCTGGGCGTCGACGCCGTCGATCTCTATCTCGCCCACGACTTCGATCCGGACGTTCCGGTCGAGGAGACGGTCGCGACCTTCGAGGGCCTGATCGAGCTCAAGCTGATCAAGGCGTACGGCGTCAGCAACTTCGACGCGCACCAGCTCGAGGCGGTCATGGCGATCGCAAAGCCCGCCGTCTTGCAGAACTCCTATTCGCTGCTCGACCGCGCCGACGAGGGTGGTCTCGTCCAACTGTGCCTCGCGCTTGGAATCGCGTACACGCCGTTCGGGCCGCTCGCCGGCGGCTGGCTGACCGGGAAGTACAAGCGCGACGAGCCCGCGCCAAAGGGATCGCGAATGGCGATGCGTCCCGGGCCCTACGAGCATCTGCGCAGGCCGGAGACCTTCGCTGCGCTGGACGGGCTTGCGGAGATCGCGAAGCGGAGGGGGGCCGACTCAGCGACGCTGGCGATCGCCTGGTTACTCGCACAGCCGGGGGTCACGGCGGTCGTGATTGGGCCCCGCCGGCCAAAACACCTGGAGCCTGCGTTGCGCGCCCTCGAGCATCCGTTGTCGGCAGCGGATGCCGAAGAAGTGGGCGCACTGTTCGCGTGAGGATCGGCTTTCGACCGCTGACGGCGGGCGACCTGCCACTCCTGTACGAGTGGTTGCAGCGCGAGCACGTTCAGCGCTGGTGGACGGACCGCGAGACCTACGACGAGGTCGTCCAGCACTACTTGCCGCAGATCGAAGGAAGCGAGCCGACCGATCCCTATCTGATCCTCTTGGCCGATCGGGCTGCCGGTTTCATCCAGACGTACCGGGTGTCCGATCACTCGGAGTACCGCGATCTCGTCAATGTCGAGGACGGTGTGGCCGGCGTCGACCTCTTTGTCGCCGAGCCGGAGCTGACGGGCCGTGGTTTCGGGTCGGAGGCGCTCCAATCGTTCGTACGTGGCATCGTCTTCTCGGATCCGGAGATTCACGCGTGCATCGCCGATCCGGATGCCGAGAACGTCGCGTCGCTACGAGCGTTCGAAAAGGCCGGCTTTCGCATCGTTCGACAGTTCGTCGACCCGAACGACCACGACAGGCTGCACGCGTTGCTGCGGCTCGACCGCTAGGGCGAAAGCCGCTCGACGACCCAGCCGCCGTTCGTACGCCGATAGCGCAAGCGATCATGCATGCGATCGTCGCGGTGCTGCCAGAATTCGTAGACCTCCGGCACGAGGCGATAGCCGCCCCAGTGATCGGGCCGCCGGACGTCGCTGCCTTCGTGCTCGCGGGCGAGCTCGTCGACGCGCGCGTCGATCTCCGCGCGATCCCGGAGCACGGAGCTCTGCTGTGACGCTGCAGCCGCCAGCTGCGCTCCGCGCGGGCGTGTAGAGAAGTAGGCGTCCGACTCCTGCTCCGCGACCCGCGCCACATGGCCCTCGACTCGCACCTGGCGGCCGAGCGACTCCCAGTGGAAGAGGAGTGCGGCGCGCGGGTTCGCATCGAGCTCCCCGGCTTTGCGGCTGACGTAGCCGGTGAAGAAGACGAAGCCGCGTTCATCCGCGCCCTTGAGCAGCACCATCCGCACCGAGGGCGCGCCGTCAGGCGTCGAGGTGGCCAGCGCCATCGCCTGCGGCGCCTTGATCTCCGACGCCTCCGCATCCGCGTACCAACGCCGGAACTGCGTCAGCGGGTCGCGATCGACGGCCGATTTCCGCAGCTCGGGCACGGCGGCCAGCCTATTTGACAAGTCCGATAGTAAGTATAGACTTACCGTAAGTCATGGCTTACGCACAGGCACTGCAGGCGCTCGGCGACCCGACCCGGAGGTCGGTTCTCGAAGAGCTCCGAGACGGCCCGCGGGCTGTCGGAGAGATCGCGGCCCGACTGCCGGTCAGCCGGCCTGCCGTGTCGCAGCATCTCCGGGTCCTGAAGGAGGCGGGTCTGGTGACCGAGCGGCAGAACGGGACGCGGCGTCTGTACCGCGTCGACCCCGATGGCCTCGCTGAAGTGCGCGAGTACCTCGAAGGCTTCTGGGAAGAGGCGCTAGCAAACTTCAAGGCGGCGGCCGAGCAAGAGGAACGGAGGAAGAAGTGACGGTGGCTGCAACAGAGACGATTCGCAAGGAGATCTTCGTCGACGCTGCACCGGAGACCGCGTTCCGCGTCTTCACCGAGCAGACCGCGGCCTGGTGGCCGCTGAACAAGTACGGGATCTTCCTCGAGGACGCCGAGACCGTGGTCTTCGAGGACCGCGACGGCTGGCGCCTGATCGAGAAGGCAAAGGACGGTCGCGAGACCGAGTGGGGCGAGGTGCTCGACTACGAGTTCGCCGGGCGGCTGCGCCTCACGTGGCATCCCGGACGCGACGGCGACGACGAGCCGACCGAGGTCGAGGTGACGTTCACGGCGGACAAGGGCGGCACGCTCGTCGTCCTCGAGCACCGCGGGTGGGAGAACCTCACCGGCGAGCGTCGCGAGGGCCGCACCGGCTACGACAACGGCTGGCCGGGAGTGCTCGAGCAGTACCGGCAGGTTGCCGAGGCTTAACGAAAAAGATCTCGCTCTTCCGGGATCACGAGGTCGCGGGCGCGTCCGTCGCCCGCGACCTCGAGGCCGCGAACGACTGCCGCCGGAACGCCGTCGACCTTGCCCATCACGAGCTCGGCGGCGCTCGCGATCTCGTCTGCGACGGCGATCATCGTCGAGTGCAGCTCATATCCGACACCGTCGCGCGTGCCGCGCAGGTCGCGCATCACCTCGAGCCCCGATGCGCCCAGGGCGACGTCGATCGTTCCCTGACGCCACGGACGGCCGAACGAGTCGGTGATCAGGACGCCGACCTCGCGACCGGTGAGCTCACGGATGCGGTCGCGGATTTGCTCGGCCGACGCATCGGGGTCATCCGGGAGCAGGACGAGCATGTCCGGCTCGGGCGCATTCGAAGCGTCGACGCCCGCGGAAGCGCAGATGAAACCGTGCTTGGTCTCGGCGATCACGAGCGGCAGCCGGACACGCACGACCCGAGCGGCCTCGCGGAGGATGACCTCGATCCGGCGCGGATCCTCTTCGTTGCCGGCGATCTCTCGCGCCCGCTCCGACGGCTCGATGCCGGCGAGAGCGATAACTCGGCCTTCGGACTTCGAGACGATCTTCTGCGCAAGCACGACGACGTCGCCCTCCTCGAGCACGACCTTGGCGACGATGAGCCCGGCGAGGTCGTCCCCTTCCTTGATCTCCGGCAGACCGGTGACCGGGATGATGCGAAGCTCGCCGCTCAGGGCAGTCCAGTGAGGCGGATGCCGGCGTGCGCCTTGTAGCGCTTGTTCACGTTCAGGATCACGGCGGTCATGCCTTCGAGGGCGCGTGAATTCTCGAGTGGGCCGACGTCGATCGCCCGTTCCGCCATGCGCCCGGCCAGCTCGAGGGAGAGCTCCTTCGCGCGGTCGTCGCCGCCGCAGATGAGTGCGTCGCCGGGATCCCCCTCGACGAGGTTGACCGCGGCGAAGGACTGAAGCCCGGAGGCGACCGGCGCATGCACGATCCGCGCGACCTCTTCGGCCAGCGAGCCCTGATGGCGGCCGGGTAGCACGCCTGCGTCGCTGAAGCGCAGGTCGCTGGCGACACAGAGAACGGGGGTCGTGCCGATCGCCGCCGCGAGCTCGCTCGCCGTCTCCAGCGTCGCGTTCGACTTCACCGCAAGCACAACGATGTCGGCGCCGGTGACTATCTCCTCGTTGCGGCCGCCCGTGACGCCGAGCTCCGCTGCGCTCGCCTGCGCTCGCTCCGGATCTCGCGAGCCGATGAGGATTTCGTCTTTGCCGATCTCGTGGAGGCGCTTGGCGAGCGCGTGCCCGAACGCACCCGTGCCGCCGACGATCGCGACCCTCACGCGAACGCGACCGCGTCGAGTGCCGCTTCGGCGAGACGCCTGCGTGCGGCGCCGTCACGCATGAGCGTATGCGTGACGACCGGACGGACGCCGGCACTCGAGACGGCGTCGGCGTCGGCAGCGTCCTCCTCGTCCATGACGAGCGCGTCGATCAGACCGGGATAACAGCTTGCGACGTGCGCGGCCGTCGTCCCGCCTTGCAGCCGCTGCAGCATCCCTGCAGCCGGACCCTTGACCGCGAGACCGCCGATCAGCGGACTGACGGCGACGCAGGGAACGCGTCGTCGTTCCAGCGCGGACCGGATTCGCTCGACGGCCAGGATCGGGCCGATCGAGACGAACGGATTGCTCGGCGCGATCAGGATCAGGTCGGCCTCGTGCAGCGCTTCGAGCACACCCGGCGCGGGCCGCGCTTCCGTCGCACCTTCGCAGCGGACGCGGTCGACCGGGTCGCGGTGCGCCCGGGCGACGAACCACTCCTGGAAGGGGAAGGTCCCGTTCGTCGTGTCGAGCCACGTGCGCAACTGCTCGTCGGTTGCGGGAAGGATCGCGGTCTCGACACTGAGCGCCGCGGCAAGTTTCGCCGTCACGGCAGAGAGTGGCACGCCCTTCCTGAGGGCCTGGGTACGCACGGCGTGCAGCCCGAGGTCGCGGTCGCCGAGCCGAAACCACGACTCCCCGCCGAGTGACTCCACTGTCGCAAGCGCGTTCCACGTCTCGTCCGCCCTGCCCCACCCGCGCTCGTCGTCTGCGATGCCGGCGAGCGCGTAGAGCACGCTGTCGAGGTCGGGTGAGACGGAGAGGCCGAGCACCTCCAGGTCGTCACCGACGTTGACGATCGCGGTGACCGAAGCGGGATCGACGGTGTCGACGATCCCACGCAGGAAACGCGCGCCGCCGACGCCGCCTGTGAGGACGGCTACGTTCATGCGAGTGCCAGCTGGCTCAAGTACCGGTGGGTGTGCTTGCCGACTCGATCCCGCACGCGCTCGACGTCGTCCCACGTATCGACGTCGTCGCGCATCCCCGAAAGATCCAGGCTGATCGCACCAAGGTGCTTTGCGAACCGCGCCGCACTGCCAGGACCGTAAAGCGGCTTGAAGTCGCCGACGTCGCGAAGCGCGAGTGCGTTGGTGGTTCCGTCGCGTGCGGCGACGAGCGCCGGTGCAGCCGCCGTCAACTCCTCGATCTCAGCACTCGTGACGCACGGAAGATCGGCGTTGAGGATCGTCACAGGCCCGCGATGTCCCGCCAACGTGCCCGCAACTGCCTCACCCTGCCCGCCGGGGCCGTCGACGACGAGAGCCTCCTCGGCGAGCTCGTTCACAGCGTCGGTGACGTCAGAGAGCATGGCCAGCGCCAGCTTAGGATCGCCCAGACGCGTCTTACCCCCGATCCTGTATGGAATGAGGTACGTCGTCACGAAGCAAGACTAACGAGAGCATGCCGAACTCCCTCGACAACGCGACGATCGCCGAGCAGCTGGAGAGTTTCGCTGCACTCCTCGACCTTTCCGGCTCGAGCTTCTACACCTCGCGTGCTTATCGGCGAGCGGCAGAGACGATCCGCGAGACGAAGGCGCCTATCGCCGAGCTCGTTGCCGAAGGGCGCGTACGGGAGCTGCGGGGGATCGGTCCGGGGATCGCGACGCGTCTGAGCGAGCTCGTCGAGACCGGCCGCATCGCCGAGCTCGAGGAGCTCGAACGCGTAGTGCAGCCCGAGCTCATCGGGCTCGGCCGCTTCCTCGGTGTCGGGCCGAAACGCATGGTCGAGATCGGGAAGGCGCTCGACGTCTCCACCGCAGACGAGTTCCGGGTGGCGGCGCGGGAAGGTCGGCTGACATCCGTTTCGGGGATCGGACCGCAGACGGAACAGCGCCTGCTCGCGGCACTCGAGCGCGAAGGGAAGCCCCAGCCGCCGAAGGGAATGACTTTGAATCGGGCGCGCGAAGTGCTCGAGGAGATCGCGGCCGGAGTCGGCGGCGAGGTTGCAGGCGATCCGCGCCGCTGGGCCGATGTCTCGTTCGACTTTGCAGTCGTGTCTTCAGAGGCACGGCCTGGGCCGGTGCTCGACGCGTTCGAGTCGCTTCCTGCGATTGTGTCCGTGCTCGAGCGCAGCGAACGGCGCGCGGTCGGCGTGACGGTCGAAGGTGTCCCGGTCGAGCTGGTGGTAGCCGAGCCGGCCCGCTTTGGGACCGACTTCGTCGTTGGGACCGGAACGCAGGCGTACGTCGCTGGTCTGGGCGAGTTGCCGCCAGCGCCGGACGAGGAGTCCCTGTACGCGCAGCTCGGGATTCCCTGGTGTCCGCCGGAGCTGCGCGAACAGCCGTTCCGCGGCGAGCCGCCGCCGTTGTTGACGCGCGAGGACATCCGCGGCGACCTCCACATGCACTCGATGTGGTCGGACGGGAAGGCGTCCATCCTCGAGATGGCGACGGCGGCGCGTGACCTCGGCTATGAGTACGTGGCGATCTGCGACCACACGCCGAACGTGCGGGTCGTTCCCGGCCTCGACGCGGACGATTTGCGCCGGCAGGGAGAAGAGATCGCAGCGGTCAACGCGGAGCTTGCGCCTTTCCGCGTTCTCCGTGGCACCGAGGTGGACATCCGCGCTGACGGCGCGCTCGATCTTCCCGACGACGTGCTCGAGGAGCTCGACTGGGTGCAGCTCAGCCTGCACGCGGGGCAACGGCAGCCGCGTGACGAACTGACGCGCAAGGTCACTGAGGCGATGCGGCATCCGGCCGTGCGCGCGCTGAGTCATCCGAAGGGGCGGATCATCAATCACCGTCCTCCGAACTTTCTCGATCTCGAGCGGACGTTCGAGGTCGCCCTGGAGACCGGCGTTGCACTCGAGACGAACGGGTTGCCGGACCGGCTCGATCTCTCGGGACCCGAGATCAAGCTCGCGATCGAGGCCGGCGTCCCGATCGTCGTGTCGACCGATGCGCACTCGGTGCGCGGGCTCGGCAACATGCGGCTTGCCGTGCACACGGCGCGGCGCGGCTGGGCGACGGCGGCCGACGTCGTCAACACGCGGCCGCTCGACGAAGTGCTCGTCAGGCGGCGCTGACTACCTGTTGCAGAACTCGGGGCCGCGGATCGGCCGTGGGGTTCCGCCGTACAGCCTCACGGCGCCACGCACATCATCCGCGCGCAGCAGCCGGCAGACCCACATACCCTGGGGCGCGGCAGGGCAGTACTCCGTGTGGCCCTCGACGAGGTGCGAGTTCATCGTGGCGCAGACACGGTCCTCGTGGTCGAGGCCGAGCACGTGTCCCAGCTCGTGCGCGACGACGAGCGCCATCGTGTAGCGATCCTGTCCGCTCTGAATGCCGACCTTCGCGCTGACGAAGTGCCCTTTGCTGCGCTGGACGTTCGCGTCGCCCGCTGCCTTGAACCAGCGAATCCCGACCAGCACCTTCGCGTCACGTCGTGAGCCCTTCAGGAACCGCACGCGCGCGCCGCTCGTGTTCCACGCGTACGCGGCGGAGTCGACGGCCCACGCATAGGCCGGGACCTCGTTGAAGTAGGTGATCGTCGGCGTCGGCCAGCGACCGCCTTCGAGCTGGTACGCGCCCGCGGCAGATGGGAGAGCGACCGCGACGAGCGTCACGACCAGGATTGCCGCAGATCTCACCTTCATCACGTTCGTTTCGGCATGGGAGACTCAGCCCTTGAAGGTCCTCGCCACGCATCGGTATCCCGGACCGGCTTTCGACGAGCTCCGCGACGTCGAGGTGCGGGCGCTGGCTGAGTTGGATGCGGCCCGGGCCGATGTCGAGGCGCTGGTCGTCGCAAACGAGCCCGTGCCGCTCGAGCTCCTGCCGGGGCTGCGGCTCGTCGCGAACTTCAGCGTCGGCTACGACAGGATCGACTTAGAGGAGCTCACCCGCAGGGGGATCGCCGTGACGAACACGCCCGGCGTCCTCTCCGCTGCGACCGCGGACCTGACGTTCGCACTGATCCTGGCGACGCGGCGACGCGTAGTCGAGGGCGACGCACTTGTGCGGGGCGGCGAGTGGCGGGCGGAGTGGGCCAACGGAATCGTCGCCGAGGAGCTCACCGGGGCGACCCTCGGCATCGTCGGGCTCGGGCGCATCGGTCAGGCCGTTGCCCGGCGTGCGCAGGGGTTCGAGCTGCGCGTGCTCTACGCGCAGCGAACGCGTGCGGACACGGACCTCGGAGAGTACCGCGAGCTCGACGCGCTGCTTGCGGAGTCGGACATAGTCAGCATCCATACGCCGTTGACGCCCGAGACGCGCGGCCTCATCGATGCGCGTCGCCTCGCATTGCTTCGTGACGGTGCGTGCTTCGTCAACACGGCGCGTGGCGAGATCGTGGACGAGGCCACCCTCGTCGCAGAGCTCGTCTCGGGGCGCCTGCGTGCGGGGCTCGACGTCTTCGCGCACGAGCCGGCTGTTCCGGCTGAGCTCCTACCACTGCCGAACGTCGTGCTGACGCCCCACCTCGGCAGCGCCACGCGCCAGACGCGCGAGGCGATGACGCGGATCGTCGTCGACAACATCCTGGCGTTCGAGCGCGGCGAACCGCTTGTAACACCAGTTCGACCCTGATCGGTAGGCCCTGTCCCGAACGGATACTGGCTTAGGGTCAGACCCCAATGACAAACGTCGGCAAATGGACGCGGCTGGATCCGACGCTAGCCGAACGCGGTGCCCGGGCCGCTCGACGTCCACTCGGCCAGCTCGTACCAGTGCGTCGCGCGCAGAGCCTTGGCGACCTCCGGGTCCGTGTGCTCCGCATAGAAGACGTGCCGCTCGAGGTCGCAGCAGATCGCGACAGCCTCGAGCTTGACGTCGGGAATGCTCATCAGCGCCTCGCCGGGGAGCCTCGCTTCGGCGACCGTGTAGTGCTTGAACTGCAGGTCCGGCGCGTACTCCATCAGCTTCGGCCAGTCCGGACAGGTGCGGGAGCTCATGTCGCGACCCTTTCCGTCGGCACGCCGATCTCCTCCCCGGCCCACCGGCCCTCGAGCCGAACCACACCGCGCTCCTCGCCGCCCGGATAGACGACGAACGCGAGCGCGTCGTCGAGCCAGTGGTACAGCCGCTCCCCGGTCTCGTCCGTGAGGCCCAGGCGCAGATGGAAGCGTCCGTCCGCGAGCGGCAACTGCTCGACCTCGAAGCGGACGACGAGCTCCGTCGTCGGCTCGTCCCAACCAAGCTCGGCCGTCGAGCGGCCCGAGCCCGCGACGAGCAGGCCTGACGCGTCCCTCAACTCGAGCGACAACCTCGGTGGAGGCATCGCACCTTGCGCAACGATGCGCAGGCGCAACGTCAGCGCCTCGCCGGCGAGGAACTGCGTGCGCTCCGCTCCGTCCGGGCCGAGCAGCTCCACGCCTTCGATCCGCGCATCGCCACTCCCCCACTCCTTCAGACCGGCGCTGCGCTCCGCGGGATCGAGCTCACCTGCAAGCTGCTGCCGGTAGCGCACGATCGCGTCGTGCGTCGGCCCGTCGAACTCGACGCGCCCGTCCCGTAGCAGGACTGCGCGGTCGCAAAGACGCTCGACCGCCGCCGCGTCGTGCGAGACGAAGACAATCGTGCCGCCGCGCTGCTTGAACTCGAAGATCTTGCCGAAGCACTTGCGCTGGAACTGCTCGTCGCCGACCGCGAAGACCTCGTCCAGCAGCAGGACGTCGGCGTCGATGTGCGCCGCAATCGCGAACCCGAGACGCATGTACATCCCTGATGAATATGTGCGCACCGGCAGGTCGATGAATTGCTCCAACCCGGCGAAGGCGACGATCTCGTCCAGTTGCTCCCGTACGTAGACGCGCTTGAGCCCGTGGATCGAGCCGTTGAGGAAGACGTTCTCCCTCCCGGTCATATCCGGATGGAAGCCGGCGCCGAGCTCGAGCAGCGAGCCGACGCGCCCGCCGACGTCGACACGGCCGGATGTCGGCTTGATGATCCCTGAGAGCAGCCGCAGGAGCGTCGTCTTCCCGGAGCCGTTCCTTCCGACGAGCCCGATCGCGCTGCCGGGATCGACGTGAAAGGACACGTCGCGGAGCGCCCGGACCTCCGTAGGTTGGGACCGGCGGCGCGCGACGACCGCGTCTTTCAACCGCCTCGCCTCGCGGGGATAGACCTTGAAGTGCCGCGAGGCATGCTCTGCGGCGATCTCGCCCGGTCGGATCATGCTTCCGAGGGTACCGCCAGCACCCGTCGCACCAGCCCCGCGAGCACCCGCACGAACGCCGGATCGGCATTCGGCATCTCGATCCTCCGAAAGCCGAGGCCGAGCTCCTCGGCCAGCTCCGCGGCCTCGTGGTCGAGATCCCAGCGGATCTCGAGATGGTCGGCGACGAAGCCGACGGGGCAGACCAGCACGTCCCGGACCCCGCCACCCTGCAGCTCGCGGAGATGGTCGAGGATGTCGGGCCCTAGCCACGGCTCGCCCGTCTGGGACTCGCTCTGGAACGAGAACGACCATGTCTCGAGCGCTGCGCGCTCTGCGACCAGCTGGGCGGTCTCGAGGAGTTGGTCTTTGTACGGGTCGCCCGCATCGAGGATACGAGCAGGCAAGGAATGGGCTGTGAAGACGACGTGCGCGTCCGTTCCGCGCACCCGCTCCGCCAGCAGGTCGACAAAGCCCGGCTCGTCGTGCCAGCTCTCGATGAACGCGAGCTCGGCTCGGCCGCCGAGCCCGCCTTCCAACTGTTGGCGGTAGCCCGCGATGGACATCGACGAGTAGTGCGGCGCCAGAACCAGGCCGGCCACCGTCTCCGCGCCGCTTGCCACGGCAGCGTCCGCTGCCTCCGCGATGCGCGGCGTCCAGTGCTTCATGCCCGTGAACACCGGCACGTCTCTCAGTTCGCGCGCCAACGCAGCCCGTGTCTCCTCGGTGATCGCGTTGAGCGGCGAACCGTCGTCGATCCCGAGCCCGCGGTAGCGCTCGACGAGATCCGCCATCAGCTCGTCGGGAATGGGACGGCCGCCGCGGATGTCGGCGTAATACGCGGGAACGTCGGCCAGCCGCTCCGGCGACCCGTACGCCATCAGCACGACCGCCGCGTTCACACGCGCGCTTCGACGGTCGCCTCGTGCACGAGCTCCGTCAGACGCCCGAGAACAGCCGGGTCTGCATTGGGTGGCACTCCGTGCCCGAGGTTGAATACATGACCCGGCCGCCCTCCGGCACGCGCGAGAATAGCGCGGGTTTCGGACTCGATTCGCTCCCATGGGCCGAGCAGAACCGCCGGGTCGAGATTCCCCTGTACACCCCGGTCCTCGCCGACCTCCGCCCACCCTCGATCGAGCGGGATGCGCCAGTCGAGCCCGATCACGTCGCCGCCGGCGTCGGCCATCGACGACAGCAAGGTCGCCGTGCCGGTGCCGAAGTGAATCGTCGGGACGTCGACTGCAGCGAGGATGCGCGCCGAGTACGGCGCCACGAATTCCTCGTAGTCCGACGGCGAGAGAGCACCGACCCACGAGTCGAAGACCTGAATGACGTCGGCCCCGGCGCGCGCCTTCGCCGCGACGTAGCGCGCGAACACGTTCGCGAGCTTGTCCATCAGCGTGTGCCACGTGTCGGGCTCGCGATACATCATCGCCTTCACCGTCGCGAACTCACGGCTCGGCTTCCCCTCGATCATGTATCCGGCGACGGTGAACGGGCCGCCGCAGAAGCCGATGACGGCCTGGTCTTCACGCAGTGCTGCACGGACGAGCCGCACGGCCTCGAGAATCGTGGGCACGGACTCCTCAGGCTCCGGGACGACGAGGCGATCCACGTCGGCGCGGGTGCGAATCGGCTCGGAGATCACCGGGCCGACGTTCTCGACGAGGTCGACCTCGACGCCCATGGCGAGGACGGGGAACATGATGTCCGTGAACATCACCGCCGCGTCCACGTCGTGACGGCGAACCGGCTGCAGCGTCACCTCGGCGCAGAGCTCGGGCTCCGCGACGATGTCGAACAGCCCGTGACGCTTCCGTAGCTCGCGGTACTCGGGCAGCGAGCGGCCTGCCTGGCGCATGAACCAGACGGGCGTGCGCTCGACCGGCTCCCGCCGGCACGCCCTCACGAGGAGCGGTTCCACGCCACGTAGGCTAGTCCGGCTCTGGAAGCGGTCGGCGACCATCCCGTTCCTGCCGGCCCGCTCGCGGTGCGCTGGCTCGCCTACGAGCTAGAGCCGCCGCAGGCGGGAGCGGTGACTCGCGCTCGGGTTCAGCTCGAGAATGCGGGCACCGCGCCCTGGGGCGGCCTCAACCTCTCGTACCACTGGCTGGACGAGCGCGGCAACCCGATCCTCTGGGACGGGCTTCGCTTCGAGGTAGCCGCCGCACCGGGCGAGCGCATCGAGCGAGAGCTCGACCTCCGCGGCCCGATCCCGCCCGGCCCGTACCGCCTCGCCTTCGATCTCGTGGACGAGCAGCGCTTCTGGCTGGCCGAGCTCGGCAACTACTCCCCGCACCTCGACGTCGAAGTTGCGCCTCGCGACGCTGCAGCGGCACGAGCGCACCTGCCTCCGAACGCCGACCTCGACCCCGACTGGGAGGAACGGGTCTACGCGGCGCACACGGAGGGATACGCAGCGGTCGGCGGGTCGATCGATGCGCGGCGGCCGCCAGCAGAGCTCGAGCCGTACGCGCCGGGGGGCGGGCGCAATCCTGCATTCGCGCATCCGTTGGTCCTGCCGTCCCTGCTCCCTCCACTCGAGCCGAACACGGAGGTCGCGGGCCTGCCGGCGTGGCAGCCCGAAGGCGACGAGCCCTGGGTCTACGACGCCCGGATCAGACTTCGACTGCGATTTGGTCGTCGACGCGGTTGAACACGAACGCACCGAGCGCAAGGGCGAGGACAGCGGCGACGACCGTATAGATCGTGTCCCCGAGCCCGGGCAGCCGGCCGTAGAAGAGCGGATCCCGCAGCGCCTGGATCGGCGGCGAGACCGGATTGCCCCAGTGGATGAGGTCGACGACCCAGTCCCGCCGTGCAATCTGCGGATCATTGAGCGGATAGAGCACGGGCGTCAGGAAGAAGAGCGGTAGCAGCAGCGCCGACACCAGGAACTCGAGGTCGCGGAACAGCACGTTCAGCGACGCGATCGCAAGCGCGAGACCGCAGGTGACTGCAACGATCGCCAGTCCGAGCGGCAGCGCGAGCCACTCGGTGGCACGCACGCGGGGTAGTAGCGCGAAATTCACCGCGAGCAGCACGACGAGCATGACGCCGAAGCTGATCAGGTGCGTCGCGACGATCGACAACGGCAGAAGCTGTCGCGGGAACCGCGTCTTTCGGATGAGATTCGCGTTGTCCAGCATCGACCTGGACGCGGACTGCACGGAGGTGGCGAAGAAGATCCAGGCCGAGAGCCCGACGAGCAGGAAGAGCGCGTAGTGCCCCTCTGATCCGAACGGCGTCTTCCAGAGGACCGAGAACACGAGCAGGTAGACGGCCATGAGCAGGACGGGATTCGCGAGCGTCCAGGCCAGGCCGAGCAGCGAGCCCCGGTACTTCGCCTGGACATCCCGGCGAAAGAGGTTCCCGAACAGCTCGCGGTAGCGGACGAGATCCCCGTATACCGTCGTCATGGGCGCGGCCTAGTCTAGAGGTGGCCTCACATGGTGCTTACAGCCCTTCGTTACGCTTCAGCTCCGTGAAGGTGCTCGCGGCGATCGCTGCATTTCCCGCCGCGGCCGCGGCCATCTGGCTTCTGCTTCGCACCCCGCTCGCGACCCGACTCGCGGCGGCGCCGCGCGAGGATCGGTGGCACGAGCGGACGACGCCGATGTTCGGTGGGATCGGGATTGTCGCCGGCCTCTTCACCGGAGTCGGGGTCGCCCTCTCGGTCGGCGCGGCCCCGGCGAGCCGGGAGCTCCTGGCGATCCTGGGCGGGTGCGCGATCCTCTTCGTCGCCGGGTTGTTGGACGACCTCTTCTCGCTCGGGCCGATCCCAAAGCTCGCCGCCCAATTCGGGGCCGCCGGGCTGGTGATCTTCAACGGGCTGACGATCTCCGGACTGATCTCGAACAACGTCCTGGCCGGAATAGTCGCGCTCATCTGGCTCGTCGGGATGACGAACGCGTTCAACCTTCTGGACAACATGGACGGGCTCGCGGCGACGCTGGCCGGGATTGCGGCAGCGTTCTTCGCCGTCGACGCTGTCACGGTGCACAAAAACCACGCAGTACTGGTGCTCGCGCTCGCGCTCGCGTTGGCATGCGCCGGCTTTCTTCCCTTCAACCTGCGCCGCGGCAAGGCGGCGGCTGTCTTCATGGGCGACTCCGGGAGCCAGCCGCTGGGCTTCGCTCTGGGCGCGCTCGGCCTGACCGCCAGTTGGAAGGTGGCCGGCACGACGGTCGCAACGCTGCTGTTGCCGATCCTCGTGCTCGCGGTCCCGATTCTCGACACGACGCTCGTCACGATCGGGCGTCTGCTCGACGGCCGACCCGTCTACCAGGGCGGACGCGACCACACCTCACACCGACTCGTCTATCAGGGGCTCTCGGAGAAGCGCGCCGTCGTCCTGCTCGCTGTGATCTCCGCCGCGCTCGGAACGACCAGCCTCTTCTATGCGGTGCTCGACAACGCCTGGGTAACGCTGATCGGAGTGCTCCTCACGTTTGCGCTGCTCGTCCAGTTTGCGAGCGTGCTCTCCGACGTGGAACGGACGTCGGGCTTCGCCGCTGACCGCGGCTGGTTGCGCACCTTCGTCGCGAATCCGCGCCGGCTCGTCGAGTCGCTCGTCGACTTCGCGCTCATCACCGCCTCTTTCACGGTCGCGTACTACCTTCGGCTGCAAGGCGGAGGCAGCCCGTACCAGCGGCACATCTTCCTCGTCTCGCTCGCAGTCGTTCTGTCCGTCCGCTACCTGGCCTTCATCCCGTTCGGCCTCTACCGTGGCGTCTGGAGGTACGCCGGCGCACGCGACGCGGCCAGCATCGTCGCGGCGGTCGTGGTGTCGGAGGTCGTGGCGTATCTGATTCTCGACGCCACCCAGACCTGGGGCCCATTCCCGCGCAGCGTCTTCATCATCGACGCGCTCGTGTGCACCCTGCTGATCGGCGCATCGCGCTTCTGGGAGCGTGCATTCGTGCGCGGAGTCTCCGCGCTCACTGGGCGCGGCGATCGACACCGCACGCTGATCGTCGGTGCAGGCCGTGGCGGGCGCAGCCTGCTGCGCGAGCTGCGCGAGACCGCGGGGGAACAGGTGGTCGGGTTCGTGGATGACGATCCGCAACTTTCGCGGCGACGGCTCCAGGGCGTTCCCGTGCTCGGGGGAACCGGAGAGATCGAGGGGGTTCTCGCGCGTGCGCGGCCGGACACCGTCCTCGTCACGATTCCCGACGCGCCGCGGGATCGCCTGGGCCTGGTCATCGACGCCTGCGCGCTGGCGCAGGTGCCGTGCCGCTTCGTCCGTCGCGACATCGACCTCGATCCTCACACCGTCCTCGGCGCGACCGCCGACTGAACGCAGAATGACCGTCGTGACCGCACGGACGACGCCGGCTGAACAGACGCTGGCCGACCGCCTGCTGGCGGCCGTGCCGCTGCTCAGCATCTTTCTCTGGCTGGCGATCGTCTACGTGATCCAGGCCTGGGCGCACAAGACCCCGTGGCTCTTCGGCGACGAGCTCGAGCTCACACAGCTCTCGCGTGCGATCGCCGACACCGGCCATGCCGCGCGGCGCGGCGAGCCATACTCCTTCACGACACTCTGGACCTACGTCCTCGCACCGGCGTGGCTGATCGACAACCTCCATGCCGCGTACGCAACCGTGAAGTACCTCACCGTGATCGTGATGACGGCGACGGTCTTTCCCGCCTACGGGATCGCGCGAATTTTCGTCGGCCGAAGGCCGGCGCTCTTCGTCGCGGCAGCGTCGGCCGCGATTCCCGCGGTTGCATACTCGTCGATGATCGTCGAGGAACCGTTCGCGTACTTCTGGTCGACGCTGGCGCTGTTCCTGATCCTCCGCGCACTTCTCACCCCATCCCGCTGGTGGATCGGCGGTGCGGTAGCAACGTCTCTGATCGCGCCGCTGGTGCGTGGCGAGCTCGGCATGCTCCCGGCGATCTTCCTGCTCGCGGCGATCTTCCTGCTCTGGCGGTCCGAGTACGCCTCTCAGTGGCGCAGGAGTTGGACCGGCTGGGACTGGCTGGGCTTCGTAACCCTCGTCGTCGGCGCGGTCGTGATCGTCAGCGCGGTGCTGGGCCACCGCTCGCTCGAGTGGAACTATGCGACCCGCCTCTACAAAGGTCGAATGCTCGATCTCGGCTTGGACGCCGCGGGCGCGTTGACGATCGGCCTCGGCGTGCTACCCGTGGTGGCAGGACTTTCAGTCCTCTGGCGCGCGCCCGGCGAGCCCGTCTCGTATGCACTCCGCGTCTTTCGCAGCGTTCTGCTCGCCGCCATCATCAGCTTCGGCCTCTATACCGCGGTGAAGTCCACGTACGTTTCGATCAGCTTCGGCACGTACACGTACGAGCGCAATCTCATCTACCTCGCACCGCTCCTGTTCACGGGCACCGCGCTTTGGCTCGAGCGTCGCCGTCTGCACCCGATCGCGCTCGCAGCCTCGTCGGCTTTCGTCCTCGTCCTGATCCTGACCACGCCATACGAGATGGGTCAGGATCTCTCTTACAACGCCCCGGGGCTCGCGATCCTGCAGCAGGCGAATCGATACCTCCAGATCGATCCGACGGGCGCAAAGATCGGCCTGGTCGCCCTGCTCGGCTTCTCCGTCCTCCTCCTGCTCGCCCCGCGTTTTGTCGGCCGCGGTGCAAAGTGGCTCGTGGTGGCGGTTGCAGCGGCTGTCGTCGCGTGGAATCTCACTGCGGAGATCTCGTTCGCGTCGGCTTCGAACCGTGCTTCTGACCGTTTCGACGAGAACATCCGTGCGCCGTTCACCTGGGTCGACGATGCCACGGGCGGAGCGGCGACCCTTTACATCGGCCAGCAGATGAGCGACCAGAACGGCGAGTGGCTGCTCGAGTTCTGGAACCGGTCGATCAAGGCGGTATGGAGTCTCGACGGGACGGCGCAAGGACCCGGTCCGTTCCTGACACCGGATCCTCGCCCATCCGACGGCGCACTCTGCAGCCGAGATCGCTGCGGCGACTGGGGCTATCCGTACGTGGTCGAGGAGCAAGGCATCGAAGTGGTCGGGGCGACGGTCGCAACGCATCTCCACCGCGCAGGTGGCGGCCTCGAGAAGTGGCGTCTTGTCAAGATCGATCCGCCTCTCAGGTTGGGTGGCGCAGTGACCGACGTATATCCAGACGGGTGGATGGGCTCGTTCAGCTCCTACACGCGATACGCGACCGAGAACAACCGCGCGGGACGCATGCGCATCGTCTTGTCGGGGCCACCCCAAGGGGCACACGAGATGACCGGGCACGCCACGGTCGCGATCGGCCCGATCGTAATCGGCGACGACAACCAGCCGCATCTCGGCAAGCCGAGCGAGATCATGCGCTTCGCCATCAGGAGCAAAGAAGAACGAGTCCTCGTCTTCCGCGCGCCCGGCCCGCGCTTCCGCGTCGAGATAACGGTGACGCCGACCTTCGTTCCGAAAGAGCTGTCACCAGACCAAAGCGACAACCGTCACCTTGGAGCGCAGGTGCGCTACGTGTTCTTGCCGCCGCGGAAGGCGGCGCACAAGTAGCTGAAGCGCATAGTGAGCAGGAGTCGTGCGACTGGGCCGCTCCGTTCGAGCGCATAGAGCGCACTGGCCACCGGTCGCGGTAACGAGAACTTCTGTGGCGAGAAGAACGGACGCAGCTCCAGTCGATCGAACCCCGCCGCGCGCAGGTCGGCGCAGATGTCCTCGACGGAGTACCGGCGGGGATTGACGTCGAAGACGAACTTCCGCTCGGTGTAGCCGGCAACGCGGCGGAAGAAGGCGGCTCGGTCCTCCGCGTAATAAATCGCCCGAAAGCACGTGGTTGCCGCGACGGGCTCGGGCGGCTCGTAGTCGTTGAAGTCGCCGAGCACGACGTTGCGTCCACGCCGTTGCCCGGCCTTGACCATCTCCGCACTCGCATCGAGGCCCACGTAGCGCACTTCGGGCAGGTACTCGGCCGCCGCCGCGTCCCCACAGGCGAGATCCAGCACGGTGTCGCCGTGCTCAAGCGGTGGGCCGAGGCTCAGAACGAGCTCTCCGCGGTGAGCGAGATAGGTCGCGGCGTCCGCATACGCGATCTCGGACCAGCGCTCCGCGCGCGTGTCGTATTTCTCCCCCGTCATCGGAGCGCGAAGAGCCGTTCGGGATGCTTGCGCAAGAAGCGAAGCATCGCATGCAGATGCCAGAGATTCCGACGCGTGAAGAAGTGCTTGTCGATCACCGCTTGATACTCATGATGGACGACGGCACCCGGCACCCACCAGCGCTCCCACCCGGACTTCATCGCGCGGTAGCTGAGGTCGATGTCTTCCACGTAGAGCTTGTAGCCCGCATCCCACCCGCCGATCTCGTCGAGCATCGTGCGGCGCATGAGCAAGAACGCGCCCAACATCGTGTCGACCTGCAGCGGCTCGTCAGCCGGAACGTCCAGGAGGTAGTGCTGCCGCTGCCAGCGCAATGGCGGGAAGAGCGACCGCAACGGGGTGCGCCGCACAATGGTCCCGCCGACGGTCGGGAAGCTACGCCGCGAGGCCTGCAGAGTGCCGTCCGGATTGACCATCCTGGGCCCTGCGATGCCGCAGCGCGGATGCGCATCGGCAAAGGCAACGAGCTCGCTCACGCAGTCCGGCTCTGGAACGGCATCCGGATTCGAGATCACGACGTACTCGCCACTTGTCGCGGCGATCCCTTTGTTGACATTCGCAGAGAAGCCGAGCGCATGATCGTTCTCCAATACGTGTGCGTCGCCCGAAAAGTTCCCCGGTCGGCTCCCGGGTCCGTTTGCGACGACAACGAGCTCGTCGACCTGAGGCCGCAGCGCAGGGAACGAGGTGCGGAGCAACTCGGCTTCGCCGGGCCCCGTGGCAACGAACACGCCGGACACCTTCATGCGGCGAGCACGCTTCGATAGACGTCGGCGGTGATCCGTGCGGTCTCGCGCCAGGAGAACCTCTTGGCCCGTTCGAGTCCGGCCGCGGAGAGTCTCGCCCGATCTGCGAGCGCCCGGCGCACTCCCTCGGCCAGGTCGTCCGTGAAGATCGCGGCGTCGCCGGCGACCTCCTGCATCGCTCTTTCGGGCGCGGCAACAACCGGCGTCCCGCATGCCATCGCCTCGACGACCGGCAGCCCGAAGCCTTCGTAGCGGGACGGAAAGACCAGGCACGCCGCCTGTTGGTATAGCCGCACCAGCTCTTCTTTCGGGACGTACCCGCGCACGTCTGCCCCGCGTCGCCTGAGCTCGGCAGCGAGCTCTTCGTCCTTCGGCGGCCCGACCACGACGAGCCTGCGGCCGACCGCGTTCGCGGCATCGATCGCGGCCAGCGGCTGCTTTCGCGGCTCGATGGCGCTGACGAAGAGGAGGAAGGAGTCGTGCTCGCCGGCGGGCACGAAGGCCGGATCGGGGGCGAGCGGCGTCACGACGACCCTCTCCGCAGGCGTCCCGTACAGCTCGATCAGATCGCGTTTCGTCCGCTCGGAGATCGCGAGAACCCGCTCGGCCTTTCGCACGGCGCGACGTACGAAGATCTTGAAGGTCACAAGGTCCCAGAAGCCGAAGACGCTCGGATCCCGCTCCCAGGAGAGATCCTGCACGGTGACGACCGCAGGGCAGGGACAACGAAGCGGCAGCGCGTGGATGAAGTGCGCGACATCCGGCCGGAGCCGCCGCAGCAGGCGCGGCAGCGCGACTGCCATCCGCAGCTCCTGCGACCGCGCGGGAAGCCGCACCGGCTCGATCCCTTCGGGAACGAGCTCCGGGTCGCGCGTCACCGCCACGATGCGAAGGTCCTCGGCTACCGCGGGAAGCTCCCGCAGCAGCTGGGTGACATACGTCTCGTCGCCGGTGCGGCGGCGTCCAAGCACGTCGGCGTCAACGAGCACAAGCGGCCGGTCGCTCATTGGGCGGCCTCTGCCCGATGAGCGAGGGAAGCGGCATCGGGGGAAACCGGGAGGTTTCCCCTGTTGTTCTTCTCGGCCCACGCGGCGATCTCAGCGGCGCGGGGGCTGAGGCGATCCCTAAAGAAGGGAGCCCGTGAGGGAAGACGCGCAGCGTCTCGTCCGCGAAGCGGACCGGTGGAGAGGATCTGGGGGAACCGGGAGGTTCCCCCAGCTCGAACCTGTGAGTCCCTCACGGGAGCGAGCCAAAGGCGAGCGACGGTCATGCCGCTGCTTCCCGGTACACGTCGACCGTCGCCGCGGCTACGGCATCCCAACGAAACGCACGTGCCCGCTCGAGACCGCGCGGAATCAATGAGTCACGCTCCGCGGTGGCGCGTTCGATGCCGGCCGCGATCTCCGCGACATCGCGCGCATCGACGAGAACGGCTGCTCCGTTGGCGACCTCCTCCATCGCCGTGCCGCGCGTTGTGACCACGGGCGCGCCGCACGCCATCGCCTCCAAGATGGGAATCCCGAAGCCCTCGTAGAGCGACGGGTACGCGACACAGGCCGCACCGCGATAGAGACGCGCGAGCTCTGCGTCGTCGACCTCGCCGAGCCAACGGACGCCGTTGCCGCGGATGTCGACCCCGCCCCAGCCACGGGCGCCGACGACCCGCAACTCCCGATCGGTGCGGCGAACCGCTTCCACAAGACGCTCGAGGTTCTTGCGCGGTTCGAGCGTCCCGACCGCGAGGACGTAGTCACCGCCCTCGGCCGGGCCTTCGCGCGTGAACTCGTCGCCGACGGCGTTGGGTACGACACGGATCTTCTCGTCCGGGACTCCGAGCAGCTCGACGAGCTCACGTCGCGTGAACTCGGACACAGCGATCACGCGCCGCGCTGCACGGAGGACGCGCGGCACGACACGCGGGCTGTACGTCCGCGTCCAGCGGTTGAACGCTTCCGGGTGCCGGAGGACGGCAAGGTCGTGCACCGTGACGACGAGCGGCACTCTGGAGCGCAGGGGCCCGCGGTAGGTCGGACAGTGAAGGACGTCCGCCGCACTTTCGCGTCCAAGCAGGAACGGGTACCAGACTCCGTCGCGCGCGACCGTCGCCACGCGGGCCTTGCCTCCGAACGAGCGGGTCGAGACCGCTACGTCGTCGCGCCGTTGGAGCTCACGCATCAGCCCCTTCAGATAGCGCGCAGTCCCCGCACGGGTCTGACCCAGCGGGGAGACGTCGATCGCGACGCGCATCACAGCGCGTCAGCGTAGCTCTGAAGGTGAACGCGGCCCGTTTCGAGCCAGCGGAAGCGGCGTGCGTGGGCCAGGCCGCGCGCGACGAGCTCCTCGCGCTCGCCCAGCGCGCGGGTGATCCCCTCGGCGAACGCTTCCGGGCTTTCCGGATCGGCTCGGACGGCTGCGTCCCCGCAGGCCTCGTCCAGTGACGGGTGGGCCGAGACGACGCAGGGGACGCCGCAGGCCATCGCCTCGATTACCGGAATCCCAAAACCCTCGAATCGGGACGGGTAGGCGAACACTGCCGCCCCGCGGTAGAGCGCCGGCAGCTCGTCGTCGGCGACGTACCCGCGTCCGCCCTGGCCGAGCGACAGCAGGGCGAGGTCGTCGTCGAGCAGCCGAAGAGCGGCCTCGACGACGCCTCGGTTCTTGCGCCAGTCCTCAGTGGCCGTCGTGAAGAGGTACGGGCGCCCGATTTCGTGCCGCTCGCCGTCCGGCCGGTAGCGAGCGTCGACGCCTGGATACGCGACGCGGATGCGCTCACGCGGGATCCCGAGCCGTTCGACGACGTCGTTCGCGGTGTACTCCGCGTTGGTGAAGACGACGTCGCAGCCGGCCGCGGCACGAGCCGTTGCCGAATGCATGCGTACCGTCCGTGGATGCAGCCGTTCTGGATATCGCAGAGGACCGAGATCGTGGATCATCGTGGCGCGAACTCGCGGCCGTCCCGGTGGGACCATCCAGTCCGTGAAGTGCAGGACATCCATGTGGCCGAGAAAGCGTTCCGTCGAGGGACGTCCGAGCCGGCTCCAGGCCGTCCGTACAGCGTGGCCGAACGGCACCGTTGCGATGCGTCGCTCGACTGAGAGGTCGGCCAGTGTCGAATCGAGGAGCTTCCGCCCGCGGATGCTGACGGGACCGAAGGCGACGAGCTCGTGCGAACCGTCCGCCGCCTCGGCCATTCCCTTCAGAGCACCGAGGATGTAGTTGCCGACGCCTGTCCGCGGATGCGAGAGCGGCGTGACGTCATAGGCAATCCTCACGGAGCGGAGTAACGGAACGCGAGGAAGTGCACGCCGAGCACACGCGGGTCTGCCGGGCCGGGCACGGCTGTAGGAGTGACCGTGAACACCGCGCGGCAAATCCCGTTGCGCGGCTGCAGCGGGACTGTGAGGGTCGCATCGTCATCGGAATCGAGTCTCACGCTCCTCCCGTCTGCTCGCACGGTCTGTGAACGGCTGATCAGGTTGGGGTCGCGCCTCATTTGCGCCGTGACCGCGCCGCCCGCGCAGCGAAGCCGTGTGTACGTCACTCGTTTTCCGGACCACGTGTCGTTGGGATAGAGGCCGCTCACGCGGTAGCCGATGCGAAGGAGACCGTCGGTTCGCCGCAACGCCATCCCCTTCAGCTCGTCGCGCGCGACGATCGCGCCGGCGAGCGGCAAGCCCTCCTCGCTCAGGACATATGCATGGCGCACAGGTCTTCCGTCGGCGAGCAGCACACCGTCCGCTCTCTGCGCCACAAGGGTCTCGGGCAGGCCGCCCATCGACGGCTGTCGCAGGTCGTACACCGGACCGATGCTGCGGTTGTAGAACTCGTTCTCCCAGAGAGTGTCGGGGTGATGCGTCGCGTCTTTGCCCGAGAAGACGAAGGCGACGTCGGCATTCCGACCGACCGCGGCATCGACCCAGTCACGCCTCGGCGCAGTGATGCCCTGGTAGAGCGCACCTACCGATGCCTTCGGGAAGCCGTGGTCGAAGCGCTCGATTCGCTCGGTCGCGAACGCGAACCAGAGCAGCACGACCCCCGGTAACACGAGTGCGTAACGCGGGGAGATCGAGAGGAAGATCAGGCCGATCGCCGTGGCCGCGGCGACGACCACGACCGGGATCGTGTCCACTCCGACGACCGTCTCCTGGAGCCACCAGAGCGGCAGCAATGCCAGCGTGTCCGATTCCGCGGGAACATCGATGAGGCGGTGATAAGGAATGGCTCCTGGCAAGGCAGCGGCGAGAACAGCCGCGATCGCGGCAGCCCGAGGGGGCCTCGGCATCCCGCGCTCGATCCACGCCAGCAGGGCGATCAGGAACAGCGGCGCGACGTAGAACAGGTTGCGCTCCTGGATGCGAGGCGAGAGCGCCGATGCAAACGCGCCGACTTCGAGCAGCAGCCAGGCGGTAAGCGGCAGTGCCGCGGCGAGAAAGACCCGGAGTGGACGGTCGAGCGAGCGGCCGACGAACGTGAGGAGCACGAGCGCCGCAAACGGCACGATGCCGAGATAGAGGTCGAGCTCGGCGACGTGGTAGAGCACCCACTTCAATACCTGGTCGGGCCGGTAGGTCGCATGGCCGGTGACGCTGTAGCTGCCCAACACGTCGTACGGGGAGTGGCCGCGAGCCAATTGGACGGCGAGCACGCCCACGACGCCGGCGACGAGGACTCCGTAGAGCACGCGAAAGTCGGCGAGCATTCGCAGGCGCCGGCGGTCGAGCCACGCCAGCAGGAGCGGCGCCGTCGCCACGGCCGGAATGAGCACGATCGCCTGCGAGCGGGTCAGGAACGCGAGCACGCACAGCCCGATCAACACGAGCTGTCGCTGGATCGTGGGACGTTCGAGCGCTAGCACAAGCGCAAGTGCGACGCAGGCGAAGAGTGGATAGAAGACGGTTTCGGTCATCAGCGTGCCCGTGTACATCAGCGACGGCACGGCGACGGCGAGCAGGGCGGCGAACAGGGAGGGAATCGGCATCAGTACCCGCCGCGCGAGGAAGTACACGGGGATCGCGGTCAGCGACATCAGGACGGAGCCGATCGTCTTCCCCGCGGCGTAGGCGTCCGGCACGGAGCTGAACACGCGCCAGGCCGGTGCGATCAGCAACGGATATACGACGCCGTATGCGCCGGCGTGCACGTCGCGGATGAGGAAGTGCCCCGTCTGCGCGAAGCTCTTGGCGAGCTCGGAGTAGATCAGCTCGTCGACCATGATCCACGGAGCGACTACGCGGCGGGACAATCCGTAGCGGAAGACAGCCGAGATGACGACGAGCCCGGCGAGCCAGGCCCAGACCGGGACGCGCGCCAAACGGCTGCGCTTCGGCTGCGGTTCAGGCTCCGGCCGGCCGTTGCGCGCCAGTCCGACGTCGTCGAGCCGACCTGCGAGCTCCGCGGCGAACGGCGTCCCGGGCTCGATGCCGATCTCGGCGGCGGCCTGCGCGACCTCGGCGACGACCGCGTCGGCGACCCTGGTCCCGCCGGCGGCCTCTTCCAGCGCGGCCGCATAGTTCTCAGCAACGCGCTGGAGGTCATGATCTCGCTGGGCGTAGACGCGCGCCGCATCACTCATCGCAAGCTGTGTCGGCTCGCTCGAAGCGAGCAGCTCAAGCGCAGTCGCAAGCGCCGGGATCTCGTCCTCGTCGACGGGCACCTTCAGCGCCACGTCGTCCGGCAATTCAGAGAACCAGCCGAGATCGCTGACGACGAGCGGCCGTCCGAGCGATAGCGCGCGAATGGCGCTGCCCGAGGTCTCTCCCATCGTGGGCGAGCGCAGCGAGATGCAGGCGTCGCACGCCGCCATCAGTGACCAGAGCTGCTCCTCCTCGACGTAGCCGATGCGCTCGACGCCCTCCCCTTCGAACCGATTCGCATCGAAGCCGGGAGATGCAGACCCGACGAGCAAGAGCCTCGCGTTCGGATGGCGCTTGCGCACCACGCCGAACGCCTCGACGAGTTGAGGAATGCGCTTGCTCGCATTCAAATGGCCGAAGCAGCCGAAGAGCGGTCTGCCTTCCAGCTGCGCCGGTTGCAACTCGGCCGAGGGCCAGGCCGGATGTTCGATCCGCCAGATCGGACCGTGGTAGCCGGCTTCGAGCGCGCGCTCCTCGACGTAATGCGAGTGAACGATCAAGCCCGTTGCGTTGGCCAGGACCTCGCCGGCGAGCGGGAACTCGTCGGGCCGAGTCTCCCACGGTGGTGACACACGCCCGTCGAGCACTCCGTGCGCCAGCAACCGTCCCGGAATTCCGGCATCTCGCTCCATTGCAGCGAGATAGCCGTGGCCGTCCTTCCGGCCGATCGTCAGTCCGGCGACGAGATGGTGCAGGACGAAGTCGTGCAGGACGACTACTCCCGGCCGACGTCGCAAGGCGTCGACGATCCAGCCGTGCGCTTCCGAGTCGTTGCCGACGTGGTAGAGCGCAACGTCGGCGGCCACAGGCCGCGTGCGTCCGCGCCGCACGACCGTAACCTCCACGAGCTGTTCGAGGGCAGGTAGCAGCAACGCGGAATAGTCGGCTATCCCCGACCGCTCGGGCGGCAGCGGCGAGTAATACGCAGCTCTCACGCGAGCAGGCGCGCGATCGTCTCGTCCCAGGACACGCGGCGCGCGATTTCCTTTCCGGCTCGTCCCCATGCCCGTGCGTCGTCGACGTGGTCCCGCAGCCACGAGCATGCCTCGGCAAGAGCTGCGGCCTGCGGCTCGATCACGAGCCCCGTCCTCCGATCGGCGACGACCTCGAGCGGCCCGCCGGCGTCGGTCGTGGTGACGACCGGCTTCTCGGCGAGAAACGCCTCGTAAGGAACCATGCCGAAGTCCTCGTCCACCGGCGCGTAGTAGACGGCAAGGCAGCGTGCGTAGAGCCCCGCGAGCTCCTCCTCGTCGACGCGCCCTGTGAAGCGCACGCGCCCGTCGAGCCCATGCTTGCGGGCGACGTCCTCGAGCCGCTCGCGGTCCGGACCGTCGCCGACGATCACGCAATGCAACGTCGAGTCGGCCGCAAGCGCATCGAGCAGCAAATCGTGCCGCTTGGCGCGGTCGAGCCGCCCCACCGAAAGCACGAAGTCGTCGTAGCTTTCCGTTCGGTACGGCAGCTCCTGCGGGGGATGCGGCATGACCTCAGCAGCGTTCCCCGTCGAACGCTGCAGCCGGTCGGCGACGTTGCGGGAAGTCGCGAACACCTTCCTCGCCTCACCCAACGCGACACGATCGAGGCGCTGAACGGCCCGGCGCGTCGCTCGTTCCTCCGCGCTCTCACCGAACTGTCCGAGTTCCGTGCGATCGAGCTCGTAGGCCTGCCGAAACTGATGCAACAACCACACCACCTTGTTGGGATGCCGAACGGCGTAGGAGGGGAATTTCGTCGCGATCACGAGCTCGATCGCGCGTCCGTCCGATTCGCTCAGATCGAGCAGCCGCCAGAGAAAGGCCTGGGAGAGCACGCGCTCGCCCGGGTACCACTTGTAGGGGACCGTGACGAGGTCCGTCTCGTGCCCGCGAGTGCGGAGCTCGCCGACCAGATCGTCCGCGAAGATCTCAGCCCCGCCGCGCTCGAACGGGACCTGCGGCGCGCAAACGGCGATCCTCATCTCCGGCCTTCTGGAGGTACACGCGCGAGTAGCCGGGTCCCACCACTCCCGCCCACCAACAGCCTAGGGAGAAAACCCTCACGTGTCCGTGTCACGAGCAGAACGTCTGCGCGTCTACCCATGCGCGGCCGTTCGCGCCACGAGGGCGTAGTCGAGCGGCGCGAACAAGAGATCGTTGAGGCGGCGAACGTTGGCGGCGATCACGGGATCGTCCGGCTCCGTAAGCCGCTCGGCGGGCTCGTTGAGGAACCGGATCTCCGTCTCGGCGAACCCCGACTGGCGCGCCAGCAGCTCGAGGGTCTCCGGCACAAGGGGTTGGGCGTGTGTCAGATCGGCGAAGTAGTTGCGCAGCGCGATCGGAGACAGGGGATTGATCGTCTCTGCGATGAGAACGCCACCCGGCCGCAGCTTCGCGGCCGCGAGCTGGAATGTCTGCACCAGCGTGGGAGCGGGAAGGTGCTCGACGACCTGGCCCATGAAGATCGCGCCGAGCGAGCCGTCGGCCGCGCGTTGGAGGTACTCCACGAGGTCAGCCTGCTCGACGTCAAGGCCGTCGCCACGCGCGTAGGCGACCATGTCGGAGTCGGCATCGATGCCGCGCGCCTCCACGCCGGCTTCGCGCAAGAGCCCCAACAACTCGCCGCGCCCACAACCCGCGTCGAGCACGGGAGCCGCGTCGCGGAGGACGTCCACGTAAAGACGCTGGCGGTCGCGGATCGAGTCGACGCTGCCGCGCATCCTGCTCTCGAAGGCGAAGTAGTCCGGAACCGAAGCCGCGGCCGGCTGCGCCGCGACGGTCACGGGTGCAGGTACGCCACCAGCTGCGGGACCCCGCCGCTCGAGGCGCGCGAGCCGTTCCTCCAACTCACGCACGAGCCGCTCTGCCTGCTCACGCGCGGCGGTCGAGGCGTCAGCTCGCTCCGAGAGGGCATCGACGAGCTTCAGGACGGAGTCGTTGAAGACCCGCTGGTCGGCGGCAAGCGGCTCGACGTACCAGCGCATGAGCTTGCGGAGAAAGCGCTTGACGGCACCCTTGGGGCCGCCGCCGCCGGGACGCTCAGCCGTGACCGGCCAGAATCGCTCCGCCAGCGCCCGGGTCGAGGCGAATTCGGCGCCCCGCGAGTCCTCATGAACGGCACCACGTCGAAGCTCCTCACGGAGTCGGTCGAACAGGGCGGCGACGTCGATCTCCTCCGGCGAGGAAATACCTGCAGGCGCCGGGTTTTTCGCCTCCGGCCCGGACATTCACCTGATTGTACGGGGTGGGCCTGTCAGTGGAGGGCACGCACGTAGTGCCAGGCCTGGGCAAGGCCGAGCTGGCGCATCGCCAACAGCAGGATGGCGTACAGCGCCAGGCCCGCTGCTGCCGCAGGCACCGCGCCAAGGACGAGCGACGCGCCCCCGAACGCGAGCGCGGTTGCTGCCCCGACGAGGATCGACAGGCGCCCGAGCCCGATGACCGTCAGCACGAGCATCCGAGGGGCGAGCGCGGCCATCAACCCGAGCACGACGACAAGGGTCGCGACGCCGAGTGCGACCGTCACGCCCGTCAGGCCCCACAGTGCGCGCCCGGCGATCGAGATGGGGAGGTCGATCGCGACGGCAGCGACCGCCAGCGGGATCAGAAGCCGCGTTCGGTGCATCACGAACACCAGGGGATACGTGATCAGGAAGGCTGCGTTTGCGACCATCCACGGTGAGAGGTACACGACGAGGCGCCCGAGCTCGTCACCGACGTCGCCCGAGAATGCGTCGCCGAGCACCGCGGTGACGATCCGGCCCCCGACGAGCGCCACGAGCCCGGCGGCGGCGCCGACGAATGCAAGCGAGACCCAGGCGGAGTGCACCACATGCTCGGCAGCGCTTTCGGCATCGACACCACGACGCGTCAGCGTGGCGGCGGAGATGAGAGACAGTGAGAACGCAGTCGCGCTGACGAACGTCGCTGCGAGCAGGTACGCATACGACAGGCTGGTGACGCTGCCTTCGCCGGTCCCCGCCGCAAAGCGGAGTGCGATCACATAGAGGCCTTGCAGAGCGATGGGCACGGCTGCGCCGTAAAGAAGTCGCCAGAGCCGATAACCGAGCCGGAGCGGAACGCCTCGATGTAGCCGCAGCCTGTTCCCGCGCACGAGCAGCACGATCATCGGCAGGCCGATCGCGATCGCGCCGTTCAGCGCCAGTCCCCACGCAAGGGCGACGAGACCGTTGGAGTCCGCAGCCAGCACGAAGAAGACGACGCCGCCGACGCCGCCGAGTGCGAAGCCGAGAGCGGCCGGCACGTAGCTGTCCTTCGCAGCGAGCGCACTGGCGGCAAGCGCGGCGATCAGTTGAGCGAACGCCGCCGGCACCAGCCACGGCAGCGCGTCGGCGGCAACCGCCGCCGACTCCTCCGGAAGCCGGCCGGTTATCAGCTCACCCCAGAAATGCGAGAAGACCGACGCCAGGATCGTGGCGGGGATGGCCACCGCAAGAAAGGCAAGCGCGTAGGCCCGGAACTCCGAGCCAAGCCGCCCTTCCGCCTCGGCGCGGGTCAAGTCCGGGACGACGACCATCCGGAAGGCCTGGGCCCCGAGGACGAGCACGAGGTAGACGCCGTAGGCGGCCATGAAGCCGTCGGTCTCCCGGCTCCGTCCGAACTTGTGCGCCAGGAAGGCACCCGCCACCGCGGCGGCCAGGCTCAAGGTCACATATGAGAGACCTGTAAAGGCGCCGCTTCGAACGGCGCTCCGGCCGCGTTCCGGGCTACCCTTGGGCTGCTCGTCGGCGGGCACCGCTGCATGAAAGCAGACCAACACGACTCCACCTGGACGGACGATGCCGTCGCTGACCTGCGGCGAGACTTCGGCGAGTTCTTCCGCGACAGGACTTGCTTGGTCACGGGCGCCGACGGGTTTATGGGATCGCATCTCACCGACGCGCTCGTCCAGCTCGACGCCAACGTGCACGCGTTTGTTCGTGCAACGTCCAGTGGTGCGCTGAACAACATCGCTCCGCTGCGCGAGCAGCTCAAGGTGCACTTCGCCGATCTGACGGACAAGACGTCGATCGACTACCTCATCAGAGAGTTGCTAGACGCGCCCGACAAGCCCTACGTCTTCCATCTCGGCGCGCAAGCGCACGTCGGCGAATCGTGGCACCGCCCGTACGAAACGGTGACGGCGAACACGATCGGTACGCTCAACCTGCTCCAGTCGATCGTCGACCACGGCCTGGAGCTCGAGAAGTTCGACACCGCCGGGACGTCAGAGGAGTACGGGAACGTGCACGAGTCGGTCGCGCACCATCACGACTTCGACGACGAGGGCGGTTTGATCCTCCACGAGCGTTCGCCGATCAATCCGAAGTCGATCTATGCGACCTCGAAGGTCGCCGCAGACTTCCTGACCATGAACTACCACGACGCGTTCGGCCTGCCGGGCGTCGTCACGAGGATGTTCAACAACTACGGGCCGCGCCAGAACCCGCGCTACGTCACGGGGACGATCATCACGCAGGCACTCACTCGCGAGACCGTCGAGCTCGGCCAGCTCGAGCCGATGCGCGACTTCTGCTTCTGCACCGACGGAGTGCGTGGGCACCTGACAGTCGCCGCGCGTGGAATCCCCGGCGACCTCTACGTCTACGGGCAAGGCAAAAACATCTCGATGCGCGACTGGGCCGAGCTCATCCTCCGCGTCGGGCGCGAACAGGGGTACTGGGAGGCGCGCGAAATCGTCAGTACTGCCGAGCGGTTCCGGCCGGGAGCCAGCGAGGTCATGTCGCTGCGTGTCGGGTACGAGAAGCTCAACCGTGAGACGGGTTGGGAGCCCCACGTCTCGTGGGAGGACGGTGTCGCACGGACGATCGCGTGGTTTGCCGAGAACCGGCCGCGCTGGATCGGCCGCGTCGACTGGCTGTCGCAGACGCGCGCCCCCGCATGAAGACCCTCGTCACAGGCGGCGGCGGCTTTCTCGGCTCGCATCTCGTCGAGCGACTCGAGGCCGACGGTCACGACGTCTTCGTCGCGCGACGAGCCGACTACGACCTGACGAAGTGGGAGGACGCCGAGCGCCTGTTCAGGGACGCCCGACCCGAGCGCGTGTTTCACCTGGCAGGCGAAGTCGGCGGCATCGGGGCGAATCGGGTGAATCCCGGCCGGTTCTGGTACGCGAACCTGATGATGGGAGCGCACGTCCTCGAGCTCTCTCGCGAGCAGGGCCTCGGCAAGCTCGTCATTGCCGGCACCGTGTGCGCGTACCCGAAGTTCGCGCCCGTGCCGTTCCGAGAGGACGACCTCTGGAACGGTTATCCCGAGGAGACCAACGCGCCCTACGGCATCGCGAAGAAGTCGATCCTCGTCGGCGCACAGTCCTATCGAGAGCAGTATGGGCTCGACTCGATCTTCCTCCTGCCCGCGAACCTGTACGGGCCGCGTGACAACTTCGATCTCGAGACGTCGCACGTCATCCCGGGACTGATCCGAAAGATGCTGGGCAACTCCGAACGCGTCACGCTCTGGGGCGACGGGTCGCCCACGCGCGAGTTCCTGTACGTGGACGACTGCGTCGAAGGGCTCGTGCTCGCCGCCGAACGCTACGACGGGGCGGAGCCGGTGAACCTCGGCACCGGCGTCGAGATCTCGATTCGCGAGCTTGCGGAGCAGATCGCAGAGCTCACCGGCTTTGAAGGCGAGATCGAATGGGACACCTCGATGCCGAACGGCCAGCCTCGCAGGAGCCTCGACGCCAGCCGCGCCCGCGAGCTCTTCGGCTTCGAGGCGCGCACGGCGCTGCGCGAAGGACTCGAGCGCACGATCGCGTGGTACCGCAAGCACGCAGGCGCTACGGCCGGCGCGCCTTCGTGAGCTCGCCCGCGGCGTCACTTCCCGCGCCGCTCGTCGTTGCGATGGAACGGCTGCGGCGTTCGCGGGACACCGCGGTTTCGATTCGTCCCGCCTACGTTCTCGGCGGCCTGATCCTCCTGCAGTGGCTCGCAGTACTCGCCTTGGCGCTCACGGTCCGGCACAACGGGTGGCTCTACTACGCGGGAGGAGACCAGCTCTGGCACTACTCCGGCGCATATCTGCTTGCCCACGGCCATCTGCCGCCTGCATACGTCGGCTACGGCTGGTCAGTCCTCCTCGCGCCTCTAGCCGCGCTGGCCGGCCCGAACCTCGTCTCCGCGCTTCCAGGCATCGTCCTCCTGAACACGCTGGTCCTTTTGCCGATCGCCCTGTTCTGCGTCTACGACATCTGCGCACGTGTGTCCGGGCGGCTTTTCGGTTACTTCGCCGCCGGCTTGTGGATTGCCCTTCCCTACTTCGGAATCTTCTTCGTGGAGCCGGGCTACCACCAGAAGTACACGGAGTTGACGCTACCGCAACTCGTCGGGCTCACCTCCGTTCCCGACTTCCCGTCGATGGTGGCACTACTCGCCGCGGCGGCTCTCTGTCTACGAGCTGTCGACGCTCGGACCTGGCACTACGCCGCGGGAGCAGGCCTCATGACGGGCGCGTCGATCGCGATCAAACCGTCGAACACGATCTGGCTGGTCGCGCCGCTCATCTTCTTTCTCGTGGAACGCAGACGCGGGC
>WNFV01001843.1_pt1 | contig 59619 bp, 54 predicted proteins | sample 5400101 | NCBI WGS metagenome assembly WNFV01 (sample SAMN13153361, study PRJNA577476) | soil metagenome | isolation source: 115 cm soil or saprolite under grassland replicate 1 | place: USA:California | collected 2016-06-15
CGCGGCGCGAAGCAGGTACATCCGTTTCCGCAAACCCGGCCGCGCTGCGATGCGTCTCGAAGCACCGCAAGTCGGGTTTACCCGACTTGCGCACTTTAGATGCCGATGTCGGGCAAGCCCGACATCGGTGGGCCGGCATGCTATTTCGTCCGGCAGCGGGGAGAGGTGGCACGCGCGGCGCGTCGGCAGCTATGTCGACGCAGTCGGGCAATGGTGAATTGGGGAAGGTGTCGCCGCAATTCCGCTCATGATCGGCTGCTGCGCGGCAGCGTCAGGAACATGTGCCGCTGCGGCGCTTGCAGGCTGCGGAAGCCGAAGGCGGAATAAAATGCCCGCGCGGCGTCGTCGATCGGATCGACCACGACCACCGTCATCGCGACCATCTCGGCGGCGGCCATCGCCTTCTTCACGGCGTCGGCGAGAAGGATGCTGCCGAGACCGCGTCGCGCAAAGCCGGTCTCGACCGCCAGCCGCCCAACCAAGGCAGCGGGAACTGGATGACGGGGCAGCCGCTTCGCCACTTCGGGCGGGAGATCGGACGCGACCACCCAGGCGGCACTGAGGGTAAAGAAGCCGGCGATGCGCTGCGGCTCTTCGGGCATGACGGCGACGAAGACGCGGGCGACGCCACGTCGCGTGTCCTGCGTGGCCTGCTCTCGGATGTAACGGTCGAGGCTCTCGTTTCCGCACCTGAATGCTGCCCGGTCGTAACTTGGGCCGAGACTTGGGCCGAGCGGCTCGATGCGAACCGAGCTGTCCGCAAGCTTCACCGCCGCACGACCCGCGCGTGCTCGGCGAACGCCTTCTTCAGGCGCTTGTTCGGTTCCGGCGGATTGAGCAGCATGTCTTGGAAGCGCTCCCACTCCGCCTGTGTGAGCGTGATCACTTCGTTCTTGCGCACTATCGCGTCGGCCTTCTGCATGGCCACGTCGATGACGAAGTCGGTCAGCGTCTTGTCGGAATAGGCAGCCGCGCGCTCGAGCTTGCGCTTGGCGTCGCGGCTGAGGCGAAGGTTGATCCGATCGGGGCGCTGGGCGGGGCGGGGCATGGCGAACCTCTCGCCCGAACTGTACGTCAAGTAGGCGTACAGTTCAATCTATGTTGTGGCCTACATCGACAGCCGCTTCATCGTGGCCCATGTCGAGGGGTCATTCGCGTCGCTTTGAAGTGCACGAGTGCCGCCAGGAGAAGAAGGAGCGTCATGACGGCGGAGAAGAGACAGTAGATGCACACCGCGTGGATAAAGTTGAGCTGAATGTACATGAAGTAGATCGAGGACAGCACGCCCATCGCGGTGTAGAGAAGCGCGCCGAGACGCAAACCACGCGACAACGGGTCGAAAGCGAGCAGCGCCGCAAGCCCGAACATGTACAAATAATAGACAAGGCCGAAATACGACAGCGGCATGCCGAAGATGCGCGCGTACGGGCTGTTGACGACGGTGTTGCATCCTTCAATGATGGGGCACCAGAGCGGCTGCCCGGTATAGCTCCCCTGGGCGACATAGAACGCGTCGGCTATGCCGGTGAGCGCCAACGCGAGCATGACGTAGGGCGCGAGATGGACTTTTTTCATCCCGCTTGCTGCCGCCGCCTTCGCGGTCTCGGCCTCATCCGCCAAGGCCGACGACCAATCCGCGCCGGCTGATGCGCCGACGGGAATGAAACTTGAGCGCAAGTGGTGCATGGCGTCACCTCCGATGGTCGACAACGAAAGGGAAGAGATCGGCCCGCCCCCTCATATGTCACTCTATTGGGTCCCAACCGCTCCGGCCGCCTTCAGGATGGGCGTCCAGCGCGCGACCTCGCTCTTGACCAGGTTGGCAAGGGCCTCCGGCGAACGTCCCGCCTTGTCGGGAAGCACGCTGCCGAGCTCAAGCAGGCGCTTACGCGTCGCATCCAGCGTTTCATTGAGCTTCGCCACGATGTCCTTGGGCGTGCCCTTGGGCGCGAACAGCGCGTTCCAGGCGCTCACCTGGTAATCGGGGAGCCCGGCCTCCTTGGTGGTGGGGACGTCGGGCAGAACCGGCGAGCGCTCGGCCGTGGCGATGGCATAGGCCTTGATGGCGCCACCCTTGATCTGCTCGACCAGGTTGACGATCTGGTCGCACATGTAGTCGACCTGTCTGCCGACGAGGTCGTTGAGGGCAGGCCCGGTGCCGCGATAGGCAGCGACGATGTTTTTCACGCCGAGCTGCGAGGTCAGTAGCGTACAGGTCGTAAACGACACCGAGCCCACCCCGGCGTGAGCCTGCCTGACTTTCGCCGCCGGGTCTTTCAGGCGCGCGACGAATTCCTTCAGATCCGCCGCCGGAAAGTCCTTCCTGGCCACGATCAAGATCGGGGTTCCCGCCACCAGGCCGATCGGCTCGAAGTCCTTGGTCGGGTCGTATTTAAGATTGGGATAGAGCGCGGGCGCGGCGCCATGCGTGCCCATGTGGCCCATCATGATCGTGTAGCCGTCGGGCCTCGCCTGCGCGCCGCGCGTGATGCCGGTGGTGCCGCCCGCGCCGGCGACATTCTCGACGATGAACTGCTGCCCGAGCGCTTTCGAGTAATACTCGCCCGCGATGCGGGCGATGATGTCCGTCGGTCCGCCGGCGGCAAAGGGCACGATGATAGTGACCGGGCGGGTCGGATAGGTCTGGGCGGTGGCGGACATAGTCGACAGCGCCAGCGCGGCGGCAAGAGCCGCAACAAGCCGTTTCATGGTTCTCTCCTTTTGCACGGTGCCCCCTGGATCAGGGCTCGACCCGAATTCTCAATGCATCAAGTGGAGCCGCGGTTGCACGCCCGCGCATTGATCCTAATCAATCTTACGATGGCGCCGACTGCCCTCTCACTCCTGGAACGCCTCCTCCCGACCCTTGCGCACGGCCGGCAGTACCGCGATCACCATGACCGCGAGCGCGAGCACGAGGAGCACGGCGGAAACCGGCCGCTCCACGAAGGTCATGAAGCTGCCCTCCGACAGGGCCAGCGCTTGGCGCAGCTTCTCTTCCATGAGCCGGCCGAGCACGAAGCCGAGCAGCATGGGAGCCGGCTCCAGCCCGAGCTTGATCAGCACGTATCCGACCAGGCCGAAGAACGCCGTGAAGTACACGTCCGACGGGTTGTTGTTGATCGAGTAGATGCCGATGCAGCAGAACAAGAGGATCACGATGAATAGCAGGCGGTACGGCACCTTGAGCAAGCGCACCCAGAGCCCGATCAGCGGCAGATTGATGATCAGCAGCATCAGGTTGCCGATCCACATCGAGGCGATCATGCCCCAGAACAGACTCGGGGCCTTGGTCATCACCAGCGGCCCGGGAATGACGCCGTGGATGGTCATGGCGCCGACCATCATGGCCATCACGGCGTTTGGCGGGATGCCGAGCGTCAACAGCGGAATAAAAGCAGTCTGAGCGCCGGCATTGTTGGCGGATTCCGGCCCGGCCACGCCCTCGATGGCGCCCTTGCCGAAGCGCGAGGGATCCTTGGCGAGCTTCTTTTCCAAGGTGTAGGAGGCAAACGGGGCGAGCACGGCGCCATTGCCCGGCAGGATGCCGAGCGCAGAACCGAGGCCGGTCCCGCGAACGATCGGCCCAAATGAGCGTCGCAAATCCGCGAAAGACGGCAGCAGCCGGCCGATATGGCCTCTTACGACATTGCGCGCTTCCGGGCTCTCGAGATTGCGCAAGATCTCGGCGATGCCGAACACCCCCATGGCCAGCACGGCAAAATCGATGCCGTCCGCGAGGTCATCGAATCCCAGGGTGAGACGCTCCTGGCCGGTCTCGAGGTCCTGACCGACGGTCGCGAGCAGCAAGCCGAACACGACCATGATGACCGCCTTGAGCACCGAGCCGCGCGCCAGCACGATCGCCAGTCCGAGACCGAGCACCATCAGACCGAAATATTCGGCGGGCCCGAATAACAGCGCGAGCTTGGCCATCGGCGCGCCGATGGCCGCGATGATGAGCGTGGCCACCGTGCCGGCAAAGAACGATCCGATGGCTGCGATGCCGAGCGCGATTCCGGCTTGGCCCTTTCTGGCCATGGCGTGTCCGTCGAGCGTCGTCACCACCGACGTCGCCTCGCCCGGGATATTGACCAGGATCGCAGTGGTCGAGCCGCCGTACTGCGCGCCGTAATAGATACCGGCGAGCATGATGAGCGCGCCGGTCGGATCGACCTTGAAGGTGAGCGGCATCAGCATGGCGATGGTCGCGATCGGCCCAATGCCAGGCAGCACGCCGATCAGCGTCCCCACCATGACGCCGACAAAGCAGAGCAACAGGTTGGTCGGCGACAACGCGGTGGCAAAGCCGAGCCCGAGATTGCCGATCAGATCGAACATGGTCGCGTCCTCAGTAGCTCAGTAGCTCAGTAGCTCAGTAGCCCAGCAGCCACGGCGCAAGCGGGATCGGCAGCCCGAGCGCAAATTTGAACAGGCCGATGCAGAAAATGGTCATCAGCAGGCCGACCACAATCGTCTCCACCCAGCGAACCTCGTCGCTGGCAAGCGCGGCGATGACGATGGCAACCGGCCCGGCCACAACCAAACCCAACGGGCGCACGGTCAGGCCGAACGCCACCATGGCGACGGCGACAAGAACGGGCCCCCGGATCGACCACCGCTCGAGCGGAAGGCCCGCTTCCAACACGGAGTCCAGGACGAGAAGCGCACCAAGCAGGCCGAACAGCACCGCCAAGGACCTCGGCAGCATCCCCGGGCCCATGCCTCCCAATGTTCCGATCGGCAGATTGGCGGCCTGCCAAAAGGCAAACACGGCCACGGCGATCACGACCAGTCCGCCGACAAAATCTTGCCGCAACCATATGGCGGTCGGCGATCGAGATGAATTCGACTCATTCGGGCTCAATTGGTGCCTCCGTGGTTCGAAAGGCGTGCCTTATGCTGCAGCCCAACTTTGTGCGAGAACTCGGCGCATTCGCGTCTGCGCCGCTCCGATTTTATCGCTTACGTCTTGAGTTGGCGACGGCTGTGCCCATGGCTCAGCGTGTGATCACCACTTTCTGGTAGAGGCCGCCGAAGAACGTGACCTTGCGGAGCCGGCTCGTACTGCTGCGGGGGAGCCATTTAGCGATTTCGGCACGCCACAAATCGAGCGCAAAAGGTTCCAGCTTGGCCAGCAGCGGTCGCCAAATGTAGCGAAGCGGATGCCACCACCGAGGCAGAGCATAATCCACAACGATGATCTTACCCTCCGGCTTCACGACACGAAAAAGCTCGCTGAGCGTTCGCTCGCGATAGTGGCAGGGCTGCTCATGCAACAGAAAGAATATCAGGACGCGGTCGTAGCTGGCATCGGGCAAATCCAGATTGGTGGAATCCATTGCCAGCAATCGCGCCGGCGCGTTTCGCGGCAATTTCTTGCGCAGATTGCTGAGCTGTATCGGAAGCACGTCGACAACATCGATCAGCCCCCCGCCGTCGGCAACTCGCGCGCTCAACCGACTGGTCAAGTCACCGTAGACACAGGCAACCTGCAACGTGCGTCCCGGCAACGAGTCTCCCATTTCCGCCAAGACGGCGTCACGCAGTCGGGCGTAATTCCCCCAAAGAATGAGATTGACCAGCCACTGGCGCTCGAACAATTTCACCGCCTTGGGATGGATATAGGCCCACCAATAGTGAGCACGGAGATAGTGCGGCACCTGGAGCTCGCTGGAGCTGAAGGGCAGCGCTGCGACGCCGGTGCCAAGGGTTACGTTCGCTTCCTGCGCACGACGAAAGAGTGGATGTATCACTGCCGCATCGTTTCGCGCCGTCAGGTCCCATTGCATCGATCCCTCCCCAGGCCGCTGGTGCATGCTAGCAGGAATACGAACCCGCCGCGACCCTCATTGATTCAAATCAACGGCCTGCAGGATTTCGGTCATGCGTCAGGGACCGTGAGGACAAACGGCAAACGGAGCGCCGGAGCCGGCAGAGAGCGCGACGCCGCTTGCGGCTGCGAGCCGTCCCGATTCGGTTGCCGTATGAGCGCTCGTTATTGCCGGAGCGGGAGCACGGACCGGGCCGCGCCGCTCGCCAACCATGGGTGCGCCGGGCGCGGCTGCCCGGCTTCGGTGATTGATCCTGATCAATGCCGGCGCCCAATCCCTCGAACAAGCTAGTTCAATATCGATGGAGGAATCAATGCGCGCGCCCGACGCCGTCCAAGCGATATTCACCAAGCTCGCAAGTTTCATCCCGAAGCCGCGACCACGGCCTGCTTTCGTCTGCGGGGAGTGCGAGCGGTGGGAGCGATGCGGTCTCCCGCCGAGCGATAGCTGCATCGTGATGGCAGCGCAAATCGCCCGCAATGGCGGTAGACCAGTCAAGCGCGCCGGCCTGACCCAATGTTGACGTAGATTGTCCATTTCCCAGCGATCGCCGCCATCAATTGAATGATATCGTTTGATCTGGATCAATGCGGCCTAGCCGCATGTGTCGCCACCATTTGCAAACGATCAGAGGAGGGTTCGATGCTCGCTTTTCCCCCTCATCAGAGACATTGGCCGGCGCTCGGGGCGTTTGCGCAATGGTGGCAGCACTGGATCGGCACTCGGGCGAGCGAGCTACTCGAGGCGGCGCGCTTGGGCGCCGGCGAAGTGGAGTACCTCACCCACGATGTGGGCATGTTTGGCCCGGATCTCCGGGCGCGCGTGAGGCACGGTCCCGATGAGCTGGCGCGCCGCATGGTTTCGCTTGATCTCGATCCGTACGAGTTGGCCCTCGCTGAACCTGCATTGCTCCATCATCTTCAGAGCCGTTGCATGCTGTGCGACAGCCGTGAGCGCTGCCTGCAAGATTTGGCGCGCGAGACCAGTGGCTCCGGTTGGCGAGATCGCGAAGATTGGCGTGAGTATTGTCCAAACGCCTCCCTACTCGACATGCTTAGCGCGCTGAGCAGCTGCTCAAGGGCCGCGCCGAAGGTCTCGTTGCCGTATCTTGGCTGATGAGAGTAACGGCCGGCATGCGTCGATTCGGCGGGTCGCGCACGGGAAGATGAGCGTCGACTTTGAGCGTCTGCTGGGATGACGGCCGCTGGCGGCTTCCATAAACGGCGTCGGCGCGACTCTCGAAGGCTTGCACGAACCGACTGAATGCGGCGTCGAAGATGCCGCCCAGCAGCAACGCCAGCATCGGGCTTGCGAACTCGTAAGATAAGTCGAACCCCACGTCGCAGCTGTCGGCGTCTCTCGATTGAAACGTCCAAACCGTTCGCAGGCGGCGCAATGGACCATCGACCGATTCGACCAGAATGCGTCCGTTGGCGCGGTCGAGCGTGACGCGGCTGCGATGCGTCTCGCGAAAGACTTGATAGGCGACCGTCATGTCGGTCATCATGATCTCGCTGTCGCCGCACTTCTTGCGTGATCGGATGGTGTGCTTTTGACAAAGCGGTACGAACTCGGAATAGCGCTCGACGTCGGCCACCAGATCGAACATCTGGTCCGCGCTGTGATGGACTCGTCGCCTCGCCCGAAAGCCCGGCATCGTTGCCTCGATGAACTCCCCCTCAGGGACGCAGGATGCGGCTGGCCGGGGACTGCCAGTAGCATGACAGCAAAGAACCCGGCGCCATTGACCTAGATCAAGCGCGCAGGCGGAACCCGTGGCGTTCTGGCGACGCGAGAAGGAACGGCCCGCGCGTGGCAATTGATGCAGGTCAAAGGAGGTCCTGGCACTTTGCGTCAAAGTGTTCGCTGAGAGGGCGGGAAGGGCATCCGTCGTTCCTGAGCAGAAAACCGCTTTCCTGCTGGCAGGCTTCCTTTTACTTTTGTGCGGGTGGGTTCGGATGCTCTTCCGAGCCGACACGACGGCTGCAGCCGGATTATCAACCCCCAGCGCCACGGGGCCAGTGCCTATGGACGTGATCGCTACGGACGTCGCCATCATCGGGGCCGGGGGAGCGGGCTTGCGTGCGGCCATTGCGGTGGCCGAGACCGATCCCTCACTGAGCCTGTGCCTGCTCTCGAAGGTCTATCCCATGCGCAGTCACACGGTGGCCGCGGAGGGCGGCGCGGCCGGGGTGATCAAGGACAACGACAGCCTGGATTATCACTTCCACGATACCGTGTCCGGGGGCGACTGGCTGTGTGACCAGGATGCGGTCGAGCTGTTCGTGAACACAGCTCCGCTCGAGTTGCTGCAGATGGAGCATTGGGGCTGTCCGTGGAGCCGCGAGCCCAGCGGCAAGGTGGCAGTGCGCCCATTCGGCGGAATGAAGATCGAGCGCACATGGTACGCGGCCGACCAGAGCGGCTTCCATATGCTGCATACCCTGTTCCAGACCTCGCTGAAATATCCCTCGATCAGGCGCTTCGACGAATACTACTCGACCGATCTCTTGGTCGAAGACGGACGCTGCACCGGGGCGGTGGCGATCGAAATGCGGTCGGGACGCATGGTCGCGTTCCAAGCCAAAGCAGTGATCATCGCCACCGGCGGCGCCGGGCGCATCTTCCCGTTCACCACCAACGGCGCGATCAAGACCGGCGACGGCATGGCGATGGCTTATCGCGCCGGGGTGCCGCTCAAAGACATGGAGTTCATCCAATATCACCCGACCGGGCTTCCCGGCACCGGCATCCTGATGACCGAGGGAGCGCGCGGAGAAGGCGGGATCCTGACCAATAAGGACGGGTACCGCTACCTCCAAGACTACAACCTCGGCCCGCCCGATCCATGGCCGCGCAATAAGGCGATGGAGCTGGGTCCACGCGATCGGCTGAGCCAGGCATTCTGGCACGAGCAGCGCAAGGGCCGCACCATCAAGACGCCGTATGGCGATGTGGTGCATTTGGATATTCGTCACCTTGGCGAGAAGAAGATCAACGAGCGCTTGCCCATGGTGCGCGAATTGGCGCAGAGCTATGCCGGGGTAGATCCCGTGCATGAGCCGATTCCGGTGCGGCCGGTGGTTCACTACACCATGGGCGGCATCCACACCGACATCGATGCCGCAACGCCCTTGCCCGGCCTGTTCGCCGCCGGAGAATGCGCCTGCGTATCGATCAACGGCGCCAACCGCCTCGGCTCCAACTCGCTCACCGAGCTGCTGGTGTTCGGCGCCCGCGCCGGGCGTGGTGCGGCCGCGTTCGCCAAGGCCAATCCGATGGGCAGCGCCAGTGCCGCGCGCGGCGGAGCCGAAGCCGCCCAGGCTCGCATCCGCGCGCTGTTCGTGCGCGAGGGAGGTCGTGAAACGGTCTCCGGCCTGCGCAAGGCGATGAATGACACGATGGAGAGTGGCGCGGGGGTCTACCGCAGCGAGGCCTCGCTGCAAGAGACTTGCCGGGTGTTGGCCGATCTACGGCTGCGCTACGACAAGGTGCAGTTGCAGGACCGCAGCAATGTGTTCAACACCGACCTGATCCAGGTTCTGGAGCTGGGCGCCATGCTGCAGGTCGCCGAGGCCGTTGCGCACTCGGCGGCTCGGCGCAAGGAGTCGCGCGGCTCGCACCAGCGCCTCGATCATCCCGAGCGGGACGACGGCAACTATCTCAAGCACAGCCTGGCCACCTATCGCGGTGCCGAGCCGCCAGCCATGAGCTATTGCGACGTGGCGATCACCCGCTCGCAACCGGCCGCGCGGGTTTATGGGGGGGCCGCGGCATGAACGGGGACGTCACGCTCGAGATCCTGCGCTACCGGCCGGAGGTCGACGGCGAGCCGCATTTCCAGAGCTACACCGTTCCCTACCGGGAAGACTGGGTCGTGCTGGACGCGCTCAACCACATAAAGGACCATCTCGACGCCACGCTGTCGTATCGCTGGTCCTGCCACATGGCGATCTGCGGCAGCTGCGGCATGATGATCAACGGCGAACCCAAGCTCGCCTGCCACGCCTTCCTGCGCGATTACCGTCATGACGTGATCCGGATCGAGCCGCTCGACCATTTCCCGATCGAACGCGATCTGGTGACCGTCATGGACAGCTTCATGGAGAAGCTTTCCAGCGTGAAGCCCTATGTGATCGCGAAGGAGAACAAGCCGCTCAGCGACGGCGAAAATCTCCAGACCCCGCTGCAGTTGATGGCGTTCAAGCAATACACCCTGTGCATCAACTGTCTGCTGTGCTACGCCGCCTGCCCGCAGTGCGGGTTGAACGAGGACTTCGTCGGCCCTGCGGCGCTCGCGCTGGCGCACCGCTACAATCTCGATTCCCGCGACGCCGGCAACGACCAACGGGCCGACGTGGTGGCCAGCAACGAAGGCATTTGGGAGTGCACCTTCGTCGGCGCCTGCTCGGACGTTTGTCCCAAGCACGTCGATCCCGCCGCCGCGATCCAGCAGACCAAGATTTCCGCCTCGCTGGATTGGTTCAAGGCGTGGCTGCTGCCGGGAGCGCAGCGATGAGCCGCCGGCCGTATATCCGCAAGCTGAAGCGGAGCTGGTGGCTCGGCCAGCGCCGCTACGTCGTCTATATGGTGCGCGAGCTGACCAGCCTGTTCGTCGGGCTTTATTGCGCCCTGCTGGTGGTCGGGCTTTTCCGCCTGGTCCAGGGCCGCGCGGCGTGGGACGGCTTCGTGGCCGCGTTGTCGAGCCCGCCGGGCGTGCTGTTGCAACTGGTTTGTCTGGCGTTTGCCGCCTATCACAGCGTGACCTGGTTCGCGCTGACGCCGAAGGCCATGCCGCTGGTGCTGCGAGGCGAGTCCGTTCCGGCCAAGGCGATCGTCGGCATGCACTATGGCGCCTGGGCGCTGGTGTCGCTCATCGTGCTGATCGCAGCGGGGATTTGAGCCATGGCCCGATCGAACAAACCCATCCTGTGGCTGCCTTTCGCCGGCGGCGGACTGGTGGCGGCGCTGATCATCCCCGTGCTGATCCTGATCACCGGCGTCCTGATGCCGCTCGGCATCCTGCATTTGCCGTATGAGAAGATGGCGGCGTTCGCGCACAACCCGCTCGGCAAGCTGATCCTGTTCGGCGCGGTGGCGCTGCCGGCCTGGCACGCCGCCCATCGCCTGCGCATGACCGCCCATGATCTCGGCTTAGGCGGCGGAGCAGTAGTCAAGGCCCTCTGCTATGGGTCGGCCGGCGTGCTGATAGTGGCGGCCGCGGTGGCGCTGCTGGCGATCTGAGCGCCCGCCGACCTTTCACTGCCTTGCCCGCGGAGGTTCTTCAGGTGATCAGCGACCCGGCGAACCCGAGACCGAGTGAGTGGTATGAGGATGTAAGCAAAGAGATTCACCCAATATGGAGGGGCCGATGATCACGACTCGCAACATTTGCAGGTCCGCGACGGGTGCGGTTGCTGTGCTGGTGGTGAGCGCCTGGGCGACGGGAATCGGGTGGTCGGAACAGAAGGCACAGCAAGCCTCCGGTGCCCATATCCAGATGGGTGAAGGTCATTTCAACCGCGACGGCAAGGCCTTCCACTACTGGGATCAGGAGAAGGAAATCCCTGCGGTTTGTTCGCGCTGCCACGCTGCGAATGGAGTGCCTGAATACCTGAGAGAAGGCAAGAATTCACCGTCTCCGCACGTCAAGAACGCATTCGCCTGCACGAACTGCCATGCGGACATGCTGTCCTATGCGCGTCACACGGTCGCCAAGGTGACGTTTCCCAGCGGCGTCACCGTCGACAGCGGCCACAACGATTCGAATTTGTGCATGACTTGCCACCAGGGCCGCGAGTCGACGGCGAGCGTCAACAAGGCGATCGCAGGCCTCGATCCCGACAAGCCGGATCCAAAGCTCGCGTTTCTGCACGTGCATTATTTTCCGGCCGGCGCGACACGTTATGGCACCGACGCGAAGGTGGCGTACGAGTACCCTGGCAAGTCTTACGCCGGGCGATTTGCGCACGTGGCCGGCGTCAATACTTGCACCGGGTGCCACGAGCCCCACGGCGGCGCGGTTGCGGTGGCGAAGTGTGGTGGATGCCACCAGGGCGTACAGAGCGTAGCGGATCTCCCGCGTGTTCGGATGTCGTCCAGGGGCGATTTCGACGGCAATGGCACCGAAGAGGGTATTGCGCGCGAGGTCGCGAACTTGCACCGTGAGCTCTATGCTGCAATTCAGCAGTACGCGCGCACGGTCGGCGGCTCCTCGATCGCGTTTACGCCGGAGGCGTTCCCCTACTGGCACAGGGATACCAACGGCAACGGGAAGATCGATCCGGAGGAGCTGCGTCCTGCCAATCGCTACCCTGCCTACACGCCGCGTTTGATGCAGGCGGTCTTCAATTACACGTTTGTTCTGCGGGATCCTGGGGCGCCGTATCACAATGGCCGTTACACCCTGCAGCTACTCTACGACTCGCTTGAAAGCCTCGAGGCCAGCGGCAAAGCGGGCGTAAATATGCGCGGCAAGGTACGGCCTTAGCTCGGTGCTCTCGCCGTTATCGGCTGTCTTGAACGGGATCGGTTCCGACTCACGCGTAGCTGCTGTAGCGCGGCTCGTACATCTGCGACTTGACGTGTTCGAGCACGTCGTCTGGCGCTTTTCCCACCGCGAGGTCGGGCTGGTACGCGAGCTGCGCCACCTCCGTAGCGATGTGCGCCGAGACCTCGCGGATGCGCGGCAGAGCCGGATAGAGGCGTCCAATCGTCCTGGCGGGTCAATTCCGGCGCAGAAAACGATTTCGGAATTGATCTGGGTCAAAGCGCACCACGTATCTTCGTGTGCGAACTTGCAACATGGGTCCAAGAAGGCACCGCAGCAAGCGACCCCTTGGCGGCTCTTCGCTGCGATACATTCCAAGATCCCACCTGAATGCACAGGAGGGTCCCATGAGCAGCGTCAATGCCGGCATCTTCGCCAGGATTGCAAGCAGGATCGCGACGATACGGCGCGTATCTGCTTTTAATTGCGGAGATTGCGAGCGATCGGATCGATGCGGTCTCGCGCCGAGCGACACCTGCATCGTGCGAGCAGAGCAGATCGCCCGCGGCGACTGGAAAGTGAGAAGGCGGGCCAAGGCTCTTCTCGAGAACGTGGGTTGGATATAGGACGACTGCCGTAACCCACCAGCGCCTCTGGCCGGCCACAAACGGACATCAGAAGGCTGACCAAAACGCGTGGTGCCGAGAGCACTTCCTCAGCACCGCATCAGACCGGTCCGCGTCTGAACCACGGCAATTCGCCAAGCGCATTCAGCATTGCGGCGTTCGGACAATAAGCGTTCCACGCGACGTCGGCGAAATCGTCTGCGAGGCCCAACTCGCATTCTTCTCGGCTTTCGCATAACGCGCAAAGCCTCTGAAGCTCGCGGAATGTGGTGGGCTCAACGCGCGCGATCTCATTCTTATCAAGCTCAAGGGCCAGCACTCGCCGGGAGAGGAGCTCGGGCATAGCAGCCTCCTTTGCGCACAAAGCTACCCAAATCACGGACTCGCCAAGTAGCCAGTCGAATGGGGCGTTTTCAGGTGTCGTGCGGCCCAGCTGCAGTTTTGCACCGCGCCGAGCGCGTTGAGCGTCATGGCGTTGGGGCAGTATTCGCGCCAGTCCTGCCGCCCGGCCCCATTACCTTCCAGCGCGAGATCCCGCACGCATCGTCCTTTGCTCCGACACAATGTGCATAGTCCCTGAAGCTCGCGGAACAGCAAAGGGTCGTCGCTTGCGAGCTCGTCCCGATCGATCTGAAGGATTGCCATGCGACGAAACAGTAGGCTTGCGTCGTAGCAATAACGCGCGTGGTTGGGCATTTCGGCGCCGGACGTGGCGGAATCCCGAACCACGCCGCTGACTCCTCCCGGGCCGACGTGCTCGCGTTCAAGCGGGGCCAGGATTCCTCCGACGCGGTCGTGACACCACGCCAGAATGGGCGCGAAAATGGACCCGCGACGTGTCTGCTGAGGAGGCATTGCCGGCATTGGACCCTCCTTTGGTTGCCCGGATGTCGAGCATCTGTGAACGCTGTTAAGGCTCAATGCATTGACATGGATCAAATCATAAGTGCCATCGAAATTGTCGAACTGCACGTCGGTTCAGACAATACGTGTCGCCCTTCTGATTGGCCGCAGCACCACTCTTGTGCATGAACTCGGGCTTGCCATTCTCATCGTTATGGGCATAGGTTATCCGATCGCATTCTCGTATTGTTCCTAGTCGACGTCGAACTTCATCAAAAAGATGGGACAGGGATTGGTGGATGGTATCAGCACGAAATATCACGGGTCGATCAAGGACACTCGGCTCGAGATTGAGATAGATCAATGAGCCTTACGGTGTGATTGTTTTCAATAGCGTCATGAGAATCTCCGCGACTAATCGCACGTTACGAGATCAAGGCAGCGGGCTTGCTATCCGGCATCGCCGAGTTCACGCCAACGATCCGTTCCGGTTCTGAGACAGGGTATTCGCAACGTGAAAACCAAACCATTCCGGCTGGAAAGGAGCGTGCCATGAGATCTTTGCTGCTGGGAGTCACCGCGCTTGCGCTTGCAAGCGGCGCTTTCGCCTTGCTGATTCCCGATGCCGCCGGCCAAGGGACAAAGGCTCCCCCTCAGCGCGCCACACCCCCGACGAGCTTCCGTGAGGACGTATTTCCGATCTTCAAAGGCCGATGCGTCGAGTGCCATCAGCCCGGCGGCCAAGGTTACGAGGCCAGCGGGCTCGATCTCACGACCTATGAGGGCGTGATGAAGGGAACCAAGTTCGGTGCGATGGTGATCCCCGGCGATCCCGATTCCAGCAACCTGATGTGGCTGCTCGATTGGCGTGCGAGCCCCAAGCTGCGGATGCCCCACGGTGCGAAGAAGCTGTCGACCTGCGATCGCGACGAGATCAGGCGCTGGATCAGGGAGGGAGCGAAGAACAATTGATTGCGGGCCAGGCATCTTGCACTGGCTCGAGGCCTAGGTTTCACCCCGGGCAGGCCATTCGGGTCTTTAATTCAATGCTCCGCGTGATCGCGAATGCTTTGCAAGACACGCGAGCAAAGCGCATGTCACCTGTTCGGATGTTCTAAAGTTCGCTCGTGAATCATATCGCCTCCGGCACCATCATGATGGCGCCGCACGGGCATTCCTGCGCGCAGAGCCCGCAGCCCTTGCAGAAGTCGTAGTTGAACTTGAACCGGTTGCCGGGCCCGAGCTTGATCACGGCGTTGTCGGGGCAGACGCCGTAACAGTTGTCGCACTCGAAGCAATTGCCGCACGAGAGACACCGTCGCGCCTCGTATAGCGCATTGGTCTCGTCCAATCCTTTCGTGACTTCCTCGAAGGTCGCGCGCCGCCGCGCCATTTCGAGCATCGGCCGCACCGTCTTCGGCGCGTCGGCATAGTACCAGGCGTTGAGCTGATCGAAGGTGGCGATCTCGTGTCGAGGTGCCGGCTCATAAGCGCCGTCCCGCAACCAGGCATCGATATGACGCGCCGCCTTCTTGCCGTGGCCGATCGCGACCGTCACCGTGCGTTCGGCTGGCACCATGTCGCCGCCGGCGAAGATGCCCGGATAACCGGTCATCATGTTCGGGCCGACCCGCACCACGCCGTCCTTGATCTCGAGCCCGCGCACGCCGTTGAGGAGCGACAGATCGACGTCCTGCCCGACCGCCAGCACCAGCGAGTCCGCTTCCAGCGTTTCGAGCTCGCCGGTCGGCTGCGGGAAGCCGGTCCCGTCGAGGACCATTTTCTCGACCGTGATCACTCCCTCGTCCATGCGTTTGATGGTCGAAAGCCACTTCATCATCACGCCTTCTTCGAGCGCCTCCTCCAGCTCGAAATCGTGGGCCGGCATGCGGTCGCGGGTGCGGCGGTAGACGATGATCGCGTCGGTCGCGCCGAGCCGCTTGGCAGTACGAGCGACGTCGAGCGCGGTGTTGCCGCCGCCATAGACGACCACGCGCCGGCCGAGCAGCGGCTTTGCCTCGCCTTCCATGGAGCGCAAGACTTGAACGGCGTCGAGGATCTTCCCCGCTTCCCCCGCCGGGATGTAGGCGCGCTTGGCGATATGCGCGCCGACGGCGAGAAACGCCGCGTCGAAGCCGCGCATCGTCATCGCCTCGACGATGTTTACCACCTTGACGTTGAGGTTGAGGGTCACGCCGAGATCGAGAATGCGCGCGATCTCCGCATCGAGCACGTCCCGCGGCAGCCGATATTTCGGAATTCCGAAGCGCATCATCCCGCCGGCGATCGGTCCGGCCTCGCAGATTTCCACCGCATGTCCGAGACGGCGCAGGTGGTAGGCAGCCGACAAGCCGGAGGGTCCGGCGCCGACCACGAGCACGCGTTTACCGCTTTCGGTTTCGGGTGGCGTGAACCTCCAGCCCTGCTTGATCGCCTCGTCGCCGAGGAAGCGCTCGACCGAATTGATGCCGACCGCCTCGTCGATCTGGGCCCGATTGCAAGCGGTTTCACACGGGTGATAGCAGACCCGCCCCATCACCGCCGGCAGCGGATTGTCTTGCGTGAGGACGCGCCACGCGGCCTCGTAATCACCGGCTTCGGCATCGGACAACCAATCCTGGATGTTCTCGCCCGCCGGGCAGGCGTGATTGCATGGAGGTAGACGGTCCACATAGACCGGCCGGGAGGTACGCCAGGAACCGGTGTGGTTAGCGAGGCTCGTCCCGGCGTCGAGAGTGATGGCGAACGGGTGGTCCATCACGCAGCTCCATCCTGATCGAGGAGATGAAACTCGACGACGTTGCGATCGGCGATCGCCTGCAATTTGGCGACGCGCTCCGCCCCTTGCTCGGATGAAAATAGGTGCGCGAACCGTTTCTGCGGCTGCAGATATTCGGTGACCGGCACCCTCCGCCGGATCTTGCGGCTGGCGGTCACGATGCCGTGCTCGGCTTCGAATACCGGGAATAGCCCGGATTCCACCGCCAGCCGGGCGAGGCGAATGGTGTCGTGCGACGCCGAGCCCCAGCCGAGCGGGCAGGGCACGTGGACGTGGATATAGCGGGCGCCATGGATGCCCATCGCCTTGATGACCTTTCGCTCCAGGTCGTGGAGGTCGGCGACCGACGCGGTCGCGACGTAGGGAATGCCATGGGCGATGGCGATCTTGGGCACGCTCTTGCCGGTTCCGAACACATTGCCGGGCTCGGGACCGATCGCCGGCGTGGTGGCGGTGCGGGCAGCGGGTGGCGTCGCCGATGAACGCTGCACGCCGGTGTTCATATAGGCTTCGTTGTCGTAGCAGATGTAGAGCACATCGTCGTTGCGCTCGAACATTCCCGAGAGGCACCCAAATCCGATATCCGTCGTCCCGCCGTCGCCGCCTTGCGCGATCACGCGCACGTCGCTTCGTCCCTTGACGCGCATTGCCGCTGCGACGCCGGTCGCAACCGCCGCCGCGTTGCCGAACAGCGAATGCAGCCAGGCGACCTGCCAGGAGGTCTCAGGATACGGCGTCGTGAATACTTCGAGGCAACCCGTGGCATTGACCGCGATGAGCTGGCCGGCGGCCGCTCGCATCGCCGCGTCGATGGCGTAGCGCGCGCCGAGCGCCTCGCCGCACCCCTGGCAGGCGCGATGGCCACAGGTGAGCGCGTTCGATCGGTCGATCGAAGCTTGGACGGAACGCTCTTGCTCCGAAATGAGCCGGTTGCCGACGGTGAAGGTGCCCTTCTGATAGAAGCGCAGCTTCTGTGTCACCGGCGAGGTCGTGGTCAATTCCGTCATGGCATCCTCTCACTCGGCGGCCTGCTGCTCAGCGCTTGCGCTCAGGTGACGCAGGATATTCTCGGCGGTAGGTCCCGACCGCCGTACTTTGCGAACGTGGTGGAGCTCCTTGGCGACGATCGCTTCGTTGAGGTCGAGAAAGTGCGCGCCTTCCCACGGCTGCACGAGCGCGCGGCGGAACAGCTGGTGCAGCGACGGTCGCGTGATCGGGCGTCCGCCGAGCCCGGCGACGACCGAATGCACCTGCGGCGCACCTGCCGTGTTACGCAGCGCGAGATCGACATTGTTGGCGAGTTGCCCACCCATGCCGATGGCGAAGCTCTTTTCGATCACCACGACGTGTTTGGCCCCGACCAGCACCTCGCGCAGCGCCTGCGTCGGGAACGGCCGGAACGATACAAGCGTGACGAGGCCGATGCGGAAGCCGTCGGCTCGCATTTCGTCGATCGTGTCTTTGATCGTGCCGTTGACCGATCCCATGGCGACGACGAGGAGCTCCGCGTCGTCCGCCCGGTAGCTGCGAAGGAGGCCGCCCGACTCGCGCCCGAACCGTGCCTTGAACTGGGCAGCGAACTCGGGAAGCAGGCGTAGCGCCAGGTTCTGCTTGTAGTTCTGCAGGAAACGCACCTCGGTGAAGGCATCGGGCCCGACCATGGCGCCGATCGAAATCGGATGCTCCGGATCGAGCACCTGCACCGGCTCGTAGGGCGGCAAGAACGCGTCGACGTCGGCTTGATCGGGGATGTCGATGCGCTCGACGGCATGCGTCAGGATGAATCCATCGACGCATACCATCACCGGCATCGACAGCTCTTCGGCCAGCCGAAAAGCCTGGATGTGCAGGTCGACTGCCTCCTGATTGGTCTCGGCGAAGAGCTGCATCCATCCGGCATCACGCATCGACATGGCGTCGGAATGGTCGTTCCAGATATTGATCGGTGCGCCGATGGCTCGGTTTCCGAGCGTCATGACGATCGGCAGTCCGAGCCCGGAGGCGTTGTAGACGGCTTCCGCCATGAACAGCAGACCCTGGCTCGCGGTGGCCGTGTACGCGCGCGCGCCAGCCGCCGAGGCGCCGATCGCGACCGACAGGGCCGCAAATTCCGACTCCACGTTGATGAACTCGCAGTTCTTGAGTTCTCCCGTGCGCACCATCTCGCCCAGGCCTTCAACGATGTGGGTCTGCGGGGTGATCGGATAGGCGCAGATGACTTCGGGCCGGCAGAACGCGATGCCCTCGGCCATTGCTCGCGACCCTTCGATCTGTTTCAACATGACCGAGCTCTCAAGCTGCCGCAGATGCGCCGGCGATGGCGTCATGGGCGGCGGTCGCTGCGGCGACGTTGGCTTCGCCGAGCTTGCCGGGAAACGCCTGCCGGATGGCGGTGGTGACAGAATGAAGATGGACGATGCCGGTCAACGCGGCGAAAGCACCGAGCAGCGCCGCGTTGGGCACCGGGCGACCGATGTGCTTCAAGGCGAGCTCGGTCGCGGGCGACACGCGGGCATGGCCTTTCGGGAGTTTTGCCGCCACATCGACAAGATACAGCTCGTCAAAGCCTTTGTTGGTATTGACGAGGAGATAGCCGTCCGGCCTGAGCCCCTGGAACACGTCGATTGCTTTGAACAGCGTTGGATCCTGGACGATCAAGCCGTCCGGCTCGAGGATCGGCTCACGCAGCCTGATCTCCTTGTCGTCAATGCGGCAGAAGGACACGACCGGGGAACCGGTGCGCTCGGAGCCGAAGCTTGGAAACGCCTGCGCATGCTTGCCTTCGAGAAAGGCTGCGACCGAAAGCAATTCGGCCGCCGTCACCACTCCTTGGCCGCCCCGGCCATGTATGCGCACCTGGAACATGCGATGTCCCTGTTCACGAGGGCGCATTTCAGCGGTTGCGCATCACGGCTGCTTTGATCTAACGCAATTTGTTCAATCGAATTTTTCGCGGCCAAATCGGCTGGTTGGGATATCTATTGGCGCAGAAAATAAGATCGCATCGTCCGCCGCTGCGTCTCCGCAAGATAGTGGATGTCGTCATTGCCAGGCTCCGCCCCGATCGTTCGCGCAAATACTTTGGACACGTCACCATGCAGCTTGTGGACGGCCGGCACGACGATATGAATCCGCCCGAACAGGACCCCGCCGATGCCGTCATCGCTTTGAATCTCGGCACCCCACCCATCCGGAGACATTTACCGCGCGCTGGCAACAAGCGAAGCTGAGGTTGCCTCCTCTTCCCAGGGCGGGAACAGTCGGATCATCACCAATAACAAGACAAAGGGCGTAACCAGCACCGACGCCGCGGCCAGCAAGCCCTCTCTGCCGAAAATGGCCGGGTGATAGGCCAGCAACCCCTTGCCCGTCTTCGCGATCTCTTGTCCGCCGATGACCACGTTCCAGCGCATCATCAACACCGCAAGCAGGACTAAGACAGCACTCATAGCGACTCCCACGACCAGCGCCTTTCCGCTGGTGCCACGCCAAATCATGAACGTAATCAGGGCGAGCGGTAGCACGGAACCAATGCCGAATTGCAGGATGAAGAAGGGAACGATGAGCGGGCCTCTTACGAATTCCATGATTATCTCAATCCCTTCCCGACCTCGGTAGACAAGACTGGCGAATTCGACCCCTTCCAACAGCAAAGTAAACATCATGAAGCCCCACAGCGCATAAGCCATGACCTTCAAGCACGGCAAATCAACCGCAACTTTGCGGAGCTTGCAGGACAGAACATAGAGCACGATCACTAACGCGGTACCGGAGATGATCGCGGAAAACAGAAAGATGGCCGGCATGAGATCGGACGACCACCACTCGCGCGACTTCAGTGAACCGAACACGAACCCCACATAGCCATGCAAGCCATGAGCGCCGGGAATACCGATGATAGCCAACGCGAAGATCCATTTTCGATCGTAATTCATCGCCTTCTCGGACAAATCGTAGGATCCGAGCGACAGGACACGATAAAACCATGCTAGCAGCCCTTCCCTTTGTTGTGCCTGATGCACGATGTAAGGCCGAAACACGAACCAGGTCTCCAACATCAGCAGAATGACGTAAAAGGCGGCCGCATAAGAAAAGACAGCGAAGGCGGAGGTCATGTGCGGCGTGATCATGGCATTAAATGCACGCTCCGGATGCCCGAGGTGCAACAGCAAGGGCAGGGGAACGACGACCATGCAAGACAGTGAGACGAGCAAAGCGAAATGCGCCACGGGCTTCAGATGCCGAAAACCAAACACTTGGTATAAACTTGAAATGGTAAAGGCGCCGGCCACCAGCCCCGTAAGATAGGGATAGACCACGATGAGCGCCGTCCAAGAGATGATCGTCTCGTTGGGGTAAACGTAGCCGGTGAACGGGGAGACATCCATTAGACTACATCCTTGTCTATGCCAACATAGAAAACATTTGGCGCATTGCCGGTTTCGGGTCTGAGTACCTGGACTCGATTGTTTCGGATGAACTGGCTAATCGGACTTTGTTTGTCATTGCGATCGCCGAAAATGCGCGCACCGACCGGACAAGCCTCGACGCAGGCGGGTTGCAGTCCTTTGGTGATGCGGTGATAGCACCAGGTGCACTTGTCCGAGACGCCCTTCTCCTCGTCGAAATAACGCGCGCCGTACGGGCAGGCCTGCACACAGTACTGGCAGCCGATGCAATACGCGTGGTCAATGAGAACCACGCCATCTTTAGTTTTGTAGGTGGCACCGGTGGGACATACTTGCACGCAGGCAGGATGCGTGCACTGGTTGCACAGCTTGGGCACGAAGAAAGCCTTGTCCACCTTTGCATCCTTGTAGCGATTGGCGAATCGATATTCGCTTTCTGAACCGGATGCCTCGACGTTAACCGGGTCATGGTGGCTATCGATGCGTGGCGTATCTTCATCCTCCAAATAGACGTAGCGTTCGACCCAGGTGCGGAAGTGATGGGCGTCACCGGGGACATCGTTTTCCCGCTTGCACGCCTCGACGCAGCGCAAGCAGCCGATGCATTTTGTGGCATCGACGCCGAACGCCCAACTGTGCTTGGTCCAGTCATACCCCGGAATGGCTGGCACCGGGCTGCCGTCTGCTGCGGCTTCCCGGGTGGCTGCTGTTGCTTGAGGCGAGAGAGCGTTTGTCGCCACTGCTGCGGCGCCACAAGCAATGGCGCTTCCAAGACAACTCAGAAAGTCGCGACGCTCTCTTTGCTGCTTCTCGAGTTGTTCGTTCTCTTCCATTTTGAATTGCTCCCGGCCAAACGTCGGCTCTGCCGTGTCTCACTTGCAACTCGCGTTGGCGTAGTAGGCCGCCGCGTTTTCGATATCCGCGTCGCTCAAGTCGTTCGCGATGCTAGCCATCATGGCATTCTTGCGGGCTCCGCTCCGGTATGCTCTCAAGGCATCGATAAGATAATTCTTGGATAGCCCGACGAGATTCTTGACCTGCAGATACGGCCTGCTTTTCCGGAGTCAGGGCGCTTTCGCATTTCAAGCCTGCGAAATAGGCTGCGAGATTTGCGGTGTCCTCAGTGCTTGTCCCTGTGGCCGCTGCGCTCATCATCGGATTGTCGCGTGCGCTTGTGCTGTAGCTCTTGAGGGCCTCGATAAAATAGCCCTCGTTCTGTCCTGCGAGGCTGGGCCCCGGGAGGTTTTCGCTGACGCCCTCGGCGCCGTGGCAGCCGGCGCACGCGGCAGCCTTGACCTTGCCAACCGTTGCATCGCCGCGAGGGGTCGCCGGTGCGGCCACTGCCAAGCTGATCTTTGGGGAATGCGCGTTATGGCAAGCGGTGCACTGTTGCGTTCCCGCGTGGTCGGCCACCACGATCTGAGGCTGCTGCGCACGGGTGATCGGTGCCGGTCGCCAAATGCTCGAACATGCCCCGAATATCTCGCCCACCAGCAGCGCCATGGCAGGTCTCACACTCAACGACCTTTCCGCGATCAACGCTGTTGTGTACGCCTTTGGACCATTCCGCGAATCGCCCCGCATGGCATGACTCGCAGTAAGCCGCACCTTTGTACTTTGGTTTGTCCGAGGCGATTTCCGCCACCGAGTCTCCCCGATAGTGACCGTACTCGTAAAATGAATCGACGGTGAAATATCTTTTCGCGGCATAGCCCACCACGCCGAAGGCCACCATAAGTAGGATGATTCGAACAATGTGTCGCGGCATGACTTTCCCGTTTCTCGGGCTAATCCGTAATCTCGAGTTGTTTTAACCGGGATCCCCACGCCCGCCGATCGGTCGCCGGGAAGGCTCTGCCAATCGAACTCGCAGTGCGTCTGCCATGGACCCATCCCTCGGTGGGAGACCGCGGTAATGGAGATCAATATTGTCGATGGGGACCTATTAGGTCTTGATGCATATCAAAATTTGAGTTTTTTCCAAAAAAAAGCCCCGCCGACCTGTCGAGTCGGCGGGGCTTTTGCATTGCAATGATGTCAGAGAGATCGCATGCCCCGACTCCAGTCAGCTATCGATGGGAATATCGCCACCTCCTCTCTGGGCGATCGGCAGAGGCGGCGGGGAGAACCACAGTTGATACATCGTGACCACCCACATCACGGCGAAGCACAGAGCCATCAGCGCGCCGGCCACCATCACGACCCAGGCGAAGGGATGGAAGAGCTTGGTGAAATACCAGGAGCTGACATCCATCACGATGGCGACGAATGGAAATGCGACGATGGCACACTTGAACCACACTGGCCGCACATAGGCATGGCTGAACATCGTGCCCATGATAAAGAAGATGAACGTCAGTCCGAACAGGTGAATGTGGGACACGCGAACCAGCGTTGAGATATTGGCGCCGGTGTCCTGCTCGGTCACTTTCTTCAAGTTATCGTACCCGCTCAGGTTCACAAGGTGCGGGTTGCTGCCGTCGTGGCAGCTCATGCAGCGTTTATCTAACGTCGGCTTGATGTCTTTCTCATACTTTGCGCGGTCGGCACCTTCCTGCACCCAAACGACGAGGGCGTTAACCTCGTCATGCGACAGCATGGTCGACATCGGTCCGCGCAGGGCCGCTTCAAGGCGCGAGCGCTTCCCACTGCCGGCATAGGCGACGACGAGATCCTGATAGGACAGCATCATCGGACTACCCCCGGCCCGCCCGGCGTAGGTGGTGAACACGTAGATCATGGCAAACAGGTAGCCCAACCCGAGCACGAGGAGAGTCGCCGTATACAGGACACGCAGGCTGTACGGCAGCTCCGAATAATGTCGATAGAGCCGGTGCAGTGGAGGATTGGGCTGGCGCAGTGGAGAGTCACTCATGTTCGTTCCCTTGCTCTTGGGTCGCCGGAACACTCGACGACGATTCGACACGTGCGCCCGTGCCCCGGCCCCGGTGTTGTTCGCTACTGCGAACGCGCACGACGGGACGTCATTTCAGCGACGCATAATAGGCCGCCAAATTTGCGATATCCTGGTCGTTGAGCTGGCTTGCGAACGTCTTCATGACCGCATTGTCGCGCTTGCCCGATTTGTAGTCCCTCATCGCTTGGATAAACTGATCCTCCGTCTTGCCTGCCAACGCGGGATTCGGTGGGATCCCCTCACCGTTTGTCCCGTGGCACGCAACGCAGGCGCTGGCCTTGGTCTTGCCCGCCTGGACGTCTCCAGCCGCCTGTGCGTTGCCGACGATTCCAAGCAATGCAACAACCACTGCGATCAACAGCGTGTGTTTCATTGTTTAGCTCCTTTTTGAGGTTGGGTGACTAGCCGAAGCGCGACAGCCTGCGCGGCAATCATGTTCCGCTGAGCTCTCGTCGCCTCGACCACGAACCTCTGGCCTGCGTCGACCACACGATGCGCGCCACGCGTCATCGCAAACCGTTTTCCTGCCATACGACATGGTGGCGATCCGCGGTATCGGCTGTGAGTTATAGTTCACTCTGGGGCCCTACTTGGGTGGCACGAACACGTACACAAATGCCCGCGCCTGCTGGCGCGCGTAGTGGGCCGCAAGGTTCTCGACATCCTCCTCGCTCAGCGCAGCAGACATGGCGGCCATCTGCGGGCTCTTGCGCACGCCCGTCCGATAGGCATGCAAGACCTTTTGCAGATAGTCCAAGCGCTGCGCTGCCAGGGCCGGTGAGCGCGGGTCGGTGCTGTTGCCGTTGATGCCATGACAGCGGTCGCACCTTTGCGCCCACTCGGCGGTGGTCAGGGGCTTGCGTACCGTCGGGGGCTGCGGCTGCTGAGTCGCGTAATAGGCCGACATGTTCCTGATGGCGTTGTCGTCGAGCGCCGCGACCGGGGCTTTCATCGTTTCATCGTTGCGCGATCCGTCCTTGTAGGCCCGAAGCGCGGCCGCGAGGTATTGTGCATCCTGACCGGCGAGGCTCGGAGTCGCGGGATTCCCGCTGACACCTTGGACGCCGTGGCATCCGGCACAGGCAGCGGCGGCGGCCTTGCCTGCCGCTTGGTCACCGGGGGCCGGGGTTTGCGCTCGGCCGGGCTTTTGCAGCGCATAATAGAGCGCGATATTATTCAAATCGGCATCGCTGACGGCCCCGAGCAACGACTTCATCATGTCATGCTTGCGTTGACCGTCCTTGTAGGCCTTCATGGCGGCGACCAGGTATTTTGGATCCAGCCCGACGAGGCTCGGCATGCCGGGCATCTTGCTGATGCCGGCCTCGCCGTGACACCCCGCGCAGCCGGCCGCTGCAGTCTTGCCGGCTTGGATCGGGTCGGGCTTGCCAGGGGCGATCGTTGTGCCGTTCATTGCACCCTGTTGTACGGGATCGAGGCTGGCATAATAGGCGGCCACTTTGAACAGCGCGTCGTCGCTCAGGAATTTGACGGCATTATTCATGGCACTATCGCCGCGGGCACCCGATAGGTAGGCTCGCAGCTCGAGGTGAAGATATGCCGGGCGCTGGCCAGCAAGATGCGGCACGTCCGAGGCGGTGCTGATACCATTCGCGCCGTGACAGCCAGCGCATGAGGCGTCCGCGAGGCGCTTGCCTTCCGCAACCTCTTCAGCGTTGGCGTACACAGCCCGGAGGTCATCACTGCTGCCAGGATTGACCGTGGCGGGTTGGGTCGCCGCGCTTGGAGGATAACCTACCCAGAACAGGATTCCGGCGACGCCTCCGGCGATGAGCAATGCGCCCAGCGAGAAGCGCACGCCCCCCCGCGAGATCACGGCCCAGACGCGCGTGATGAGTCCAGTTCGGGAAGTGTTCCCGCTCGGCTCGCTCATGATTGCCTCCGTTGCGGACCCTCGGCCCCGCCCGTAGGATACAATGCGGCTATTTGAGCGTCACGGCCTTGATGTCGGCGTCGACCCCGATGCCGAGCGTTTGCGGGAAGGATACGTGATGGAACCGGGTGGTCACGTTGTCGTCATGGATGGCGAAGCCCACTGGGTATTTGCCGCCCACCTTCATGATCTTGTCGTCGGTCGGATGGCCGGTATCGAGCTTGCGGCGCCAGACAAGCGTGTAGGTACCATCCTTCCAAGTGCCGTAGACCGCGTCATTATCAGCGGCCGAGCCCTGCGCATCAGCGCGGCTGAGCAAGCGGCCCGGCAAGATGTCGCCCTCCTTCCAGCCGGCATTCGGATCGAACGGTACGGCATTCGTCTCCTTGATGATCGCCCCGGGCTTGGCCGGATTGCCGATGTCCCCGGCGCGTAGCGCCTTGGCGCCGACTTTGGCCGCGTCGAACATATAGAGCGGCGTCATGGTGTTACGATCGACGTTCCAGGAGAATGGATTCTTGCCCTCGTCGAAATTGCGGTACTCGAGCACATAGCCGTCGTCGGCCATTCCGACCGGCGCCGACCGGTTCACGCGCCACTGCATGAGGTCGAGGAATCCGCCCTCGGCCTTGAGTTTGGCAATATCCTCGCGCGACTTGGTCTTGTCCCAGCTCGCCGCCGGATCGGTCCGAGTCGAGGCGAGATACTTGCGGATGTCGGGATCATACCTTCTGTCGCTGAACAATGGGTGCTTCTTCACCGGATCGCCGACGACCTGGTTGCGGGTGTCCCGCATGCCGTCATGGCACGTCACCCAGCAGCCTTGCTGCGCGAATAGTGGAACCTTGCCGTCGTCGAGCATGATCGAGAACCGGTCCTCATAAAGCGCCGGCTGTTCGCCCGCCCGGACCGCCTTGTCGTTACGGTCATGGCCATACCACTTCCATTGGGTGCCATCGAAACGCACGTAGTCATGCATGCGTCCCTCGCGATTCAGGTTCGTTTTCCACTGGAAGCGGAAGTACACGTACTCCGCATCGTGCGCGGCCTGCACGGCGACGTCGATGGCGCCATTCTTGCTGGCAATCGGCGTCGGCTCGATGGGGCCGCCTTTGACAATCCGGTTGCCGCGGTCCCTCTCGCTGCCCTCATGGCAGGAGCGGCAGGCCTGGCCTTGCCCCACCTGCTGGGCGCCGGGATGGGCAGGGCTCACCAACCAGTCGTAGGTCGACTGCCCCGGGTAGAAGAGGGTCAGCGATTTCGTCGGAACCTGAGACCAGTCGATAGTTCGCGGATCGGCAGCAAGGGCCAAGCTTACCGTCCCGACGGCGACTCCAATCACGATGGCGCTGCTGATTGCAATTCGCATGATCGCACTCCTCCAGCTTGGCAACTGTCCGATTTGGACCACTGCGGGATATATAGGCGTACTGAGGCGTCACCAACTTGGTCAGGTTGTCACTAACATAAAATATTTATCCAGCGTATTGTTCTAGATCAATGCCCCGGATCTCGCGCGCCGTTGCCGGCTCAGCGCGTCGATCATCTTACCACATGCCACCATAGAGCTGCGACCGGTCGCGGAGATAGGTCGGGACGACCGCTTCGATCGAAGCAGGATCGATATCGAGCGCAGCAAGCGTTCGGCCCTTCTGCTCGGCTTCGCTGGAGACGACATTATCGCGCTTGAGCAGCTCGACTTGGTCCGGTGTGAGGGGCGGTCCGGGGAGGAACTGCAGGACGGACGCCTGAAGCTTGGCGATCGCGAACGGGATCGGCACAAGCAGCCTTCGCCGCTCGATCGTCGAGAGCACGAATTCCATCAGTTCCTTAAAGGTCCTCACGTCCGGTCCGCCAAGCTCGTAGGTTATTCCCGGCCTGGTCTGGCCGCCGACTGCTTTGGCAATGGCATTGGCCACATCGCCGACGAACACCGGTTGCAGCCGGGTCTCTCCCCCGCCAATCAGCGGCAGGAACGGCAGGATCCGCGCCATCGCCGCAAAGCGATTGAAGAAGTCGTCATGAGGTCCGAACATGATCGAGGGCCGGAAGATCGTCGCACCCGGCATCTCAGCGAGCACGGCCGCCTCGCCGCGCGCCTTCGATTGGGCGTAGCGCGCTGGCGAGTTCTCATCGGCACCGATGGCCGAGACGTGGATCAGCCGTGCGCCGACTTGGGCTGCCGCGCGGGCAACCGTCCTGGCGCCCTCGGCGTGCACCGCGTCGAATTGCTGTCCGCCGTCCTCGAACAGGATCCCGACCAAGTTGACGACGACTTGGGCGTCGCGAACGGCGGCGGTGACCAAGCGTGGTGAGCACACATTGGCCCGCACCGCATGGATTTCTCCGAGCCGGCCCGGCGGCTGCAGATGGCCGCTGCGGTAGGGATGGCGAACCGCGATACGTAAGCGATAGCGGTGCTCGGTGAGCGCTCTCGTCACCTCTCGCCCGAGGAATCCCGATCCTCCGAAAATGGTGATGAGGGTGTCGGCATCCTTCATTCGCTATCTCCCGTCGCTCGGCGAGCGCGTTGGCATCCGCATAGCGACCTCTGCACTCGTGCATGCTGGCGGTTATGCGCGACTTCGACCCGCGGCGCCGATCGAGCGGGGCAGCGGCACCACCGTCAAGCTGCGGACGCCCCAAGGTCCATGATAACTCGAGGCAAGACTATCAGACCACATCGACGCGCCGATACCACCGAGATGGAGCTGAGGCTGGATGTTGGCACGCTTCGTATTCCAACATCAGCGCGATTGATCTGCATCAATCGTCCAAGGGATTACATTTGCTATTCACGTTGCGTGCACCCGAGCGCCGAAGGAGAGGCGCGCGCACGGTTGTCAGATCGGCCCGGAGACTAGCTTTCGTCAGTCTATGATCACAAACCTGACACCGTCGGCCGCCTTGAAATCCCATGCTGCGTCCCGACACCATCGCCCTAACGGCACTGCTCGCGCTCCTGGTTGCATTCGGGCCAGTCGCGACAGACATGTATGTGCCCTCAATGCCGGACATCGGCCGGTTGCTCGACGCGAGCGCCGCCGAGGTTCAACTGACGCTCTCGTCCTACCTTGTCGGCTTCGCCATCGGTCAGATCATCTATGGACCGATCTCCGACCGTTATGGCCGCAAGCCGGTTCTGCTGACGGCTCTCCTGCTCTTTTGCGCCGGGAGTCTGGCTTGTGCGGCGGCGCCGACCATCGAAACGTTGATCGCCGCGCGTATCCTTCAGGCACTTGGCGGATCCGGAGCGATCGTGCTTGCCCGCGCGATCGTCCGCGATCTCTACGCCGGTGATCGGGCCGGGCGCGAGCTGTCGCGGATGGGAGCGATCATGTCGATTGCTCCGGTAGGGGCACCATTGATCGGTGGCATCGTGCACACTGTTTTGGGTTGGCGCGCCAATTTTATCATTGTGGTCGGGGTCGGGCTTGTTGCTACCGTGATCGCGTGGCGCTCTCTGCCGGAGACGCTGCATCGTCGCTCCGCGGAGCCAATCTCGATCGTCAACATCCTGCGAGATTACTGTGCGCTCGTGAAGAACCGGGCGCTTCTCGCCCATCTGGGTATCGTTTCCGCCAGCTACGCGGGACTGTTTGCGTGGATCTCCGGCTCACCCTTCGTTCTGCAGGACTTATATGGCCTCTCCGCTTTAGGGTTCGCCGTCGCCTTCGCGATGGCCTGCATTGGTGCCCTCATCGGTGCGGCGATCGCGGCGCCGCTGGTGATGCGCATCGGACTCGATCTCACGATCGGGCTCGGCACGCTGGCGCTCGCCGTGGGCGGACTCGCAATGGTCGCGGTGATCGCATTCGGATCGTCATCGGTCGCCGCCATCGTGCTTTCGATGGTGCTCTATCATGCCGGGCTTGGACTTGCGATGCCACAAGCAATTGCAGGGGCATTGACGCCGTTCCCCGATCACGCGGGCGCAGCCTCGTCCCTGGTCGGCTTCGTGCAGCAGACTTCGGCCGCATTGCTCGGAGCCGTCGTCGGCCACATGCTTGGGCAAAGCGCGTGGCCGCTGGTGGCTGCCGTCGCCGCGATGGGGTGCGTTTCGCTCGCATTGTGGGTGGTTTCGCGGTGTGCTCGTCTAGAAGGACAAGATCTCGTGGCTACATAGGCGGAGCTCTAAGTTGGCCAAGCCAATTTGCCCGCGGCACAAAATGCCCTTCGGACATCGATTTGAAGGGGTGAAGTGGCGCGCCGCCGACGTAGCTCGATCGCGAGCCGAAATCGGCCGGTGCGATTTTGACCCAAGTCAAGGAAAAAACCCTCGGTCATGAAAACAATGACGGCGACCAAGAGGGAGTGCCTGCCATGAACGCTGCGGATGTGATGATCTCCAACGTGATCACCGTGAGCCCGGACGCCTCGGTGCAGGATGTCGCCAACATCCTGCTCACGAACCGGATCAGCGCCGTCCCGGTCGTGGGAAGAAATGGAGAGTTGGTCGGAATTATCAGCGAAGGCGATTTGATAAGGCGCGCCGAAACGGACACCGAGCGGCACCGCTCGTGGTGGCTCGAGTTGTTGATCGGAAAGACGCCCCTTGCCGCCGAATACGTGAAGTCGCATGCACGCAAAGTTGCCGACGTCATGACTCGCGATGTGATCACGGCGACACCCGAAACCTCGCTTCGTGACATTGCGGCACTGCTCGAAAAGAACGGCATCAAACGCGTTCCGATCGTGAAGAAGCGGAAGGTCATCGGGATCGTGAGCCGTGCGAACCTGGTGCAAGCCCTGGCAACTCAACGCAAGGCGATGGAAGCGCGCCCCGCCATCGATGACCTGACTATTCGTGAGGAGGTGATGGCGCGGCTCGACGGACAACCGTGGATCGGACTCCCGCCGGTCAATGTCATCGTCCATGACGGCACCGTGGATCTGTGGGGGATCGTTGAGTCCGAGACGGTGAAGCAGGCGGTCCGCGTGGCGGTCGAGGTGACGCCCGGAGTTTGCGCCGTCAATGACAATCTAGTCGTTCAACGCATTTCGTATTATCTTTAGTTCGTTGATGCGTCAGCGCGTTCCGGCCCATATTTCGCGGCATCTTAGGTACCAGCCGATGGTTCCTAAAAAATCTGGCTGTCGTCTGTCTCTCGTGACATTCGATCCAGCCTGCGGACCAGCGCGACTTTGATCCAGGTCAAGGAAAGTTATTTGGCTTGATCGGACAATTCGCAATTCCTGAACAGGAGTGATTCCCATGAAAGCGAGCGACGTGATGGCCACAAATGTGATCACAGTTGGTCCGAACGCCTCGGTGCGGGAGGCCGCTAATATCTTGCTTGCTAACCGCATCAGTGCTCTCCCTGTGGTCGACGAATATGGAGAATTAGTCGGAATCATCAGCGAGGGCGATTTGGTCCGGCGCGCCGAATTGGGGACTGAGCGGCGCCGCTCCTGGTGGCTTGAGATACTTGTCGGCGAAGGTAAGGAGACCCTCGCCACCGAATATGTGAAGTCGCATGCGCGCAGGGTCGGCGATGTCATGACAGGCGAGGTCATCACCGCAACGCCGGCTACGCCGCTTGGTGACATCGCCACGCTGCTCGAAAAAAACCGCATCAAACGCGTACCAATTGTCGAACACGGGAAGGTGGTCGGGATAGTCAGCCGCGCGAATCTCGTTCAAGCACTGGCAAGTCTTCGGAACGAAACCGAACCCGAAACGATAGACGACTCGGTCATTCGGGAGAAGGTCATGGCGCAGCTCAGCTCGGAACCGTCGACCAAGTTCTCGTTGCTGAACGCGACGGTCCAAAGTGGTACGGTAGAATTGTGGGGTGTGGTCGGTTCCGAGGCAGAGAAAGAGGCCGCGCGAGTGGCGGCGGAGCTGGTCGCCGGCGTGAATGCGGTCGAGAACAACGTGATCGTGCGGCCGTTGGTCTCTGGATTCTAGGGGACGCCTTCATGCAAACTGCACTTAAGCGGTCGATTGGCAGCGTGAGGGAGGGATGAAGAGTTGAGCTACGGCGACGTAGCCGACTCGCTGTGACTGAGTTGATCCGGCGCGCATCTCATGGGCGAACTCGGAGGCGCAGAATAGGTGTTTGTCAACGCCACGGGAGTCCGTCCAATGCGCGGGGTTGGAGCAAGAAACACTACTGTTGCAGGAAACGGGGCTAACCTCGCTGTCATCCAACTAGCCGGTGTCAGTCACCAGAAGCAGAGCGAGGACATTCGTGTACAAGCACGTTCTGATTCCCACCGACGGTTCGGAGCTTTCAGGGAATGCTATCGAACACGGGGTGGCTCTGGCAAAGGCTATCAATGCCAAGGTCACCGCTTTGACGGTATCAACGCCGTTCCATACGTTTGCGGTCGAACCTGGCATGGTTACGGATACGCTAGATCAGTACAAAAAACGCACTGCAGACCTCGCGGCAAAATATCTCGCCGTAGCGACCGACGCCGCAGCGGCGCTGGATGTGACTTGCGATGTGCTGCAGATTGAGCACGATCATCCGTACCAAGCGATTATCAATACGGCGGAAAAACAAGGATGCGATGCCATTGTCATGGCCTCGCATGGGCGGCGTGGCATTTCTGCGATTGTACTCGGCAGCGAAACCGTCAAAGTGCTTACCCATAGCGCCATCCCCGTCATCGTGGTCCGCGGACAACGTCCAGGCGCATTCTTCGCGGCATCCTGAAGGTCACCGTGCCAAAGCCTCCCGCGGCCGGCGCCATGAAGATCGAGGTCGAGGCCTCAGCCTGACGTGGAGCGGCGGACAGATGCGCTTCGCGGCCAATGGCGCGGAGCGCGTCTGCTTTCAGGGTACGCATGTCGGCAGCGGGCAGAATTCAAGCCGCAAGTCCGGACCCTTCCTTTGATCTTTCTCAAAGCGGCCGTGTGAGGCGGTAACAATATCTTGCCGCGCTCCGGGCACCGAGCAGAGACGTTAGTTCAGATGGCGTCCTCAAACCGGCTCCTGATGGCCAGCCTCTGTTGAAGAAACCGTATTTGACGTGTGGAGCAGCCAAGTCAGGTTCATGTCCCGGCATCATCGGGGCTTCACGATGCCGCCGGTTTGCGTGTCGCTTGAAAGTGCCAGAGTGCAGCGATGAGAAGAAGGAGCGTCGTGACGGCGGAGATGAGACAGTAACTGCACATTTCGCGGATAAAGCCAAGCTGAAGGTACATAAAGTACATCGAAGAGGCCGCGCCCATTGCGGCGTACAGAATTGCGCGCTCGACCACGGCACAGGCGCCCCTGGCGGCGCGTGCCGAGCATCGGCGTCAGGTGGTTTCATGACGAAATCGGCCATTTGTACTCTGCAGGAGCCGTCACCCCCACCGAAAACGGGCAAATTTCCGACGAAATCCCGCCGGTGGTCACCTCCGGGAAAGCCCTTAGGGAGGTTATCTGAATTTTCGACTTTTGGCTCGGGGGCTATCCATAGCGTCAGCAGAGTCCAAAAAGGAGACGAGCCATGCTGACGCAGACAACGACTCACGGCGTTTCCTCCAGGCAGACGGGGCGCGGAACGCCAGCCGCACCGCCGGTGGGTATTCACGCTCTCAGCGGCCCGATCGAGCTGATGGGCGCGTCGATGTCGTTTGGCCGCAACACTGAAATCTATGGCGAGGGGGAGCCCGCCGATTACCTGTACAAGCTCGTCAGCGGAACGGTACGGACTTACAAGGTGCGCAGTGACGGCCGCCGCCAGATCGGCGCCTTCTATCTTCCCGGCGACATTTTCGGCCTCGAGATGGGCGATGAGCACACGTTCTCCGCCGAGGCCATCACCGACTCGAAGGTGCTGGTCATCAAGCGCAGCGCCGTGATTGGGCTCGCCGCGCGCGACAACGACGTCGCTCGTCAGCTCTGGACGTTGACTGGCTGCGAATTGCAGCGCACACAGGATCACATCCTGCTCCTCGTCAAGACCGCGCAGGAACGGGTTGCCAGTTTCCTGCTGGAAATGGCTGCACGCATGCCTGCTGGCAATGCGGTCGAGCTTCCGATGTCGCGGCAGGACATCGCCGATTATCTCGGTCTCACGATCGAGACTGTGTCCCGCACTCTGACCCATCTCGAAAACGCAGCTGCAATCGAGCTGCCGAGCTCTCGGCGCATCGTATTGCGCAATCGGACCGCGCTCGGGCGGCTGAATGGTTGATCTCGATTGCCAGCTCTTGGAGGCGACAATGAAAACTCCCCTCAACGCGGTCGCACGGTGGTGGCGCAATTGGATGACCACCCGCGCAAATATGGCGAGCCTGGATTGTTGCGGTGCCGAGGAAGCAGGACGCATCGCCCATGACGTGGGCGTGACCGCGTCGGAGTTGCGGGCGCTTGCCGGCAAGTGGCCGGATTCGGCGAAGCTGCTGAACCGCCGGCTCGCCGCGCTTGCGCTTGATCCCGCCGAGATCGGACGTACCGAGCGGCGGGTCCTCTCGGACCTGCAGCGCGTATGCACGATGTGCGCGAACGGCCGAGAATGCGAGCACGATCTCGCTCGCAATCCATCCGATCCGGTCTGGCGCGAGTATTGCCCGAACGTGATGACGCTCGACGCTTTGGGAGCCGAGCGCGCCAAACAGGCGAACGTGAGTTAAATGGCGCGCTTAGCTCCAACCCAAGGTCAATGGGCAGCAATCGCTATCGTGGCGTTGTTGTCGTCGGTCGATCCTACGGCCGCCCAATCACGGCGGCACGACGCGGCATGATATTTGTTCGTTTGCATTGCGCGCAATGTCATGCCGTCGACAAAGTCAGCCCGAGCCCGCTCGCGACCGCTCCGCCGTTTCGCACGTTGCGTCTTAATCCTGTTGCAGACTTGCAACGGCCGTTGGCCAGGGGGATCCATCCGACGATGCCGCTGTTCCAGCTCGAGCCTCACCAGGTTGAGGAGGTCATGGCGTATTTCAAGATGCTCGAGCGCTGATGAATCGTTGCGGCAAAACGAAAGACAATTTGAATGGAACCAAAATATCCCGCCCGGCGCCGCTGGCCGACAATAGCGCTGTGGGCAATTGCATTGTGTGCAAATGAACCCGCTCTCGCACAACAATCGCCGGCGGAGCAGCGAGGCTTTACATTTGTTCGCGTGCATTGCGCTCAATGCCACGCCATCGACAGGGTCAGCGAGAGCCCGCTAACGATCGCGCCGCCATTCCGCGCGCTGCACCTCAAATTTCCTGTCGAAAGCCTTGAACCGCGCTTGGCCGAGGGGATCACCGCCGGCCATCCCACGATGCCGCAGTTTCGGCTCGACCCGGGCCAGATTGCGGATGTCATCGCGTATCTCAAGACGCTCGAACGTTAGAAGGCACAAACGCCATGATTGCAAAATTGGAGCCGTTGGAGCTGCCTCCGCTCGACCTGAAGATGGCGCATAAGCTGATCGCGCCTGCTACGGGTGCTCGATCTGGAGGAGCTGTTCGCAAAGTCCGAAACCCTAGAGGTGGCCCCGGTTGTCGACAAGCAAAAAGAAATTCGTCCCCTTCCCATCGGTGATATCACGCAGCGCATCAATCATGTTCTCCACGCGCTCCTCCGAGTTGGTGACGGTCAACACGCGCAGCTGCTTCACGCCAAACTGTTCGACCTGTCTCCCCTGCTTCCATCCGGCATAGAGGTCCGCATTTTTCCGGCATAGTGAGTTCGAGAAAATCCACCGCGCTTGCGGACGGCTCCGGGATGGTGCACAGCCGTGTGAGCTTCTCGCTGGTTTGCCAGTCGCCTGCGGAAACCGATAGCGACCACAGCACAATGCCGATGTCCGCCTGCGGCCAAGAGTCCACGGGTCGAGGCGGCATGTCCACAGGCAGGCGTCTGTACGACGACGCGGTATCCGAGGAGGTTGCGCGATCGAGCTTGGCGATGTCGCGTTTCAATCTCTCGCTCGTTCGGGATTACGGTAACGGTGCACCTGATATCCGTAGCTGCCCGCGCGATGGTTAAGTTGAAGGCACTGTCACCGTACCTTCACCGTAACTTCCAACATGAGAGACGGCGCGCGGCCACTGTCTTGCAGGCAAGGCCGAAAAGACGCATTCTGCACCCTGCAAGGTCTCGCGACGCCGATCATCCGGCGAGCGCGATCTTCATGGAGACATCGGTCTCAGCCACAATATGCTCGCGGGTGAACCGTTACGAAGGAAACAGGCGATGAAAGTGTTAGTGAGCGTGCTTGCCGTATGGGCGGCGCTGGCCGCGACCGACGCATCGGCGCAAGGCGTGGATCTATCCGGGCGATATCGTTGCGTGAACCTGTGCCGCGACGGGCTGGTCGGCCAGCCGGCCTTCGTCACGCAGAATGGCTGGGATCTCAACCTGGTGAACGAAGTGGGCGAACCAACCCGTGCCTGGGTGGACTGGGTCGGTCACATCTGGGTGCAGAGCTGGAATGAAGGCGCGATCTATTCCCCGGACGGCATGGTCATTCAGTTCGACCGTGGAACGGTCTGGCAACGCGACTTTGGCGAACCGGTGGTCAGCCCGGCCGATCGTCCGACGGGCAAAAAGTCAGCCACACGGGTCGTCACCGCCCCGCCGGTCCAAGGCACAGCGGTTGCCCGCACCGCCTTCGACGGCAGTTGGAGCGTCGTCATCAGCACCCAGAGCGGCGTCTGCGACCCCGAATACCGTTTCGGCGTGCAGATCATCAACGGGGACGTCGTTTATCAGGCTGGCCCGGCCAATCTGCAGGGGCGCGTCGCGCCGGACGGCAGCGTCTGGGTCAGCGTTGCGGCCGGCGGCCAACAGGCCGGCGGCCAGGGGCGACTGTCTCGCAATGTCGGATCGGGCATCTGGCGCGGCCAGGGTGCCGGCGGCGCCTGCGCCGGCGTCTGGCAGGCGGTACGGCGCGGATAGCGGTCCACCCGACGCCCGTTGCGTTGATTATTAAATCTTCGTCAAGGCAGGCAGCTTACCCTGCTGCATCATGCCGTCCGTCTCGCGCCGTTTCGTGCTCACCGGAGCCGGCCTCACCGCCGCATCCCTGCTGGTCCCCATCGCCATCGGCCCGATCCGTGCGCTGACGCGCAAGGACGCGGCCGACTACGAGATCACCGATTGGATCATCATCGCGCCGAGCGGCGAGGTCACGCTCGGGCTGTCGCAGCCGGAGGTCGGGCAGGGGTCGTATACGGCGCTGCCGCAAATTCTCGCCGACGAGCTCGACGCCGATTGGCAGCGCGTCAAGGTCCGGTTCGTGACCGGCAGGCCGGCCTACAAGATCGCGTTCCGGCAGGAGCCGCCCGCGCAGAAGGAGGGCGCCTCGATGTCGACCACGGCGCTTTACCGGCGCCTGCGCATCGCCGGCGCCGCCGCCCGCGAGGTGCTGAGCCGTGCCGCAGCCGAGACCTGGCACATCGATATCTCCGAGTGCCGCACCGAGAACGGCTTCGTCGTCAACACGCGCGGCGAGAAGCTGTCCTACGGGCAACTCGCCGCCGCAGCCGCCAAGCTGCCGCTGGGCGCCGCGCCGCCGCTCAAGGAGCGCAGCCGCTTTCGCCTGATCGGCCAGCCGGTGGCGCGCTTGGATACGCCCGCCAAGTGCAACGGCAGCGCGATCTACGGCATCGACGTCGTGGTCCCCGGAATGCTCAACGCCGCCATCAAGACGGCGCCGTCCTTTACCGGGCAGGTGGTCGCGATCAAGAACGAAGCCGATATTCTCAAAATGCCCGGCGTGCACGCGGTGGTGAAGCTCCCGGCAATGGCGATCGACGAAGACGCGGCCTCGCATCACGTTCCGCGCCCGCCGCGCGAGAACGCGGTCTGCGTCATCGCCGACTATTTCTGGCAGGCCAAGCGCGCGATCGACTCGCTCGACGTCGTGTTCGACGGCGGCACCGAGGGCGATCTCTCCAGCGCCAAGATCGACGCCAAGCTGGACGCCGGCTTGAATGCCGAGCACGGCGTCACCGCGCTGGTGCGAGGACACCCGAGAGAGATCATAAGAGATCGCGCGGCGTCGGTGATCGAGCGCCGCTTCATGCTGCCGCACATCGCGCACGCGCCCCACGAGCCGGTCAACGCCACCGCGAGCTACAAGGATGGCGCGGTCGAGGTCTGGGGGCCGATCCAATCGGTCACCGCGTGCGAGGCGGCGGTCGCGCACGCGGCCGGATGCTCGCCCGACAGCGTGACGGTGCACGTCACGTTCCTGGGCGGCAGCTTCGGCCGCAAGATCGTCCCCGACTATGTGGTGCAAGCGGTGCACGCCTCCAAGGCGGTCGGGCGTCCGGTCAAGCTCACGCGCTCGCGCGAGGAAGACACCCAGCACGACGTCTACCGGCCGAACGCCGGCGGCCGCTTTCGTGCCGTGCTCGACGAGCGCGGCTATCCGCTCGCGATCCATGCGCGCGTCGCCGGCCAGTCGCTGTTCGGCGCCACCCGCAAGAGTTGGCTCGAGCGGACGCCGCAGGGCGCCTGGGACGAGAGCATGGTCGACGGCATCTACAATCAGAGTTACCGGCTGCCGCACTTTCTGGTCGAGACGGTCGACACGCCGCTGCCGATCCCGGTCTATTTCATGCGCTCGGTCGGCTCGACTGCGGCGGTGTTCTTCTGGGAGAGCATGATCAGCGAGCTCGCCCAGCGCGCCAACATCGACCAGTACGCCTACCGGCGCAATCTCTTGTCCGACGACCCGCTGGCGCTGCGCGTGCTCGACGCCGCCGCGCAGGCAGCGGGCTGGGCAACGCCGGCGCCACCCGATAGGCATCGCGGCATCGCCTTCAATGGCTACATCGGCCGCGGCGGCCGGTTCAAAACCTATGTCGCGGAGGTGGTGGAGCTTGAGCGCGTCGCCGACCGGTTCGCGGTCAGACGCGTCTATTGCGCGGTCGATGCCGGGCTGGTGGTCAACCCGAACACGCTCAAGGCCCAGATCGAGGGCGGGATCGGCTTCGCGATGACCACCGCGCTCAAGAGCAGGATCACGTTCTCGAACGGTGGCACCGATCAGAGCAACTTCTTCGACTATCCGCTCATCAGCATCGATGAGATGCCGGAGATCGTGCCGATCGTGCTTGCGAGCGATCGTCCGCCACAGGGCGCCGGCGAGGTGATGTTGGCGCCGGTCGCGCCCGCCATCGCGCAGGCCTTGCTGCACGCCACCGGCCGGCGGCTCGACGTGATGCCGTTCCCCGACGAGGCTTTCAAGGTGGCAGCCGCCACCCGCGCGAACGATCCGGCGCAGCGAAGATAGAGCAGGCGTGCAATGCGGGCACTGAAAGGCGACCCAACATGTCGGTGAAATTCTCCGTCAACGGCAAGCCGGCCGAGTTCGACGGCCCGGACGACGTCCCGCTGCTGTGGGTGGTTCGCGAGCAGTTCGGCCTCACCGGCAGCAAGTTCGGCTGCGGCGTCGGGCTGTGCGGCGCCTGCACCATGCATATCGATGGCGTGCCGACCCGGACCTGCGTCATGCCGATCAGCAACCTGCAGGGCAGCCACGTCACCACCATCGAGGGCCTGTCGCAGAACCTCGATCATCCGGTCCAGAAAGCCTGGGTCGAGCTCGATGTCCCGCAATGCGGCTATTGCCAGTCCGGGATGATCATGGCCGCAGCGCACCTCCTGGCCCAGCACCCGCATCCGACCGACCAGGACATCGACCGGGAGATGACCAATCTCTGCCGCTGCGCGACCTATGTCCGCATTCGCGCCGCCATTCATCTCGCCGCCAAGATGCGCCGCGAGGCGACCACCGGGAAGGCGCCGTAGGCCGGAATTGCTTTCGATTAACTTGCGCCAACCTCTCCGACGTCATTCCGGGGCGCCGCGAAGCGACGAGCCCGGAATCCATACCCACAGGCGGTGATTATGGATTCCGGGCTCCCTCGCTGCGCTCGGGCCCCGGAATGACAACCGAGACATTGGCGTTGCTTTTTGCCATTGACGCCCATCACGTTTGCTTGGTGATATGCACGCTTCGACAACGTCTTGATCGAAGGATCGGAGGCGCTGGATGCGTGCCAACGTGTGTGCAAGGCCGGCAGCTGCGGCCCGTCATCGAGGCGCGTGGCGTACGGCGATCGGGGCCCTGGCTGTCGCCATGCTTGTTCCCGTCTTGACGTCGGCGAACGCCTTCGAGACCCGGACCTATCCCGAATTTGCGCAGATCCTTGCGGTTCAGCCGCGCGGCGAGGGCGGTTTCGGGATTGCGGGCCTGTTCCGCGCCGCGATTGAGGAAGCCGGCGCCGCGGCCGGGTCGTCGAATTTCCGCGGCCTGGCGGTCGATGGCGGCGGCAACGTCGCCATGATCGGGTATTCGGTCGAGGCGAAGGACATGCCCCCGCGCAGTCTGATCGAGCTGAGGACCGGCGCGCCCACCTGCGAGCCGGACGCCAAGAAGATCGACGAGATTTCGGCTGCGCTGGTTGCTCGCACGAAGCTCAAGTACACGGCCTGCGCCAAGCCCGACCGGCCGGCGCGTTTCAAGGTCGGCAACGGCGCCAAGGATGTCGCCGTCGTCATTCGGCCGCAGATCGGCGACGTCGACGCTTTTCTGACGCGCAGCGGAGAAATTCTCGATGCGTCGCTGAACACCATGCAGCGTCCGGAAATCCTGCTGCTTCCGGCCGCCGGCAGGGATCTCGAGGTCACGGTCTCGAGCAATACGCCGTCTGCCTCGTTCGAGATCAGCGTGGTGAGCTTTGCCCCGGCGAAAGCTCCGCCGGCGCGCCGGCCGGGACCCGGCGCTTCGCCCCCGCCCGACGACGACCCGCAGGACGTTGATGACGCGGCTGCGACGCCATGGGCGGCGATCGCCTTCCAATCGCTCGGTTACGATCTTCTCGGTCCGACGCGCCGCGAGGAGCCCACGCGCGGCGACGAACAACCCGCGCGCACGGACGATAGCGCCAGCCGCATCATTCATCGCCGGGCGATCATGGCCTTCCAGGTGGCGGAGGGCTTTCCGGTGACCGGCAAGTTGTCGGCCCCGCAGGTGGAGCGCCTGCTTGCGAGCGCCGCGCGGCAGACCGACCTCGAGGCCCGCAAGGCCGCCGCCATCGCGCGCGACGTGGCGAGCCGGTCGGGCGCGGTGACCTTCGACGAGCCCCGAGATCCGCTGCGCTCGATGACGGCCGGGATCTACAACGGACGCGTCTTCGGCGTCGGCCAGCTGCAATTCGGCGGCGTCTTCGAAGGCGAATGGCTGGACGGCCTCGAGACCGGCTCTTCGCAGCGTCCCGGGCTCGGCGTTCTTCGTCTTACGAACGAGTGCAGCATCGCGCTGCGCAACGTCGAAGCGGCGGCGGCGTACGGGCTGCCGGCGTTGCTGGAAAAGTCGCTCGGCGTGATGCGGCAAGGCAATCGAATCACCTTCGCCGGCGAGTTGTCGCGGTTGATACCCGAAAACGAGCGCGGCAAGGAGATTCAGCCGGCGTGGCTGTGTGCCGCCCGGCGGTGACGCGCAGCTTATTACTCGTCATGCCCGGCCTTGTGCCGGGCATCCACGCCTTTCTTGCAGCAACAAAGACGTGGATGGCCGGGACAAGCCCGGCCATGACGACGCGGATAGGTCACGCTCAAATGCCGTTGGGTCTACTCGAGCCAGGCGGTCGACGATGCCTTGACGTTGTCGGCGTCGACGATGGCGATCTCGACCTGACCCCTGCCGGCGGGCGTCCAGGTGATCCTGTTGTCGTTGGTTTGCCCGGTCAGCGACCGGCCGTCGATGTACCATCGAAACGGCGGCCGCCCGCCGGTGGCCCAAATGGTCAGCGGAGCCAAGGCATCGCCCTCCCGCGCCAACCTGATGGTCGAGCCGGTGACCGGAAACCTGATCTCGAACGGCCGCGCCAGCGTCGTGCGCGCGGCGCTTGATTCACGTGGCGTGTAGCGTTTGAGCCGGTCCGGCAACTCGCCCGCCCGCGCCAACACGCTGTTGAGCGGCCGATCGGCGGCGACGTCGCGATCGGGCGTCGGCAGCAGCTCGAAAATGCGCTGCATGATGGGGACTGCGCTCGATGCCCCGGTCTCCCCCGCCCGGCCGATGCCGTCCGGCCGGCCGACCCAGACCGCCACCACGTGGTCGGCGTCGAAGCCGACGCTCCAGGCATCCTTGAAGCCATAGGACGTCCCGGTCTTGTAGGCGACGCGGCGCTGCCCGTCGCGCGACCGCAGCGCGGTCCGGCCTTTCGCCGGCGGCATGTCGGCGAGAATATTGGCGACCGCCCAGGCCGCCTCGCGCGAGAGCAGATCCACGCCGGGATCGGCGGGCGCGTCGGCGAGAAGGCGCAATGCCCGCACCTTGCCGCGGTTGGCGATGCCGGCGAACAGCTTGGCCAAATTCTCGAGGTTGATGCCGAGCCCTCCCAACGCGACCGCCAGGCCGGGCGGAGTCTGCGGCTCGGGCAGCTCGATATTGATGCCCGCTGCCTTCAGGCGCGCCAGGAACCGCTCGGTCCTCACCAGGTCGAGCAACATCACCGCGACCGTGTTCACCGACTGGACCAGCGCGTCGCGCACCAGAAGCTCGCCGCGGTACTTCTTGTCGAAGTTCTCGGGCGTATAGCCGGAGAACCTGACCAGATCGTCCGTCACGATGGTATGCGGATGGACGATCAGGTCCTCGAACGCGAAGCCGTAGATGATCGGCTTGAGCGCGGAGCCCGGCGAACGGATGGCGCGCGCGAGGTCGAGCATGCCGGCGCGATCGGCGTCGAAATAGTCCGCGCCGCCGACATAGGCGCGCACCGCCATGTCGCGGTTTCGAACGACCAGCACCGCGACATTGGCGAGGTCGGGTTGCCGGCCAGTGAGCTCCGCCGCCATCGCCTCGATCCGCCTTTGCAGCACGCGGTCGATCTGCGTGTGCCACACCTGCTGTTTCGGGTTCTCGCCGCGGAGCCGGTCGCTGAGATGATGCGCCAGGAAGGCATGCGCGCCCCGCTTCGACGGCAGCGGCTCGCGCAGCGCCTCGGTCACGTGATCGCGCGACAGCACGCCCCGCGCCGCCATCCGCTGCAGCACCCAGTTGCGGGCCTCGCGACCAGCCGCGGCATTGACTCCCGGGCGCCGCCGCTCGGGGGCCTGCGGGATCGCGACCAGCAGCGCCGCCTGCGCAACCGACATGTTGGCGGGTTCGGTCCCGAAATAGTGCAGCGACGCCGCCCGAACTCCCTCGATATTGCCGCCGAACGGCGCCAGCGTGAGGTAGAGCGACAGGATCGCCTGCTTGTCGAGCTGCCGTTCGAGCTTGATCGCCAGGGCGGCTTGGCGGATCTTTCCCAGCAATCCCGGCGCCTGCCTGTCGAGCAGCCGAACCGTCTGCATCGTCAGCGTCGATGCGCCGGAAACGATGCGGCCGTGACGCGCCAGCAGATAGCTCGCGCGCAGGATCGCCAGCACGTCGACGCCATGATGGTCGAAAAACCGGCGGTCCTCGTACGCCACCAGCATGGACAGATAGGCCCGCGGCACGTCTTGCGGCGTCGTGCGCAGGCGCCAGATTTCGTCCTCGGCGAGATAGGCCTTGAGCACCTGCCGATCTTCGGACAGCACGATCGGCGACAGTCGGCCCGCCCGCGACAGATCGGGCATCGCCAAAGCCAGAATGTAAGCTTCGAACGCGAGATAGGCGCAGGCGACCAGCAGCGCGCCGGCGGCGGCGGCGCGCGCGATCACCGAGCAGAGGCCGCGGTTGCTGCGCGTCGCCATGTCAATCGGCCGGAGCCACGACCACCGTCTGCGGCTTGGTCCAGGCAATGCGTTGCGGGTTGTTCAGATCTCGGACCATGAGCGGCGGCAGCACGAACTCGCCGTGGAACGTCGGGCGCACCGAAAACGCCAGCAAATGGTTTTCCCGACGCTCGCCCGGCTGCGGCAAAGCGATCCAGCGATCATCCTGGAATTCGGCGTATTCCTGGGTCGAAAGCGCCGTCTTGTTGATGGCGTCGCCGATCAGGTTGCGCCAACCGTCCTGATATGCGGTTTCCACGCCCTCGAACCCGGTCGGCAGCAGCTGCACCACCGCCAACCGCTGGGCTCCCGCGTAGTTGTCGGTCTGATTGACCTCGACCGTGTAATAGGCGGTCTCGAACTGCTTGAGCGCCGTGGCCTTGCCGGGATCGACGCCGACGCGGTTCAGCCGGATGTTGAAACCCGCCGCGTGCGCATCTTCGACCTTCAGCGGCACGCCCTCGACGACGTAGCTCAATTGCAGCGGAGCGTCGCCGCGATTGACGATCTGGATGCCGGCCGGCGGGAACTCGGCATAGTCGACACGCTTGAGCTCGATGCCTTCCCCGGTGATCCGTCCAATCAGATCGGCGGGAGTGATGGCGGCGCTCTCGGGCGCGAACGGCCGTTGCCGCTTGTCGAGGATGCTCAACGCGGCGTTGACGGCGCGCGCGAGCCAACTGGACGTGACCAGATTTTCGGTGCGGGCCGGCGCCCGGAACCCGATCTTGGTCAGCACCACCGCCGGGTCGACCTGGGCAAGTTGACTCTCCAACAGCAGCGCCCCGACCCGGTTCGCTTCCGCCGGACTGCTGGCGAGAGCGGGCAGGGCGGGCAGGCGGACGGCGGCGAGCAGAGCTTGCGCCGCTTCGGCACGGCCGAAGGCGCCGTAGGCCGCCGCCAGCATGAGCTTCTTGGTGGCGTCGTCGCCGACCGCCTGCGCGCAAATGTCGGCGACGCCGGTGAACGAGGCGGGGCCGATCCGGTTGAGCCTGGCCAGCACCGTGAGCGCGTAGAGGTCGGGCCGCGAGCACCGCGGCTCGGCCGACTGGGTGATGGCCTTCAACGCGCTCAGCAGGAACCCGACGGTGCGGTCGATGAGCGCGGCATCCACATCGAGGCCGGCGGCCTTGGCGCGCGTGAGCACGTCGAGCGCGAAGGCGGATGCTTCGAGGGACGCAGTTTTGCGCTGCGACGCCGGCGTGTTGGTATCCGACGACGGCTTGGCGGAAACGTCGAACCCGCCGGCCGACTCGCCGGCCGAGCGCTGCAGCGCCGCGATGTCGTTGATCAGCCGATTGAGCCGCTCGACCACGGCGCTGCGATCGGCCAGTGGCGGCGACGTGCCGTCGGCCGGCCCGCCGTCGGAGATCAGCAGCAACTGCACCAGGCTCACCAGCTGCTCGAGCTGATGGACTTCCCCTTCGGCCGAAGGGCTCGGGGCCGGCGGCGACATGAGGTCATTGCGCGAAATTCGCGCGACCAGCCGTAACGAGTCCACGTTGAACTTCTGCGCGGCAATGCGCTCGAGGTCGTTCCTGCGGATGTCGCGCCTGCCGCCACGCGCGATCGCCTGCTGCGGGACGATGTCGACGACATGGGGATATGGCGCCCGCACCGGAACGGTCCAGGACTTTTTCATGTCGCGGTCGCCGGCTCGGTACGACAGCTCGATTTGTCCGTCCGTCCCGGCGCCGTCCGCGGTGGCCCGGATCGGAATCAGCGCGGTGGTCGGCGGCGCGCCGCTGCGCGCCTCCAGGCTGAAGCGGCGGCAGGTGGGCGATCCGCCGCCTCCGCACGGCTGCCCGGCGGTCGCTCCGGCCCTGGCCTCGGAGAAGGCCAGACGTCCGGACACGTTCACGTCGACGTCGAGGCGCTCGATCATCGGGTTGTTGGGATTGGCGACGCGCAGCGGCAGCACGCCGGCATCGCCGGGCGCCATGAAGCGTGGCTTCGACAACCGTACGATCACCGGGTCGCGCACGATGACCTGGGTCTCGGCTTGCGCGACGGACGTCGCATCCCAGACCCACGCCATCAGCCGCAGCCGGCCCTGGAACGTCGCCGGAAAATTCTTGGTGTCGATTTCCAGCTCGGCCCGATTGTCGGTGAGCCGGTGGATGCCGGAATGCCAGACGATGATGTCATCCGGCTGGTAGCCGGCACCGCGCACCGGCTCCAGCGGCTCGGCGGCACCGTACCTGGCGTAGAGGATGCGGCCGTAATTGTCGAAGACGTCGAAATCGAAAGGCCGGCGTCCGAAGAAGTGCTCGTAGGGGTCCGGGGTCTTGAAGTCGGTGAGCGACAGAATGCCCTCGTCGACCACCGCGAGCGCGACCCAAGCGTTCGGCGACAGGCCCTCGGCGACGATCGGGATCCGAAGCGAGCCGCCGCCCTCGTGGAACTGCCAGCTATAGAGCCGCTCCTGCATCGGCCTGATCGCGACGGTCGCGCGCTTTCCTGCTTCCCCGATCCGAACCTGGATGCCGCCGATCGCGCGGCCGGGACCGCCTTGGAAGCTGTCGTCCTTCGACTTGCGGAACGACGTGGCGTAGATGTGCAGCGTGCCGGCCGGCCAGCTGCGATCGACCGTGACCGTGGCGCTCGCCCGGCCGCCCTTGATATTGGGCTCCTGCCGGATGTCGGCCTCGAAACTGTGCTTCACCTCGCCATTGATGACGATTTCGCCGAGCACCTTGCCGGCGTCGTGCGGCGTCTCGATGTTGATCTTGATCTCTTCTCCCGGCGCGAACGGTCCCCGCTTCTGGGCCGACACCCGCAGCGTGTCGGGCTTGAAGCTGCCGTCGGGCGCGGTGGTCCAACCGGATCCCACGATCAACTGGGTGGTGGTGGTTCCTTTGTCGTCGGTGAGCTCGACGAGGTACCTGCCGCTTTGATCGAACCGGTACTCGAATGTCGCGGGTGCCGCGCATGCGCCCTGCGGAGCCGCCGAAGGTCGCGTCACGCTGGGCTGAAACTTGGACTTTATTTCCCGTCGCGCCGGCGGGACCGGTTTGTACTCCCACGACGTGCCGTCTTTGCTCCAGACGAAGTCGGTCTGCTCTTGGAACACCGTGGCCCAGACCGGCTCGCGCACGGGTTGGCCTTTGTCGTCGAGCAGGACGAACTCGAACTTGGTGGGCGAATCCGGTCCAGTCGGCTCCACTGCTTTCACGCCGAGCCAGCGGCGGCCCAGCTGCGTCAGCGGGACATCGAATTTTCCCTGCGCGGCGCGGCCGCTCGCGTCCAGCAGCGTCATCATGATCGACGCGCGCGTCGGAACGTTGCTGGGCAACAGTCCGTCTTGCGGAAAGTCGACGCTGATCTGTCCATCTTTGCCGCTCGGCTGCACCGCGCCCTGGAAGATCTGCGCCTTGGCCTCCTCGACTTGGCGCCCGAATGTGAAACCCTCGAAACAACCGGCAACGGGCGTTTGCGTCGGCTCGACCCGCACCTGCAACTCGCCGCGCAGATCGGCGGCGGGCGCGTCGGTGCCCGAACCGGCGCCGCCCGCGGCCTGCCCGTAGAGATAATCGGCGCGCGCCGTTCCCTTCAGCCGCAACTGGCCGCGATCGTTGACCGTGCCGGTCCAGTCCTTGTTCTGCGTGATGCGCACCGTCAACGGCTTGAAGTAGTGGACGTCGACGGTGGCCGTGCCCACCCGGTTTCCGAATATGCCGGCGTAAAGCGTCAGCGACCCCTCGGCGGTCGACTTCGGGATCTCCATCTTGACCACGAACCCGCCGTCCCGGGTGAAGTCCGTGTTGTTGCGGTTGAGCTCCTTCTTCTTCAGGATCGAGCCGTCGCTCCTGACCAGCGTCATCTCGACCGGCGGCAGGTCGATGATGGCCAGGCCGTCGGGACCGCGCACCAGCACCAGCGCTTCGACGGTCTCGCCCGGACGGAAGACGCCCCGCGACGGCGCAATGAATGCGTCGTACTCGCCCGGCCTGCCGTTGCCGTCCAATCCTCGATCCGCGAGGTCGATCGCGGCGGAGTTCATATCGAGAAACGCGAAGTCTTGTCCGCCTTCGCGATAGGCCATGACCGCCACGAGCTTGTTGCCGCCGACGCCGCGGCCGAGCCGGGCGGAAATATCCGCCATGCCCTTGCCGTCCGTCGTCACCCTTTCGAGGCGCAGGCCGCTGCGCGACAGAAACTCGATCGTCGCGTTCGGAATCGGCGCGCCGGTATCGAGCTCGCGGGCGATGACGTAGATTTTCGAATGGCTACGCTGGAGCGTGAGACCGATATTGGTGATGACGAACCATTGCGACGCCATCCCCTTGGGGCATTGACTGTCCGGCTCGGTGTCGTCCGGCTGACTGTCGTCGTCGTTGACCTTGCCGAACAGAACGAAGACTCCGGCCTGGGCCGCCGAAGCGGTCTCCGCGGCGACGCGATCGCCCTGCAGCTTGAGCTTGAGCGTGAGCTTGCTGTTGGCGTCGACCTCCTCGAACTTCCCCTCTACGCCGCGGGCGTAAGTGGGCAGCCATTCGCGGCGCGTCTGCAGGATGCGGCCGACCGGCACAACATAATCCCGCTCCTCGGTCGCCGCCCCGGTCAGTTCGAGGGTGCCGTCGGCGATCTGCTCGCTGATGTCGTTGAGAAGGTAGCAGGAGTCCTTCTGGGCGACCCCGCCGACGATGTGCTCGGCGACGATCTCGCGGATGAGATTGCGGTCGCCGATCCGCCGCAGCATCAGGTTGGCCCGGCCGACGTTCACGGTCTTCAGCACGAAGCGGGGCGCGCCGGTGGCGGGCAGAACGTAGGCACCGCGCTTGAAGCCCAACGATCCCCATCGCTTGGGCATTTCCAGCACTGCGGTCAGCGGGCCGGCGATCCTGGCGCCGTCCGCCGAACGAAGCGTGTTCTTGAGGGTGAATCGATACGTCGTGCCGAAGCTCAGGTTGGCCCAGCAGACCGATTTCGCCCGCACGGCGGCGGGGGGAACGTTCACGACTTCTCGGCGACCCGACGTGCGTTCGACGACGATGTTCTTCATCACTTCGTCGACCCGCGTGTCGAGGGCGCGGCTGAAGACCAGGCAGGTGTGCCCGGCCGGATTGTCGTCGCATTCGGCATCCTCGCTCGCGAACAGCCGGTCGTCGCTCGCCCGCGTGGTGGCGTCACCGTCCTTTTTGCGTTTCGGCAGTCCCTCGCAGCGGCTGTCGTCCTTGTAGGCGGTCGGCCGCGGCGGCGCCGGGTAGGTCACCCGCGCAAGCCGAAACTGGCCGGGCTCGGTGCGCGCCTTTTGTGCCTCGTATTTGCCGCCCGGCACCAGCTCGCCGAGCTTGGTGAAGACCTGATAGGCCAGCCGCCGCGCCAGCTCGAAGTTGTCGACCTGGCCGTCCTTGCTCTGCGGCTCGACCGGGGGTTGTTGCGGGTCGTCGGTCTCCTTGATCCGCGCGCTGCGCATCAGCAGGCTGCCGAGCAGCGATAGCGCCTCGATGCGGTCGCCGTCGTCCACGGCGCGGCGGTAGGCTCCATACGCGGCGGCAACGGCGGCCGCGGGAGGCTCGTCGCTGGGCGAGCTGACGCTCTGCGTCTGCAAGGCCAATGCCAGCCGCAGCCAGGTCCGCGACCCGCCTTCGCCGCGCCCGTTGTTGCGACCGGCAAGCACCTCGAGCGCGTCGAGGGCAACGGCGGGCCTGCCCTGGACCATCGCGTCCCGCACCTGCTTGAACAGGTCGATCGGGGACCGGCGGTCGGCCGCCGCCTTGGCGATGACGCGCTTCTCGTACTGCGCCAGCTGGGGATTGAGCTCCGGCAGGTCCAGAATCGCCTGCGCCTGGGCTGCGAATACCGAGAACAGGCATGCCCCTATGGCGATGATCCAGCTTTTCATGCAACATCCCCGTGAACCGAAGGTATTTCGTGCCGGTCGAATGAGCATAGATTCACTCCCGCCAAGCGGGCAAGGCCCGGCGCCGGACGCGCCCGCTCCCGGTTCAGCGCCGACGGACCAGAATGCCGCCGACCAGGATGCTGCGTCCAAGGAGCGGACGCGCCGGATTTTCATTTGCTATCCGCGCTCCACTCTCGAGGAAGTCGCCGAATTTCATAAAATACTGAAGCAACGGCTCGACGTCCGCGGCCGCTCGTACGATGTCTTCCGCGATCTCGGCGACAACAAACAGGAGCGGATCAATCCGGGGGACTACTGGCGGGATATTCTGCAGGCCAAGCTGGACAGCTCGATATGCTGCATCGTCGTTCTGGTGCCGGGCATTTTCGAAAGCGAGGAGTGCGCAAAGGAAATCGAGTACTTCCAGTCGCGCATCAAGCAGGACAAGCGGCGCTTCTTCTTTCCGGTCGAATTTCTCGAGGTCAAGAGCCGGATCGGGGCGCTCGCCAAGAAGAAGAACGCCATTGCGCTGGCGATGAAGGACATTCACCACTACGACTTCATCGGCGGCGCGTTCGAGCCCAACCGCAAGATCTACGAAAAGAAGGTCGACGACATTGCCGACGCGATTCACCAGCGCGTCGATGCGTTCGACGGCGAGAGCCCGCCGATGCAACTCCTCGGCGACGCCACCGAGGTTTCGCCCACGCCAAGCCCGCCGGCGCCGATCCCGTGGCCCTACATCGGCGCGGCGGCAATTGCGGCCGTGCTCGCCGGCGTGCTGGCGTGGAATTTCCTCGGCGGCAAGTCGACCGATCGCGATGTCGCCGGCCCCGAGCCGCCGCCCGCGATCGTTGCAGGACCGCCGCTCGACGTCGCTTTCGAGCCGGCGCTGCCGGTCAAGCTGCTGTCCGAACCGAAGGTCGGCGCGTCCGCGGCGGAGACCTTGGATTGCGAGACGATCAAGGCCGGCGTCTGCAACGTCGTCGCGATCCGCGCCGTGCAAGCGAACGGGACGGACTGGTACCAATTCGAGCTGACCGGAGGCGCCAAGCGCTACGTCGCGAAAGACCGCCTGCCGGTGTGGCAGGAGCTGGAGGCGAACGCCGACCTCGTCAAGCAGGTGCGGGTGCGCAAGAAACCGGCGAAGGACGCCGCGTACGTCAGGGCGCTGGCGCCCGACAGCCTGATCGCGAGCCGCAAATTCGGACCGCACAAGACCGGCAGCATCGACAAAGAGCTCTGGTACCGGATTGCGCAGGCCGACTTCTACGTCTTTTTCTCCGAGCGCGACAATGTCGGGGCGCTGGCGCGGTGGACGCCGGTCGAGGGCTGCCTGCAGGCCAACAAATCGTTGCGCGCGCGCAGCGCCGTCCTGGACGGACGGGATTTGGACGAGTTCGTCCACGGCGAACCGCTGCGAGGCAAGATCCAGTCCGCCGAGGTTCAGGACCAGAAATGGGTCCGCTATCCGCGCCACGACGGCAGCTACGGCTATCTGAGGTACACCGTGGCTGCCTGCGTGGAGTCCGGGTCGTCGTTGAAAAGTCCGAGCGCCTTGTTGCAGTTGTGACAAAGCAGACCGCGCACCTTGTCGGTCGCATGACAATGATCGACGCAAAGCACCCGGCCGGACCTCTTGCAGATTCCACAGGCCCCATGCTGGCGCGCCAGGATCGCGTTGTAATTATCGTCGGAAAGTCCATAGCGACGAGCTCGTCGTTTTTCCCGAAGGTGGGGATCCATCCAATATCGGCGTCGCTGACGCTCGTTGATTTCCGCCTTGTGGGCTGCGTGGTAGGAGTGTCCTCGTGCCAACTTTCTTTTTCGATATTCGGGGTCTGCATATCGCTCCCTGTACCGTTTACGGTTCCTCGCACGCCTTCTTTCCTTGGATTCCGAGTCTTCTTCATCTCGGTTGGTGTCTCTTTTACGGCGCGAAAACATTGATGTGCCGTCCCCGTAAGCGCGAGTCGGAATCGTTCAGCCGCGAATCGATGCGTAGGCGCTGTCCGCGTCAGCGGGAGCAGCGCGCCGTTCAAGACCATGTTCGGCAACCGTCGGCGCGCCGATGCGATACGGCGCAGGCGAAGCGGTCCGTCCGATGGTGGAACAGGATGAAGCGCCACCGGGCCAGCCGACGACGATGCGCTGCCTAAGAGCAGCGGCGGCCGGCCGGCCGGGCGCCCCAACAAAAAACCCGCGCGGCGGGTGCCGGCGGGCGCAGTACGTCGAATCGCATTTCGCCAAGTAAGTGTTTCGCGCCACCGGCGCAAGCGGGAAGCAAGTGGGAGAGCGAGAATACGGACCTGCTTATTCACGCCGCCTAAGTAGGTATTCCGCTTATAACACCGGGCAAAAGAAAACCCCCGGCAAAGCGGGGGCGTCGTTTCTTAAGCTAATAATTACTGTTCGTGGATGTAACCTTTCACGAATAGGGCAAGTCTACTTCGACATCACTTCATAGACCCTGATGCTCGATATGTACGGATTGCTCTGCGCCATCTTCTCTGCATCATCAAGGCTGTCGGCGCTCACGATCGTGAAGCCGGTGATGGATTCAAGCCCCAGTGGCAAATCCTTGGTTCCAGCTTTCGAGATTTCTCGACCACCACTGAAATGGCCCCCCATGTCGATAATATTGTCTTTCATTGACTCGAACCACTTGCCCCAGGCTGCCATGATTTCTGGCGTGGGCTTTTCAAACCCGTGTGCAAAAAAACAAATTTTTTCACTGTTCTCTCCTTGTTGTTGGTTGAAGCATAACCTAAAGGCTGGTCTCACTGCTCGAAATTTGCCGGCCGGGGCGGGCCCCAGAGGTCGGCGGGCAGCGTGGTCCACACCTTCGGCCGCTGCGGGTTGTCGCGGTGATAGGGGCGCGGATCGAAATAGCCCTGCTCCTCGTTCGATATCCGGTCGAGCTCGGCGAAGGTCTCGATGACGTTGCCGTCCGGATCGTAATGATAGGCGTAGAGGTTGTGCCCGGGCCCATGGCGGCCGACGCCCCAGGCCAGCTTGATCTTGTTCAGCCCCAGAAAGTCGCAGGCGCGGGTGAGGTGGGCGGAATCGTCGAGCTCCCAGGCGACGTGGAACATGCCGCGCTGCTTGGCGGTGATGAAATTCATCGTGTGATGGTCGACGTTGCAGCGCAGGAAGACGAAGAAATCCCCCAGCCAGTCCGACAGCTTGAAACCGAGCTGGTCGATATAGAAGCGCTCGCAGCGCTGCGGATTGCCGGTGCGCATGGCGAGGTGACCGAGCTTGCGCGGGCCGATGCCGCGGCGCTCGGAGGCCGCGGCTGACCGCGCCGCCTCGCGGTAGAGATAGACCGTGGAGCCGTCGGGGTCGGCAAACTCGACGCAGCTCTCGATGCCGGCGACCGGGTCGGACTTGATCTGCGCCGGCACGCCGGCGGCGCGCAACGCCGCGACAGCGTCGTCCAGCGGCCCGTCGCCGGCGATCTGCAGCCCGACGTGGCGGAAGCCGGGACGGTCGGCGCGATGCAGGCTGAGCGCGTGGTGACCATCGCCGCAGGCGAAATAGATCTCGCCGTTGCCGGTGTCGTGCGAGATCGGCAGCCCGAGCACGTCGTGGAAGTGATGCTTCATCTCGTCTTGCTTGACGGCGTTGAGTGCGAGAAAGCCGAGCTTCACCACTTTGACGGGCATGATTTTGTCTTCCGGTTGGAACGATCTTGCTGCCATCACGGTAAGCATTGGCGCGCGCATCAGCAAGCAGACCAAGCATCCCGCTGCCCTTGGCGGGCCCACGGTCGCCACCAGGGCGGCCGGAAAAGCCCGGCCCCGTGAGCTTTCCGCCGGCAACGGCGGGCGATATGGTCCAAGGGACTCGATCCGGCATGATGGGAGGGATTGTCATGCGCACGCTCGCGATCACGGCCGCGCTGATTGTCGTCACGGGCTCGGCGCCGGCCGCGGAGATCGACGCCATGATCAGCACCGCCATGAAGGCGGCGATCGAGGAGATCGCGCCGCCGTTCGAGCGCGCCAGCGGGCACACGCTTCGAGTCGTCTATGGACCTTCTGGCGGGCTCGCCCGCCGTTTCAACGGCGGCGAGGGCGCCGATCTCGTCGTCGTGGACAGCAAGGTGCTCGACGAGCTGATCAAGCAGGGCAAGATCGCGCCCGGCCGCACCGACGTCGCGCGCACCGGCATCGGCATCGCCGTGCGCAAGGGGGCGCCGAAGCCCAACGTGTCGTCGGCGGACGCGCTCAGGCGCGCGCTGCTTGCCGCGAAATCCATCGGCCACACCGCGCCGGCCGGTGGCGGCGTCACCGCGGCCCACATCATGGGCGTGTTCGAGAAGCTCGGCATCACCGCCGAGGTGACGCCGAAGGTCAAGCTCGCCGCCGGCGGACCCAACGGGCGCGTCAGCGTGCTGGTGTCGAGCGGCGAGGCCGAGATCGGGCTGCAACTGGTGTCCGAGCTGATGTCGAATCCCGAGGTCGAGGTGATCGGCATGCTGCCGCCCGAATTGCAGCTGATCGCGATCCTATCCGCGGGCATCACCACCGCCGCCAAGCAGCCGGAGCCCGCGAAGGCGTTCATTCGCCATCTCGCCGCGCCCGGGGCGATGGCGATCTACAAGACCAAGGGCTTGGCGCTGTAAGCACGCGAGTGTCCCGATTCCGAAGTTCGCAAACCCTTGCGGCGCCCTCCGATGCGAACTTCGGAATCAAAGGGACACTAGCAACTCTATGATTCTAGTGCCGCTTTTGAACCCGAAGTTCGCAACCGCACTTGCCGCACGATGTGTGCGAACTTCGGGTTCGCGGCACTAGCGTGCCCACGCCATGCAATGTGGCATGTGTTGGGCTGCACGCCAGGTGGTCGTGAGCTTCGGAGGCTACATGCGACGGCGCGAGTTCATCAGGTTTCTCGGTGAGCTGCTGCCGGCCGCCAAGCGTTTTGCGGTCCTCGTCAATATCGAGAATGCGGACTCGGCGAGGTCACTGATTACCGGCACGCAGAAAGCGGCCCTAACGATTGGCCTGCAAATCGAATTCCTGTTTGCCAGCAACGAGGGCGAGATTGCTGCGGCCCTCGCCGGTCTTGGGGCTCGGTCGCAAGCGCTGATCATTCATCCGGAGGTGCTCTTCCTTCAGAATCGCGAAAAGCTGGCGGCGCTCGCGATCCGCGAGAGACTGCCGGCGCTCTATCCGATTCGCGAATTTCCACAGGCCGGTGGCCTGATGAGTTATGGCTCGAGCTTCATAGAGGCGCATCGCCAGGTCGGCGTCTATGTCGGCCGCATACTCAAAGGCGAGAAGCCCGGCGAGCTGCCCGTTCAACAAGCCAGCAAGTTCGAATTGGTCATCAATCTGAAAACCGCTAAAGCAATCGGCCTCGAAATTCCGCCCACCCTGCTCGCTCGCGCCGACGAGGTGATTGAATGACGGCGGCCAATGACCGCTAACCCAAAGGCGACATCCGACACACCGCTCATTCGATCACCTCGTCGGCGCGCGCGAGCAGTATCGACGGCACGTCGAGGCCGAGCACCTTGGCGGTCTTTAGATTGATGACGAGATCGAATCTGGTCGGCCGCACCACCGGCAAATCTGCTGGCTTGTCCCCGTTGAGGATTCGGCCGGTGTAGAGGCCGATTTGGCGATACACATCCGTAACGTTTGTTCCGTAGCTGATCAGGCCACCGGCAACCGCGAACTCGCGAAACTGGGAGACTGCGGGTAGCCGGAAGCGGACCGCCAACGCTACAAGTTGATCCCGTTGGTTGTTGAACAACGTGTCAGCGGTGACGAGCAAGGCACCAACGCCCTGTTGGGCAAACGTTTGAAACGCTGCGTCGATGTCGGCCGTACTACTGGCGTTCGCTATGCTGAGTTGTCGGTCCAAGATGCGAGCAGCCTCCCGAATGTCGGAGACATAACTTTCCGCATTCGGACTCGTCGGATTCACGAGGACGCCAATGACGTGGACCTTGGGCATGAGTTCACGCAGCAATTCGAGTTGCTTCGCCACCAATTCGGTCCTGAATAGACTCATGCCAGTTGCGTTGCCGCTGGGTCGGTTCAGACTTGCGACGAGTCCCAGCTTGATCGGGTCGTCAACGCTGGAAAAGACGATCGGGATGGTCGAAGTTGCCGTCTTCGCCGCCACAGCCGGGGGCGGACCGCCGCTCGCGACGATCACAGCCACCTGACGGCGAACCAGGTCCGCCGCCAGGTCGTGGAGCCGATCGTATTGGCCTTCCGCCCAGCGGTATTCGATCGCTACATTCTGCCCCTCGACGTAACCAAATTGCTTCAATCCCTCGCGGAATCCCGCGGCGTACTCCGCATAGGCGTCAGACGAGCCGCTGCTGAGAAATCCGATCATCGGTATCGCAGGCTGCTGCGCCCCCGCGGCGAGCGGCCATGTAGCCACTGCGCCGCTGAAAAGGGTGATGAATTCCCGCCGCCGCATGGGATCAAATCCGAGAGTGGGCAAAGTGTGGCAAAGCTCAGTGCTGAAATACTATCAGGCTTCCTCGCAAAAGGGTGCGAATAGCTACGCAGTCCGACCGCCAGATGCATGGGGTGATGACCGCTTTTGGCACAATGCGACGTGCGGCCATGTCCGCTTTAGCGCCGCTATTGGGGGATGAGCGGACTCATCTCGGACACTGCGAAACCGACGCTTTTGACCCGACTCGGACATCGGCCGTCACCCAACAACACGGCCCAGGAGCCACCAGCGCCCCTTCCAGAGTGCTATAGTCTTCGTCATTAGGATACCCTCTCCTGAACCGGGGTGGGACATGAGGCGGCGCGAATTTCTCGGTGTGCTCGGCGGCGCGGCGGCGGCGCCCGCGATGCTTTCGCCGCGCGTAGCGCGCGCGCAGCAGGGCGAGCGCTTGCGGCACATCGGCGTGCTCATGACAATTGCCGCGGATGATCCGCAAGGGCAGGCCCGTATCGTGGCGTTCGTGCAGGGGCTGCAACAATTCGGGTGGACCGACGGCCGCAATGTGCGCATCGACATCCGTTGGGGCGCGGGCAGCGCCGAGCGCATGCGCAGATATGCGGCCGAATTGGTCGCGCTTGCACCTGATGTCATCCTGGCAACGGGCAGCGTGACCGTGGGGCCTTTGCTCCAGGCGACCCGCGCCGTGCCGATCGTGTTCGTGGTCGTGCCCGATCCGGTTGGCGCTGGATTTGTCAATAGTTTGGCGCGGCCGGGCGGCAACGCCACTGGGTTTTTGCAGTTCGAGTATGTCCTGAGCGGGAAATGGCTGGAATTGCTCAAGCAGATCGCTCCCGGCATCACGCGAGCTGCGGTACTTCGGGATCCCGCCATATCGGCCGGGATCGGCCAGTTCGGCGCAATTCAGGCCGTGGCGCCGTCGCTTGGCGTGGAAGTAATCCCGGTCAACGTGCGCGACGCCGGCGAGATCGAGGACGCTATCACGGCATTCGCGCGCTCCCCGAATGGCGGCCTCATTGTAACGGGGAGCACGTTGGCGATCGTTCATCGCGACCTGATCATCACGCTTGCGGCGCGGCACAAACTGCCCGCGGTCTACTACGAACGCTTCTTCGTCAGCGGCGGCGGCCTGAGTTCCTATGGGCCCAATCTGGTCGATCAGTACCGGCGCGCGGCCAGCTATGTCGACCGCATCCTCAAGGGCGAGAAGCCCGCCGACCTGCCGGTGCAGGCGCCGACGAAATATGAGTTGGTGATCAATCTCAAGACCGCCAAGGCGCTCGGCCTCGACATCCCGGCGACAGTGCTCACGCGCGCGGACGAGGTGATCGAATGACGCTGGCTGACTTCCGCTAGTACAGGCCAGCGAAAGTTTTGACTCCATCGCCCCTGGACGCCTTTCGAAAGACTACTCGGATCGGCGGCCAGGCTGAAATGAGTCCCTCTCTTTCGCTCAGCTGTACTAGTAGCACATCTCGGCCTTGGCGTGATGTCCGACTTGAGTCCGCAAAGCGCCCCAAAGCGGACATTGACTAACCGTTGCTTATCAATCTCGATTTATGAATACGCGCGCTAGCGCCCGCTGCCTTGGCGGGCCCACGGCCACCCACCAGGGCGGCCAGAAAGTCCGGGCCGTGCGCTTTCCGCCGGCAACGCCGGGCGATACTCTCTCAACCAAGCGGGGCGCTCCGCTCCCGACAACAAGGAGCCCTTGGTGACAGCAACTCCCGTGAAGGTTGGCATCGTCGGCCTCGGCCGCTGGGCCAAGGTGCTCGCTCGCGCAAGCCTGGCCTCCGACGCGCTCGAGATCGTCGCCGGCTACAGCCGCTCCGAGGAGAACCGCGCGGCCTTCGCGCAGGAGTTCGGCATCGCGGTGGTGCCCGATCTCGCCGCCATGCTGGCCGATCCCGCCATCGCGGGCGTCATCCTCACGGTGCCGAACGAGCAGCATTTGCCGATCGCGCGCGAGGTGGCGAAGGCCGGCAAGCACGTCTACACCGAAAAGCCGATCGCCAGCACGCTCGAGGAAGGCCTCGAGATCGAGGCGCTGGAGCGCACCCACGGCGTCAGCGTCACGGTCGGTCACAGCGCCCGGCTGATGGCCGGCATTCGCCGCATTCGCGCGGCCATCGATGCCGGCGAGCTCGGCCGCGTCGGCTTCATGGAGGCCAATTTCTCCAACGAGCGCGCGCTCGAGCTCACGCCCACGACCTGGCGCTGGTACAAGGACAAGGCGCCGGGCGGGCCGCTCTCGCAGCTCGCCATCCACCAGTTCGACGTGCTGCACTATCTGGGCGGCGAGATCGTCGAGGCGAGCTCGATGGCCTCGAAGCTCTCGCCGGTCGGCGCCGAGGTCGACGACCAGTCGATGACCTTGCTCAAATTCGCCGACGGCAAGATCGGTTATGTCGGGGCCTCATGGACCTCGCCGGGGATTTTCGCCGTGCGGGTGTTCGGATCGAAGGGCCTCATGCACTACGAGATCGACTTCGGCACCTGGGATACGCCGGAAAAGTTGCACAAGACCTCGACGCTCTATATCCAGCGCGGCAAGGACGGCTATGGCAGGCGCGAGCAATTGACCATCCCCGAGAGCGACATGTTCCGCGCCGAGCTCGACATGTTCGCGGAGAGCTGCCGCACCGGCAGATCGAACGAGCTCAGCGCCAGGAACGGCAATGTCGCGGTGGCGGTGGTCTACGCCGCGCTGCGCTCGATCGAGAAGCACGGTCAGGCGGTGGCCATCGCCGACGTGATCGCGGACGCGCACCGCCTCCTCGCCGAAAGGAACCGCCATGTTGCCTAGCCGCACTTTCGCCGAGTTGACCCAGCCGGAGATCGCCGCGCAGCTCAAGAAGAACCCGCTGGTGATCCTGCCGGCCGGCAGCGTCGAGCAGCACGGACCCCACCTTCCGGCCGGCACCGATACGCTCGCCGCCAACGCCATCGCCCACGCCGTCGCCGAGCGCATGGACGGCCTGGTGCTCCCGGCGACGCCGCTCGGCGTCACCCCGATGCACATGCCGTTCGAGGGCACCATCACGCTCACGCCCGACACCTATATGCGGGTGGTGACCGAGACTTGCGTCGCCACCGCCCGGCACGGCGCCAGGTATCTGCTCATTCTCAATTGGCACGAGGGCAATATCCCGTCGCTGGCGATCGCCGCGGAAGCGCTGCATCGCGACCACGGCATGACGGTGCTCACCGTGCAGGCCTGCTACGTCGCCGAGGAGCTTTACGGCGGCACCTGCAACGGCCTCACCCATGGCGGCGAGATCGAGGCGCTGGCGGTGCTCGCGCATCGGCCCGATCTGGTGCATCTCGACCGCATCGACTATTCGTCCGACCACCAGCACGGCCACAAGATGGATCGGCTGCGGCGGACGCGCAGCTATCAACCGGTGCTGACCGACATCCGCTCGATCGCGCCGACCGGCTGGTTCGGCAGCCCGCAGCACGCCAGCGCCGAGAAGGGCCGGCGCATGCTGACCGACATCGCCGACGCGATCGCCAGGGAAGCGACCGAAATCTTTGCGCAGCTCGACGCCGTGCAGGGCGGCACCGCCGAGGTCAAGCGCTTGCGGCAAGTGAAATGACGGCTGCGAAGCGATGGCACGACTGTTGAAGCAATCGGAGGCGAAGCGCCTCGGGCTCCCCGGCCGCAGCTCGCTCGAGCCGGTCTCGGGCGAGATCGGCTCGCGCGTGACGTTCCGGATCGCCGAAATTCCGGTCCCGAAGCCGGGCGACAAGCCGCGCGGGCCGCATCGCCATCGCGGCTTCGAGGAATGCATCTACGTGCTGAAGGGAACCGGCGTGACCGTCGCCGAGAGCGGCGAGATCCCGCTCAAGCCCGGCGACATCGTGCTGAT
>WNFV01000531.1_pt1 | contig 59533 bp, 57 predicted proteins | sample 5400101 | NCBI WGS metagenome assembly WNFV01 (sample SAMN13153361, study PRJNA577476) | soil metagenome | isolation source: 115 cm soil or saprolite under grassland replicate 1 | place: USA:California | collected 2016-06-15
CTCCGGGTCGGCCAGCACGGGGGCGTCAACGTGGACCACCACCTGGTAGCGCTCGCCCGGGGCGCCGGGATCGAGGTGGTGGAGGGCCGTCTCCGCAAGCAAAGCCAGGGCATCGGCCTGCCGCTGGGCCAGCGAGGGCGTTTCCGCGGAAACGTTTCCGCGCCCCACCTCCCCGTCCGGCACGCGGGCCCGCTGATACAGGGTCTCGCGGGCGGCGGCCAGCGCCTGCACGAGGAGCGCTCCCACCTCCGGCTCGAGCCGTCCCCGGAGGACCACCATGCCGTCCTCGTCCTGGGAGACGTGCAGGGCCCGGCCCGCATGGCGGTGCGCGGTCTCGCGAGCCTCGGCCCGCCGATCCACGCACCGCCAGCCGCGCACGATGCGCTCGACGTGGGCGGCCGTGCCCGCCCGCCCCACGCCGAGCAGCCGGGCTTCGGTCTCCGGCGTGGCCACGCGGGTGAGGGCGCGGACCTTCGCATACGACAGCTCCCCGCGGCCGAGGGCCTCGGCCAAGAGCGGCAGCGTCTCGAGGGCGCGCGCGACCCGGACGCGTTCGCCGGCCGCGCCCAGATCGAGCCCGACCCGCCACGAGAGCCAGGCGGCGCAGGAGCGGAAGCCCGTGTTCCAGCCGCCGCGGGCGTCGAACTCGCGGATCAAGCCCACGAGGCGCGCGGTGGCGGCGTCGAGGTGGGCGGACAGTAGGGCGATCTCGTCACCGAGCCGATCCAACTCTGAGGTGGCATGAGTGGCAGGCACAGACGGCGCAGCGATCTGCATGGCGAGCCCTCCTTCAATTGAATCGAGACTACACCCTGATTTTCGGGCTCGCGGAGAGCGTCCGAGACCAGCGATCCCGGGACGCGGAATGATTTTGATTCGACCACGTTCGATTGCGCACCGGCCGGCGAATGTGGGGCCGCTGGGCCTGCATGCACCACGCGCTGCCGCGGCATGAGCATCTCGCCCCGCAAACCTGTCAAGCGAAAAAGCGCGGGAACAGGCCCGGCGCGAACTCTTGGTGTATCCACTCACATACAGCGACCGTGTATCGTCTCGCGCCGTAGCGCATCGCGCACAGCGACAATCAGGTTCTCCGGCTCGATGCACCCACACCTTTGGCATGGAGGGAGCCTACCTGAGCATCATCGGCGGTCTGGGCGAGAGCCCCGCTGGCAGAGCGAGACTACACATGCGCCACGGCCGTCCTCGAAGCCCTGGAGGGATTCTTCGGCGCCCACGCCGCGGTGTTCTAGGACGAGCCAAAGACCCCTGTCTCGTGGACGGCGTTGATCGATTGGCTCACTGGGACGCCGTCTGTGACGCTCACGGCCCCGCACCCCGAGGCGGACTGGAGCTGGCTCGCTGGGAGCCCTCTCGATGCTGGGTACTGGGACGAGGCCGACGCCCTCGGGAACCAGTTCGTCGCGGACCAGGTGAGGGGCGGGCGGAGTGCGGAATGGCTACGGGGAGCAGGGGCGGTGATGGACGACCTGTTCGGTTAGAAGATCGCACTGCGGGGGAGCTGTGCCAAGGCAAGAGCCTGAGTCTCGGCCGGCGCCGGCCTGTTGAGAATGGGCGTTATGTTATCTACGCTCGCGCGAATTGGGCTACGTCGAAGGAGTGAACCTCGCCGTCGAGTGGCGCAATGCAGAAGGGAAGACGGAGCGGTTCGATGATCGCGGTCGCATTTGTACGCCTCAAGGTTGAGGTGATCAACCTACTTGCGCCGCCGAACCCCGCGTCGCTCGAGGGCGGCGCCCAGGCAGCAAGGAAGGTCGTGAGAAAGGCGTGCTCCTTGGCCGGCTCCACCGCCAGCGGCGCCAGCGCCATGGCCGTGGCGAGGGCGACATGGTAGCCCTCGGACCGGGAGGCCGCCGCCCGGCGGTACGCCGGATGGGCCTCGTTGATCCAGACCGTTGTCTCGACCAGGCGCGCCAGCTCGGCATCGTCCGGTCGCGACTCGAATTGAATGCTGAGGCCGTATCGCGCCGGCCGACGAGTGCCGCCCGCTGAGGGCACGGCCGCCTCGGATGCGTGGGGTGCGCCGGGCTCCGCCACGCTGGGCGCGGTTTTTGTGGTCTCCTCGGTCGGCACCGCGTCTGCCGCCGCGTCCCGCAGAGTCGCGGCCGGCGCGCCGGCTTGCGGATCCGGCGTGACTTCGGGTGGAAGCATGGGCTCGAGCATGCCGGGGCCTCGCCCCATCGGCAGAGAGCGCTGGCCTCCCGCACGACGCTCCACCAGCGCGGCCAGGAGCGGGAATTCGTCGGCGAGGTCCACGAGCACCGCCTCGAGATCACGCTCCACGGGCCGCGCCGCGCGCCGGCGCGCCTCAGCGCCTGCCTCGCGAAGGTCGCCCCATTCGGCGAGCTGCCGCGCCACGCTCTCCTGAATCGCCTTGCGGTAGGCGAGATAGACGGCCCCTCGCGGGCCCGTCCGGATGAAGTCGGCTTTGTTGAGCGTGAGCGCCTGGGCCAGCGCGGGCACCTCGATGAGCCCGCCGATCCGGTCCGGGGCGGACGGGGCGAGGCCGAGCCACTCCCAGCCGCGCTTGATCACCTTCCCGAAGGTGCTGACGGCAAGCCCGCGGCGCTCTTCCGGCAGCGGCAGCGGGTCGCGTACCAGATAGCCCGACGCCGCCGGCCGCCGCTTCCGCGGCAGGCGCACGGCGATTGACGCGCGCTCCGGCGCCTGCCATGCCTCGGACTCGAGCGGGCGGCCGTTGACGATGAAACGTACGCCTCGGGGGTAGCGCTCGGCGAGGATCTCCGTCAGGTCGGGGTCGAGCAGGGGTTGGAAATGTCGCCGGAACGCCGCCTCGATGAAGCCGGGATCCAGAAGCGGGGAGAGCGGGTTCTTGAGCCTGAGGCGCACAGCCGTGCCGTGGCCCGCGACGAGACCAGGAGGTGGGATCCACTTCCACGGGGCGCGGTGGCGGGACGATAGGTGCCAGATCGTGGCTGAGTGATGGCGCCCGCGCCGCGTCTCCGTCAGCACCTCTTCCGAGACGAGCAGTCCGATCTTGATTCCAACTCCGGCGAACCCGATGCCTTCACCGCGCACCTTGGTGGTCGCGGCCACGTCGTGGTAGCGGGCGAGGTCGCGGCGGCGCATCCCTCCACCATCGTCCACGAGGGTGAGCGTGCCCTCGGCGGTGTCCGCGGTGACGGCCAGCGCTGCGGCACCCGAGTCGATCGCGTTGGCGACGATCTCGGTGAGAATGGTCTCCTCGGCGGCGCCTGGATAGGCGTCGCGGAGGTCTTCGAGGAGGTGCAGGAGATCGACGCGCGTTTCGCCCACTGGGTCCCTCAGGGTGCGGGTTGAAAAGTGCGATCCATTTACTCAGTTCCGACGCGGAATATCAAGTCTCTCGCCTGCTCCGGTGCGTCGCCTCCACAGCCGGCATCTGGCACCGCCTGCCTGCGCCACTTCACGGGACCAGCGCAATCTTGCCGTGTGGCCCCGGCTCGAGCAACAGGAGGAGATTCTGGGGCAGCTCGGGCAGGTGGTCCGTGTTCCGAACCCCTGCAGGCCCGCGGTCTTCGTCCGTGAGGTTATCGCCGGATGGCGATGATGCGCCCGTACTAAGACACGCGTGCCGTCTTGTGGTCATGAAGGGCGCCGTGACGCGAACCCGGAATACGGAGATTCTGCGGCCCGCCATACGCCTCGGATGGGTCAGGAGGGCGGCGCGGCGCTCGCCCACTGCCAGGCGCCACCCTCATGGAGTGCCTTGTAGATCTCGTCACGCAGCAGATTCGCCTCGGTGTCGGTCAGAGTGCGTGATGGATGGCGCAGCACCACGCGCAGCAGGACGTTCTTCTGATCCTTGCTGATACCCAGCCGGGTAGCGGCCGCCGCCGAGAGGGCTGCGACCGGAGTCTCGGCGAGCACCTCGATCGCCTCGACGCTCTCGGCACGGTCGCCCAGCGCCGCACGGACCCGGTCTCCGAGCTCCTCGTTCGTGGTCTCGGCCGCCGCGGCGATGGACAGATCACGCCGGACTGCCGGTTGGGAGGAGACTCGCCGGTAGGGCGTGAGGTCGAGCATTTGCCGGGCGATGCGTGGATCGGACGAGCGCAACACTCGTATGTCATCGATCCCCTTGCGTAGCATGAGTATGCGGTCGAGTCCCAGCCCCATGGCGAGACCTGAATGACGTCGAGGATCCAATCCTGCCTCCGCGAGAAGGGCCGGGAGCGCGAGGCCACATCACCTCGACGATGCGACCATTCTCGGTCGTGACGCTGGCGCCGTGGACGGGCTGCGGGTTGACGCAGGCGATCACGGTCGCGCTGGTCGGCACACGTCGCATGGGGCCACACCGCCTCTCTTCCGTCTGCTCCTCATCCGCAGCGAAGCCGATCCGCCGAAGCGCGACGGAGAGGTCGAACCGTCAGGTCGACGCCCGGCGCATCGGCCCGCCGAGAGCGTCCAGGGCTTGTCCGTAGCTCACGGCATGGACTATAGTCTCCTCTTGGCCCAGGTCGTAGGCGACTCTGGGCCAAACCCTTCACGAACCGAACAGCTCCGCACCGGGCTTCTGGCCATGAGCCACCCTGAGAGGAGGATCAGCATGAGGCGTTGGGACAGCGATCCGGGTCTCCGGCAGTTGGTCGCCGCGCATCGCGAAGGAATCCTCGGGCGGCGCGAGTTCTTGGCGCGGCTCGGCGCCACCACGGCCGGCGCGGCCGTGGCCTCGCTGGTGGGCGGCGCCCGGCCCGCCAGCGCGCAGAAGAAGATCGTCGTGACGATGTGGGACACCGAGCCCAACCCCGCGACCCGTGTCGCGGTGAAGGCCATCGTCGAGGACTTCCACAAGCTCCACAAGGACATCGAGATCCAGGCCGAGGGCATGGGGTGGGCCGACATGGACAGAAAGCTCCAGGCGGCTATGGCGGCCAAGAGCCCGCCGACCGCGTCCCATACTCAGACCTACGTGGTCACGTCGTTTCGAGCCAAGGGGCTGATCGAGCCGATCGACGACCTCGTCAAGGCCATCGGGGAGGACCGGATCTTCCCTTCGGTGCTCCGGTGGCTCAAGTATCCAGACGGTAAGTACTGGGGTCTCACTCACGCCTGGGGCGCGGACAACCTCGGCGGCCGCGGCGACTACCTGGCCGGCACCGGTGTCGACCCGCGGAGCTGGAAGACGTGGGACGACTGGCTTCGCGACCTGCCCAAGCTCAACAAGGCGCCACAGTACTACGGCGTGTCCCTCGCGGGCATCCCGTTCTTCGTCAACGAGGATGTCTACATGTGGACGGGGTCCAACGGCGGGAGCCTCTTCGACGACAAGGGCAACCCCGCCCTGGAGAGCCCGCAGGTTCTCGGCATGCTCGAGTTCTGGAAGAAGGTGAAACCATACATGCCGCCCGGCTGGGCGTCGCACGACTACCTGGAGACGCTCTCCGCCTGGGCTACGGGCAGGACGGCCCAGGTCTACATGTGGGGCCGCACGGCCGGCTACATCGACCAGTACGCCCCGCCCGACAAGCGGAACCCCGACGTCTTCCAGATGTGGCCGAAGACCATCGGCCCCATGGGGAAGGCGCCGCTGACCCAGTTCGACAACGAGCCGTGGGTCTTCTACGCCGATGCCCCGAAGGATGAGAAGGCGGCCGCCAAGGAGTTCCTCAAGTTCTTCTTCAAGAAGGAGAACTACCGGCGCTACTGCGACTCGGTCCCCGTCCATCTCCTGTCGATCTTCAAGGAGGACTTCCAGGATCCGGCCTACATGGGGCATCCGGAGCGCAAGCGCTGGAAGCCCTGGCTGGACGCGCAGCTCAAGTGGGTGGAGATCGGCCGCGCGCATCCGCTCCTCGTCTGCAATCCTCAGGACATGCTGGTGCCCTGGATCGGCGACGTGGCGGCGGCTCCCATACTGGCCGACATGACCATGGCCGTAGTGGAGAGAGGAAAGGATCCTCGGGTGGCGGCCAAGGAAGCCAGCGACAAGATCTCCCGCGACATCATCGGCAAGGCGAAGGGCTAGGGAGGCGCCCGGGCGGGCGCGCCGGCCGTCTCCTCGACGGCCCGCGACGCTCCGCCCGCGTTCGTCATGTCTGTCCGCGCCGACGCTCTCATGGCCATCCCACGCCGGGCTTCGCGCCGCCGGCGAGAGGCCCTGATGGGGATGGGGCTGCTGCTGCCGTCGGCCGCCCTCGTCCTCGCCTTCACCATCTTCCCCGTCGGCTACAACATCTGGCTCGGCTTCTACGCCAAGCACTCGCTGCGCGCCACGAGCGCCTGGGTCGGCCTCGGCAACTACGCGCAGATCCTCGCCGACCCGGACTTCTGGCGTAGCGTCTGGCTGGCCACCGTCTATGCGGTGGCGAGCACGGCGCTGCAGATCGTGGCGGGGGTGGCGGGGGCGCTCATCCTCCACCGGCGGTTCGCCGGCTGCGACTTTCTGCGCGGGGTCGCGCTCTTCCCGTACATGATCCCCACGGTGATCGCGGTCTTCGTCTGGCGCTGGCTCATGAACGACCTCTACGGCGTGATCCCCTACGTGCTGAGCGCCCTGCGGATCCCCGGCATGCCGGAGGCGTGGCTGTCTCACGCCACGATCATGTGGGTGCTGATCGTGCTCTCGGTGTGGACGTTCTGCCCCTTCGTCCTCGTGAACGTGCTGGCGCGCCTCCAGACCATCCCGCTCGAGCTCTACGACGCGGCGCGGGTGGACGGCGCCTCCGCCTTGCGGCAGTTCGTGCACGTCACGCTTCCCCAGCTCCGCAACGTGCTCCTCATCGTCTTGCTCCTGCGCGGGATCTGGATGTTCACCAAGTTCGACGTCCCGTGGCTCCTCGGCTTCGGGGGAGGAGCGGGGGAGGCGATCCGCACGCTGCCTGTCTTCACCTATCAGCGCTCGTTCACCTACTACCAGGCGGGGATGGGGGCGGCCCTGTCGAACGTGATGCTCGCGCTCCTCCTCATGGCGGTGACGATCTACTTCGTGGCCTTCCCGCCCGAGAGCGACGAGACCGATGGCTGACCGGGGCTCCCGCGACGTCACGCGTGCCCGCCCGCACCGGACGGTGTCGGCCGCCGCGGAGTGGACGCTCCGCATCGGCCTGTTCGTCTTCTGCGCCTTCCCGCTGTACTGGATGCTCGTCTCCTCCCTGAAGGTCAGCCACGAGCTGCTGGCATCGCCGCCCACCTTCTGGCCGCACGAGTGGGACCTCCGGGCGTACCGGACGCTGTTCTACGAGACGAACTTCTGGCGATACTTCCAGAACACGATCGTCGTGGCCGCCATGACCACGGTGATCGTCGTCACGGCCGGCGTGATCGGCGCCTACGCCCTGACCCGCTACGCGTTTCCCGGCCGCACGCTCGTCGCCCGTATGACCCTGCTTGCCTACATGTTCCCGCCCATCATCATGCTCGTCCCGCTCTTCCTGTTTGCCCGCGAGCTCGGTCTCGTCAATTCGCTGCTCGGTCTCGCCCTCACCTACATCTCGTTCGCGCTGCCCTATGCGCTGTGGATCCTCCGCGCCTTCTTCCAGTCGATCCCGGTCGAGCTGGAGCACGCCGCTCTCATCGACGGGGCGAACCGTGCGCAGGCTCTCGTGTACGTGGTGGCCCCCCTCGCCCTCCCCGGCATCATCGCCACGGCGATCTTCACCTTCATCGTGGCCTGGAACGACTTCCTGTTCGCCCTCGTGCTCATCGGCAAAGACGATCTGAAGACGCTCGCCATCGGCATCAACGATTTCTTCCACATGGCGGTGGTGGATTGGGGACTGATCATGGCCGCCGGCGTGATGGTGACGATTCCCGCCCTCGTCTTCTTCATCGCCGTCCAGCGCTATCTCATCGCGGGCTGGGGGGCCGGCGGCGTCAAGGGATAGGCAAACCTGGCCCACGGCTCCGCGGAGATATAATTGACTTACTGCCCTGCGGTCGATAGCATTTTCGTAAGACCATGGAAACTGTGACCTTGTCCAGCAAGTACCAACTCGTCCTGCCCCGCGGTGCCCGCGAGCGGCTTCGGCTCCGCCCGGGGATGCGGATCACCGTCTTCGAGAAGGGCGGCGTGATCTTCCTCGTCCCGGAGCGGCCGCTGAAGGCCTACCGCGGGATTGTTCGGGGCGTGCGCGCCAAGGAGCTCCGCGAGAAGAAGGATCGCCTCTGATCCTTGTCGATTCGAGCGGGTGGATCGAGTACCTGGCCAATCGCCCGAAGGCGCGTCGCTTCGCGACGTACCTCGAGGGGCGTGAGGCGCTGCTCATCTCCGCCATCGAGATCTACGAGGTCTACAAGGTGATCCGACGGGATCTCAGCGAAGAGCGCGCCATTGAGGCCATCTCCGCGCTACGCCGCGCGACCATCGCGCCCGTGGACGAATCTCTCGCGCTCGAGGCCGCCGATGTATCGCTCGCGCATGGTCTCGCCATGGCCGACTCGCTCGTCTACGCGACCGCCCGGCGCTTCGGGGCGACCCTCGTCACGGGCGACGCCGATTTCGACGGACTGCCCGACGCCGTGGTGGTGCGGTGACTCGCCTCGCGATCGCGAGTTGAGCGGCTACGTCTTGCCCTCGGCGAGGGCCCTGAAATTGTGCGTCCTCGCATCCAGGCGGACGATCGGGTCGGCCCAGCGGCGTGTCAAGGCCAGGCCTGCCCAAAGGGTAAGGTCGCCTTCGCGCATCGGCGTCGCTAGCCAGTATTCCGCAGGCCTGCCGCGATGCCATTGATGGTGACCACGATGACCTCCCGATGTCGCTCGGCTTCGGGGCCATCGGGATCCGGCAGCGCGCGGAGTCGCCGGAGCATCTCGACCTGGAGATAGTTGAGCGGATCGACGTAGGGGTTTCGCAGGTGCACCGACCGCTGGATCACCGGGTCGCCATCCATGAGCTCGTGGTGGCCCGTCGCCTCGAGAATGGCGACGCGTGCCCGTGCGTACTCCTCGTCGATGCGGGTGAAGACGGCAGCGGCGAGCGCGCGGTCCGGGACGAGATCGGAATACAGCGCGGCGATACCCATGTCGGCCTTGAGGAGCGACATCTCCGCATTGTCGAGGATGGCCCGGAAGAAGGGCCAGCCGGTATACATCTCCTTCAGGCGCTCTCCCTCGACGGTGGCGAGCGCGGCGCCGAGCCCGTACCAACCGGGCAGGTTGAAGCGGCTCTGCATCCAGGAGAAGACCCACGGGATGGCCCGGACCGCGCTCCGCGTGAGGGCCCCGCCGCGGCGGGCCGGGGGCCGTGAGCCGAGCCGCAGCCGGCTGACCTCGTCGATGGGGGTCGCCGCGCGCCAGTAGTCGAGGAAGCCCGGGGTGCGCTCTACGAGTTCGTGGTACGCCTCGCGTGCCGCGGCCGCCATCGTGTCCATCGCGGCGTTCCAGGCGCCCGGCGTGTCTGGCGCCGGCGGTGAAGCCGACGCCAGGAGCACCGCGCTCACGATCTGATCCAGGTGACGGTGAGCAAGCGCGGGATCGGCGTACCGGGAGGCGATGGTCTCGCCCTGCTCCGTCACGCGGAACCGCCCTTGCAAGGTGCCGGGCGGCTGGGCACGAATCGCGCGGCCCGCCGGTCCGCCGCCCCGCGCCACCGTCCCGCCCCGGCCGTGGAAGATCGTGAGCGCGACGCCGTGCTCCTCGCACGCGCGCGCGATCGACTCCTGCGCCCGGTACAGCGCCCAGCTCGCCGCCAGGTAGCCGCCGTCCTTGTTGCTGTCCGAATAGCCGATCATCACCATCTGCGCTCCGCCGCATCCATCCACGTGCGCCCGATAGACAGGCAGCGCGAAGAGCTCCCCCAGTATGCGGGGCGCGGCATCGAGGTCGGCGAGGGTCTCGAACAGCGGCACGATCTGCAGGCCTGCTTCGCACCCTGCCCAGCGTGCCAGGAGGAGCACAGACAGGAGATCGGCCGGACCGCCTGTCATCGAGACGATGAACGGGCCGAGGGACTCTCCGCCGTAGATGCCCTGGGCCCGTCCCAGGAGCCGGAAGAGGCGCCACGTCTCGCGGCTCGTTTCGCCACAGGCCGCCATCGTGACATCCGACGGCGTGGGCGGCTCGTCGGCGAGCAGACCGAGCACGATGCGGCCGCGCGCCGGCTCGTCACACCCGGCAAAGTCCCCGCCGACACCGAGCCCTTCGAGGATCTCTGCCAGCGCGGTCGCGATCCGGCCGGAATCCTCTCGGATGTCGAGGCGCGCGGCGTGGAGCCCGAAGCTCTCGAGCTGGGCGCGGAGCGCTCGAAGGGCGTCGGCGGCGAGGACAGGCGGAATGGCCTGGGCGACCAGCGCCAGCACCTGCCGGGTCTCGTCGGCCGTGACGCGGGCGCGGTGGGGTGCCTCGTCGAGGAGCCGGCTCGTCATATCCTCCTGGGAGGCGGCCTCCAGATCGGCGGCGAGGAGCGAGAGCGCCAGCCGGTACGGCTCGCTCGCATAGCGCTGCTCGAGATAGGCCACGTGCTCGGGCAAGGGCCGCCGGGACTGGAGCCATCGCGCGAGCGACGGCGGAGGAGGATAGCGCTCGGCGCTCACGCTCAGACGCCGGGCGGCCTCCCGCAGGGAGCGGCGATGCCGCTCGACGGCGAGGCCGCGGTGGAGGCGCAGGGTCTCCGCCGTCACCGGCGCGGTGACCGCGGGATTTCCGTCCCGGTCGCCGCCTATCCACGAGGCGAGCGTGAGCCAGCGGCTCGGCGGCCTGAGCTCCGGGTAGTGCTCGTGCAGAGCGTGCTCGAGATCCGTGGCGACGGCCGGTATCGTGTCCCAGAAGACCGCATCCACGAAGTAGAGCCCAGTGCGTACCTCGTCGGTCACGGCAGGCCGCGTCGTGCGAGCCCGATTCGTGAGCCAGAGCGCGGTGATCTCTGCCCTCAGCGTCTCGACCTCGGCCGCGCGCTCGCGCGGAAGCAGCGCGGGATCGTGGAGGCGGCGCAGCACCCCGCTCACCCGCTGGAGCTTGGACAGGACCGTACGGCGCTTGGCCTCCGTCGGATGCGCCGTGAGCACGAGCTCGACCTGGAGCCTGCCGAGGAGCGCGGCCATCTGCTGGCTCGTGAAGCCGCGGGCTTTGAGCAGCCCCACGGCCTCTCCGATCGACTCGGCAATCGGGGCCGGATGACTGGCCAGCTCCCTGGCGCGCAGAGCCTGGATCCGGTGCCCTTCCTCAGCGAGATTGACCAGATCGAAATACACGGCGAAGGCGGAGGCCGTGGCCCGCGCCGTCTCCACCGGGAGCGAGGTAACCGCCTCCGCCAGCCGTGTCGCGGCGCCCGCGTCGCCGGTCCGGCGTGACTTGGCGAGAGCACGGACCTGTTCCTCCGTCTCGAAAAGGGCGGCCGATTCCTGGGCGCGGAGCACCGCCCCCAGAGTCTCGCCGAGCAGATTGATGGTGGCCGAGAGGTCCACCATCGCCTCTTACCGCCCGCGAGCCCCCGAAGTCAAGGCGCCGCCTTGACGGCGCGTGACGGATCGGCGACCATGGACCGCTTCTAAACCTGAGTACCCGACATCGAGGTCGGGTCAAGTGGGGAGGAGAACGTGATGGCATTCGCGATGAGACGACTCGGGCTCGCGGCCCTCGCCGCGGGTCTCCTGACGCTCGCGCTGTCGAGCGACGCCTCGGCGCAGCGCAAGCTCAGCTTCGCCTACGACCAGCCGGTGACGACCGCCTACGGCCACGCCGCGAACATCTTCGACGAAAAGCTGAAGGCGCTGAGCGGCGGCAAGCTCAGCATCAACCAGTTCCCCGGCGCGCAGCTGGGGACCGAGCCGCAGACATTGCAGAAGCTGCGCGCGGGCGACATCGACTTCGTCATCACGGCGACCGCGAACGCGGCCAGCGTGGCGCCGCAGGCGGGCGTGTTCTCCATGCACTTCATCTTCCGGGACGAGAATCATCTGGCCAAAGCGCTGGCCGACAAGCAGGTGTCGGATGCCTTTCGGGCCATGATCAAGGAATCGGTGCAGGGCGCCCAGGTCCTCGGCCTGATGACCATGGGCTTCCGCAACATGTACAGCAAGAAGGAGATCAGCAAGGTCGACGACATCAAGGGCCTGAAGGTGCGTGTGCAGGCGACCAAGACCGAGGACACGTACTTCCCGGCGTATGGCGCGCAGACCGTGCACATGCCATTCGGCGAGGTCTACACGTCGCTCCAGACCGGCGTGGTGAACGTGGCCGAGAACGGCGTCAACGTGTACGAGCAGAACAAGCACTACGAAGTCGCGCCAATATTGAACATGACGCAGCACGAGGCCAACAACAACTGCCTCTGGGTCAGCGACAAGGCCTGGAACAGCTTCAGCCCCGAAGAGAAGAAGTGGGTCCAGGAGGCGGCCGACGAGGTGGCCCGGCGCGAGCCCGCCCTGGCCTTCAAGCTTGAGTCCGATTCCGCCGTGAAGCTTCAGAAGATCGGCGTGAAGGTCAACACCAACGTCGACAAGAGCGGGTTCGTCAAGGACGCCGCGCCCGTCACGGACCAGCTGGCCAAGGAGCTCGGTCCGCATGCGGTCAAGATCCTGGGTCTCGTCCGCTCGGTGAAGTAGCCCCGTAGGCCCATGGCGGTGACACGGCGCGGCGGCACGGACAGCGCCGCCGCGCTTTTCGCGACAGGAATACGCCCATGGCATCCGTGACCGACTTTGCCGCGAGCCGAGCGCTGATCCTCCAGCGCCACCGTCACCTGAAATGGAAGTGGCTGGACCCGCTGGAAGTCGGCCTGATGGTCATGTGCGGGGTGTGCATCGGCAGTTTTACCCTGTGCGTCTTTCTCGACGTGCTGACGCGTACGATCGGCCATCCCTGGTTGTGGCTGCAGCAGGCGACCACGGCATTCTTCGCCTGGGGCGTGTTCATCGGCATTGCCGTCGCGATCCGGCGCAACGACCATATCTACCTGGCCGAGATCACCAAGCGCATGACCGGCACCAGGCGCTGGACGATCGAGACCTTCAACCGGCTGGTCGTGCTGATCGTGGCCGGCTTCATGGTCTGGTTCGGCTACAAGAACGCGATGCTGGACCTGGGCAGCTTCCGCATGCCCTGGCTCATTCCCCTGACCGTCTATACCGGCGTCGTGCCGATCTCGGGCGCCCTGGTGATGCTGTTTTGCGTCGAGCAGATCGTCAACGGGTGGCAGAACGGCTTCGAGGGCCCAGAGGACGATGAATTCCTGCCGGAGCCTGTGGAATGACCTCAGGCATGATCCTGGCCGTGATGGGAGGCGTGTTCCTCCTGTTGGGCTACATGGGCGTGCCCGTGGCGTTCGCGATCATCGCGGGCGTGCTGGTCGCGACGGCGTTCACCCCGATCAGCTTCCAGTCGATGATCGGCCAGCTGTTCCACGGCATCGACTCCGAGACGCTCCTGGCCATTCCTTTCTTCCTCCTCGTCGGCGAGCTGATGTCCTCCGCGAACGTGGTCTATCGCATGATCGCTCTCGCGCAGGCGCTGGTGGGTCACCTGCGCGGAGGGCTGGCCCAGGTCGTCACGCTGTTCAGCATGTTCTTCGCCGGCATCTCGGGCTCCTCGGCCGCCGACGTCGCGGTGCTGAGCCGCACCATCGCGCCCGAGATGGACAAGGAGCGCTACGATCGCGCCTTCACCGCGGCCCTCATCGCCTCGGCCTCGACCATGGCCAACCTGATCCCGCCGTCGATCATGGCGGTGGTCTACGGCGCCACTGGCTTCGTGTCGATCGGCGGATTGTTCCTGGCCGGCGTGGTGCCGGGGGTCATGATCGGCGTCGGGCTGATGATCTACAGCTACTTCTTCGGTCCCGTCGGCACCATGAAAAAGCGCGCCAAGATGGTCGACGTCTTCGTGGCCGCGCGCGGCTCGGCCCTGCCGATGGTGATCCCGGTCATCATCATGGGGGGCATCCTGACCGGCTGGTTCACGCCGACCGAGGCCGGCATGGCCGCCGCGACCTACATCCTGCTCGTGCTCATCCCGGTGCTCAATCCGCGCCACGTCCGCCGCCTGCCGGGCGACTTCATGTACACGGGCCTGCTGTACTCGCTGCCTCTGGCGGCGGTGGCCGGCGCCTCCGCCTTCGGCTGGATGCTGGCCTACCTGCGCGGCCCCGACACCGTGTCGGAGTACATCAGCCGCTACGCGGGCACCGACCCGAGGATGATCATGCTCCTCCTCGTCATCCTGTTCGTGATCCTCGGCGACTTCATCGACGCGATCCCGGCCATCATCATCTTCATGCCCATCATCAGCAAGCTGACCCAGGTGGGCAACATCAATCCAGTGCACATGGGCGTGGTCATCATCACCACGCTGGTGTTCGGATTGATCACGCCGCCCTATGGCCTGTCGCTGCTCATCGCGTCGAAATTCGTCGGCGTGCCGTTCTACCGCGCGATGTTCCGGTCGCTCCCTCTCTACGTCGTCTTCTTTGTCACCATCGCCTTTACCGTGCTGTTCCCCGACGTGGTGCTGTGGCTCCCGAAGCAGCTGCTGCCCCAATCCGTCGGTTGTTTCCGCAGCCCCAGCGGAACCGGCTGGATCTGCCCGCAATAGCGAGCGCCCCCCACCGGCCGCCTGCAGGCGCGCGCCCGATCGAATCGAGCTACGTCAATTCCGGGATGATCCAGCTCGCCCGCTTGCCCGAGGCCACACGCTGGATATTGTCGAAACCGTTGCGGAAGCGCGCCGTCCAGTTCTCCCACGTCGGGCCCGCCGAATGCGGCGAGAGCGTGACGTTGGGCAGGGAGAAGAGCGGATGGTTCGGCTTCGGGGGCTCCTCCACGAAGACGTCGAGGCCGGCCCCCGCGATCTGCTTCTGGGTGAGCGCGCGATGGAGGGCGTCCTCGTCCACCACCGGTCCGCGGCACGTATTGACGAGAATGGCACCCGGCTTCATCAGGCCGAACTCGCGCGCGCCCATCATGTTGCGCGTGCCGTCCGTGAGGGGTACGTGCAGGCTGACCACGTCCGAGGTGCGCAGGAGCTCCTCGAGGAGCACGAAGCGTGCACCCAGCGCGTCCTCCTGGTCCTCGTTCAGGCGCACGATGTCGTAGTACTGGATCTTCATGTCGAAGGCGGCGGCCCGCCGCGCGACCTTCTTGCCGATATTGCCCAGGCCCACGATGCCCAACGTCCGCCCCGCGAGCTCGTACACGCGCGTCTCGTCCGGCTTGCCCGCGCGCCATTTTCCCGCGGCCACGTCGTTGTGAAAGCGGACGAGCTGCTTCTCGACGGCGAGCATGAGCATGATCGTGTGCTCGGCGACCGCGATGGCGTTGGCCCCGCCGTTGTTGGAGACGGGCACGCCCGCCTTCCGGGCCGCCTCCACGTCGACGTGATCGTAGCCGGCGCTCAGGAGCTGGACGAGGCGCAGCTTCGGCGCGGAGCGGAAGAACTCGCCGCCCATCTGGCGGGCGAGGCCGAGATAGAACTCGGCGTGGGGCGCCGCTTCGTAGAATTCCCGCGAGCCGATGTCGGCCACCACGAGCTCGAAGCCCGGGGGGGTCAGGTTCCGGGCGATCTCCATGACCGCTTCGGGCTGCTTGGGAGCGAACAGGATCTTGGCCGTCATGGAGGTCTCCTCTCTCACTGGTGCTGAAGGGAGATGGTCGCCGTCATGCACGGCACGCTCCCGTGGACTTTCGTGGTGTGCCCCTGCCCCGTGGTGTCCTCGACCAGCCGGGCGTCGCCGGGGCCGAAGATGTGCTTGGAGCCGTCGCCCAGCCCGATCTCGAGCTGACCCGAGAGAATGATGACGAACTGACGGCGCGGGGCCGGATGCCAGTCCTGGAAGTTCCCGGCCGGGCTTTCCCGGAAGGATATCTGCGTGGTGGCCAGCCCCTTGCTCCAATCCGGAGTCTTGGCCAGGGGAATGGGCTCGACATGGGACTTCCCGTCGGCGCCTGTATAGAGCCGGAACAGCGGCATGATTGTCGTCCTCCTCGGGTCGGAGTGGAAAACGTCGGGATAGTAGCACGCGGCGAGGGCCCGGAACCCGCCTTGAAGAGTCCCCGCCTCCGCGTTACTCTTCCCTCTCCATGCACTTCGGCGTGTTCATCGAGGAGGCCAGACCGGGGCTCAGTCAGGCCGACGCGTTCCGCGAGAGCTTCGAGACGGTGGACGCGGCGGAGGCGATGGGGCTCGACTGCATATGGCTCGGGGAGATTCATTTCAACCCGGCCCGCTCCGTCATCTCCGCGCCCATCGCGGTGGCCACCGCCATCGCCGTCCGCACCAAGCGGATCCATGTCGGCACGGCCGTCAACGTTCTCCCCCTCAACCACCCGCTCCGCATCGCCGAAGAGTCCGCCACCGTCGATCACCTGAGCGAGGGCCGCTTCGAGCTGGGCATCGGGCGCAGTGGGGCCGCGCGCACCTACGATGTTCTCGGCATTCCCTATGGCGAGAGCCAGGCGCGCTTCCGCGAGGCGCTCGAGATCATCAAAGAGGCGTGGAAGGGGCAGCCCTTCAGCTACGAGGGACAGTTCTACCGCTTTCACAACGCCACCGTGGTGCCGCGCCCGTATCAGACGCCCCATCCGCCGATCAGGATGGCCGCCAATACGCCCGACACCTTTCCGCTCGTCGCCCAGCTGGGTCTGCCGATTTTCGTGGGCCTTCGCGACGTGGACATCCCCGAGCTGCAGCAGTCGCTGCGCTCGTACCGTCGGGCCTGGACCGAGGCGGGCCACCCCGCCCAGCCCAGCGTTTACCTGCGCATTCCCGTCTACGCGGGCGTGACCGAAGCGGGAGCCCTCGAGGAGCCGCGCGAGAGCATCACGCACTTCTTCCGCCGCCACGTCGAGCTCATGCGGTCCACCGTGGGGCGGGCGGGAGCCGGCCCGGCCGACCGGCGGGCGGCCAAAGCCGATGCCCTCGAGCGGCTCTCATACGATGAGCTCCTGCGCACGCGGGTGGCATTCGGCACGGCGCCCCAGCTCGTCGACCGGCTCACGGAGCTCCGCGAGCAGCTGGGCCTCGACGGCATCGTGATCGAGCCGAACCCCGCCGGACTCATTCCTCCAGAATTGGCGAACCGGACCCTGCGCATCCTGTCTCATGAGGTGATGCCCGCCTTCAAGTGAATGGCCGTCGGCGACTGAGAGGCTAGGCGCGCGGGGTGCTGCGGAGCGCCTTGAGGACTTCCTCGAGCGACGGCGGCTCCGCCGCGTCCTTGTAGGCGGCGAGACGGTCGTAGATCTCTCCCGCCGCCACGAAGAAGCCGCCGGGAAGCCCCGCGTCCTCGAAGGTGGCGGCGATCTCCGCCATCTCGCCCGTGAAGCGCCATGCCTTGCGCGCATTGTCCCGGGCCGCGCTCTCTGATCTGTTCCCGAGCCCGGGCTGGCTGCGCGCCCATTCTTCCTGGAGCGGCTTGTCCACCCCGGCCTGCGCGGCCAGCGCGCGAATGCCCATGAGGAGCGCGGAGGTGCCCTTGGTGTACGCCGCATAGGCCATCTTGAGGGCGGACGCCGCCCCGGGACCGCCATCGATGGCGATCGCTTCCAGCGCCCCCTGCTCGAAGAGGCGGGCCATCCGCGACGCCTCCGCGCCCGAGAGATACAGGCGTGTGGTGCCGCGAGTCCGAGGCGGCGGACCGACGATGCCGCCATCCACGAAAGTGGCGCCACCTTCGGTCACGATCTTCCCGATCTCCCGTCCCGTGGCGGGGGCCACCGCGTTCGCGTCGACATAGATGCCCGAGAAGGAGCGCGCCATGACGAGACGCGCGAGGTCCACCGCGGCGTGGGGCGGACAGATCGACAGAATGACCTGGCTCGCCGCGACGAGGGGCGCGAGCGTCTTCACGTCTTCGAGGCCGGCCGCGGTCGCGCGCGCCACCGTCTGTCCGCCACGCCCGTCGGACGCCCACAGCACGCGCAGACCGTTGGCGCGGGCCGCCGCTCCCACGATGCTCCCCATCTCGCCCGGATGCAGCAGCCCTATCGTCACCTTGTCCATGGCGCGTCGCCTCCTCGTCCATAGGTTCAGGATGTCCGCTTCTTCAGATGCCAGATCTCCTCGGAGGGCCAGCGATGCGCCCACTCCGCATTCACGAACGTGTACCCGGTCGAGGCGCCCCGGGGGGCGCGGAGCTCTCTCAGGTCGAGCAGCTCGAAGCCGTTGGCGCGGCAGAGCCGGATCCACTCACCGATGGGTAGCGCGAATTCTACCGTGCCCGTGTCGGCCCACTCCAGCCGGTGCAGTCCGAAGGAGTCGCGAAGGAGGTGGTCAGTGGCCGGACGGTCGTCCTCGCGAACGCACAGGGTGAGGAGCGTGCCGTTCTTGAGGAAGACGAGATCGCCCCCGGGCCGGAGGAGCCTGGCCGCCTCCGGGACCCAGCGGTACGGATCGCACCACAGGCTCGCCCCGTACTCGGAAAACGCGACATCGAAGCTGGCGTCGGGAAGGGGAACGCTCTCCGCGCTCCCGTGAATCAGCGGGAAATCGAGCCCGTGCTCCCGCTGCAGGGCCCGCGCCGTGTCGAGCTGCTTCGCGGAGCTGTCGATGCCCACCACGCGGGCACCACGCCTGGCCAGCCAGGCCGACCAGTACGCGGTACCGCAGCCCAGCTCGATGACGTCCTTGCCGTTGACCTCCGGGAGGACGCGGAGCTCGCGCTCGGGCAGCCCCCAGATGCCCCAGGTCGGCTCGGTCTGCGCCCAGCCTCGCGCGCCCCCTGCCGCGTACTCGACGCTGAGCCTGTCCCAGACCACTCGGTTCTTCTGGACATGGTCGGGCAGGCCGGTGTCGCTCATGGCCCGGTCACGGTAGCATACGGCGGTCCGCTGACGTAGAGTGTTGCCCGAATACCATCTCGCACCCTCAGGAGAACACCCATGAGCGAAGCGCCGGCCCTCGTGCTGGAGAAGGAAGGACCCATCGGCTGGATCATCTTCAACCGGCCCGAGAAACGCAACGCCGTGGGGATCGAGACGTGGGAGCTCATGCCCAAGTACATCCACGACCTCGCCACCGACGATGCCATACGCGTCATCATCATGCGCGGCGCGGGGGACAAGGCCTTCGTGGCGGGTGCGGACATCTCGCAGTTCAAAGACCGCCGGCGCAACATGGCCGACGAAGAGGAGTACCGGAAGATCGGCGCGCGCGGGCGCGAGGCCATCTCCACCCTGACCAAGCCGCTCCTCGCCATGATCCACGGCTACTGCGTGGGGGGCGGCGTGGCCATCGCCATCGCCTGCGACATCCGCATCGCCGCCGACGACGCACGCTTCGGTATTCCCGCAGCGCGACTCGGTCTCGGCTATCACTACGGCGGCATGGAGCAGCTCATGGCGCTGGTGGGGCCGTCGGTGACCAAGGAGATCTTCTTCACCGCCCGCACCGACTGGAGCGCCCAGGACGCGCTCCGCGTGGGGCTGGTGAACCAGGTCGTGCCCAAGGCGGATCTCGAGAGCTTCACGCGCGACTACGCCCTCACCATGGCCAAGAACGCCCCCCTCACCCTTCGCTCCGCCAAGGCGAGCGTGAAGGAGCTGATGCGCCCCACCGCCGAGCGCGATCTGGGCCAGCTCGAGAAACTGATCGCCGACTGCTTCAACAGCGAGGACTATCAGGAGGGCGTTCGCGCCTTCGCGGAAAAGCGGCGCCCGCAGTTCAAGGGACGGTAGCCTTGACTCGAGTCAGGTCACGCACTACCGTTCACGTCACACACGTGAGACCCCGGGAGCGCGGCGTCGCCGCCGCAGGAGGTGCCTGATAAGCCATGAGCATGCCAGTCCGGAGCGATTCGTGCCCGACATGATTGACGTGCTGCCGGAAGCCTACGACCTCTTCGGTTCCCGCGACGTCACCTTCGCCAACGCCGTGCGGCTCTTGGGCACGGTCAACCCCGCCTTCTTCAAGGGCACGGTGGTCGGGAAGCAGGCGGCCGACGTGCTCGCGAGCGCGTGAGGAGCCAGCCATGACGACCAACGGGCAATTCACCATCGATGTCGAGGATGTCGAGTACCTCCGCCACGGCGACAAGCCCCTGCTCGCCCGGATCTTCCGGCCGCGGGGCGCGGGCCCCTTCCCCCTCCTCGTCGATCTCCACGGGGGCGCCTGGTGCGTGAGCACGCGCGAGAGCGACGTGGTCATCAACGAGGCCTTGGCGAAGAGCGGGGTGGTGGTGGCCGCCCTCGACTTTCGCATGCCCCCCGACGCGAGCTACCCAGGCTCGATGACCGACATCAACTACGCGATCCGCTGGCTCAAGACGCGCGCGACGTCGCTGGGCAGCCGTCCCGACCTCGTAGGCGTCCTCGGCGTCTCGAGCGGAGCGCATCAGGCCATGCTCGGCGCCATGCGACCCGCGGATGCCCGCTACGCCGCCATTCCGCTGCCCGCCGGCTCTCCCGCTGTGGACGCGACCGTCCGCTGCGTCGTCCTCTGCTGGCCCGTCATCGATCCCCTGGGGCGCTTCCACTACGCCAAGAAGCTCAAGGCCGCCGGCCCGCCATACCCCGATGTCGTCGACCGCGTCCTGCCCCATCACTATTCCTACTGGGGCACCGAGGACGCCATGGCCGAGGGCAATCCGGTCATGGCCCTCGAGCGCGGAGAGAAGGTCCTCATGCCGCCCGCCCTCTATCTCCAGGGCACCAAGGACGTGGCGCATCCGCGCCCAGACCTGGACCGCTTCGTGGCCGCGTATCGGAAGGCGGGCGGCCAGGTGGAGCTCGAGCTCTACGAGGGCGAGACGGAAGGCTTCATCAACCGGAATCCGAATTCACCCGGCGCGCAGAAGGCGCTCGCGCGGATCATCGAGTTCGTGCACAAGGAGATCCGGTAAGCCATGGCCACGAGGAAGAAGGGCGCGGGGCTGCTCATGGTGTGGGCCGATGTGCCGGCCGACAAGGAAGCCGAGTTCAATCGCTGGTACAACGAGGAGCACGTGGCGGAGCGGATGGCCGTGCCCGGCTTCCTGAACGCCGCGCGCTACGAGGCGGTGAAGGGTGGCCCCAAGCATCTCGCGGTGTACGAGCTGGAGAGCCCGGCCGTCCTGGACAGTGCCCCCTACAAGAAGGTCCAGGCCAATCCCACGCCGTGGACCAAGCGCTGCTCGCCCGAGGTTATCGGCACCACGTTCATCCGCAACGTGTACACCATGATCCATCCGCGGGCGCTTGACGCGACCGCGGCGGCCAGCGACCTCGCGCCCGCCCTCCAGCTCGGACGCATGGACGTGCCGGCGGAGGTCGATGCGGAGTTCAACGAGTGGTACAACACGATCTATGTTCCGAACTACGAGAAGGTCCCGGGGGTGATTCGCGGGCGGCGCTACCGAGCGACGGCCGGCTCGCCGGCCTACCTCACCTTCTACGAGTTCGAGCACCCGAAGGTGTCGGAGACGCCCGCCTGGCAGGCCCAACGCGACGCGGTGCCCGCCTCCATCCGCATGCGTGAGCACATGCGGCATGCCCCGGGCTCGCCGGGGGTCTACGTCAAGACGTTCCAGTTGGATCCCTGAGGAGAGGCGCATGCGTGCCGCCGTGATGCGCAACCGCGCCCTCGTGGTCGCGGACGTCCCCGCGCCCGAGCCCGGCCCCGGCGAGGTGCTGGTGCGCACCCTGGCCTGCGGGATCTGCGGCTCGGACCTTCACGCCTTGAAGCACGCCGACAAGTTCGTCGAGAACTCGCGGCGGGCCGGCAATCCGCGCGTGATGGATCTCGATCGCGACGTGATCATGGGCCACGAGTTCTGTGCCGAGATCGTCGAGCACGGCCCGGAGACCACGGGAGCGCTCAAGGTGGGGGCGCGGGTGTGCTCGCGCCCCGTGCTCATGCGCGCGGCGGGGCCGCAGAGCATCGGCTACTCGAACGACAACCCCGGAGGCTATGGCGAGTACATGCGGCTCAGCGAGGCCGTCCTCCTCGAGGTGCCGAACGGGCTCTCCACCGAGCACGCGGCTCTCACCGAGCCCATGGCCGTGGGCGTGCACGCGGTGGCCAAGGCGCGCTTGGGGCCTGACGACGCTCCCCTCGTCATCGGCTGCGGGCCGGTGGGGCTGGCCGTCATCGCCGCCCTGCGCCTGCGTGACGTCCGTCCCATCGTCGCGGCCGACTTCTCGCGCCGGCGGCGGGAGCTGGCAGTGGCCCTCGGCGCCGACGTGGTGATCGATCCCGCCCACGGTGGACCCTGGGCGAGCTGGCGTGAGGCGGCGGTCTATCGTGACGCGAGCCGGGCCCCCGCCCTGCCGCCCTGGATCGCCGGCCCCGCGGTGCGTCCCGGCGTCGTCTTCGAGTGCGTCGGTGTGCCGGGCGTGCTCGACGAGATCATGGCGGCCTCGCCGCGGGGCACGCGGATCGTCGTGGTCGGCGTGTGCATGGAGCCGGACACCATCCATCCGATGCTCGGGATCAGCAAGGAGCTTGGTCTTCAATTCGTCCTCGCCTATACGCCGGACGAGTTCGCCGCCACCTTGCGCCACCTCGCCGAGGGCGAGATCTCCGCGGCACCCCTCATCACCGGGGAAGTCGGACTCGACGGCGTGGCCCAGGCCTTCGCCGACCTCGCCTCGCCCGAGCGTCACGCCAAGATCCTCGTCCGCCCCTCGTAGCCTGGAACGATTCGGAGCGCGAGGCGGGGCGGGTCCTGGCATCGGGGGTGCCCGCTGCGCAACGGGCTTCGCCACCCTACGCTTCGTGAATCGCAGCCCTTCGGGCTGCGCGCACTCGCGAAGGGCCCACTCCGCCCGCCGCGCAGCGGGCACCCCCGATGCCACCCGCCCCGTTGAACGAGGGACGTTCGTGAATGGCGGAGGGGCTTAGTACCCTTTTTGCTTGTCGATCAGCGCAAGCAGGGGGCGCCCGTCGCGGCGGCGGAGGAGATTTTCGCAGAAGGTCGCGATTACGCGGCCCGCGCGGCGCGGCGAGCCGCCCGCAGTGTGGGGGGTCACGATGGCGCGCGGATGGCGCCACAGCGGATGCTCCTTGGGGAGGGGCTCGGGATCGGTGACGTCGAGGCCGGCGCCCCAGATGAGGCCTTCCTCGAGGGCGGCCAGCACGTCCTCGCCGCGGATGATCTCGCCCCGGGTGACATTGATGATGATGGCGTGACGCTGCATCTGGGCGAAGCGCTCTCGCGTGAAGAGATGGTGGGTGGCCTTGGTGAGAGGAAGACAGATCACCACCACGTCGGAGGCGCGCAGGAGATCCGGCAGAAGGTCGGCGGGCCAGATGGCTTCGACTCCCGGCTCCGGCGCGACGTCTTCGATGTCCACCCCCAGCACCCGCATGCCGAAGCCCAGCGCCCGCTTCGCCACCGCGCGTCCCGTGCCTCCGAAGCCCACGATGCCCATGGTCTGCTCGAAGAGCTCGCGCTGATAGACACGGATGGGCTCACGCAGCTCGTAGTCGGGGGTGCGGATCGCCGTATGAAGGCCGCGGGTGAGGGCGAGGAGCAGCCCGAACGCATGCTCGGCCAGGTGGATGCCCACGTCGCCCTTCTCGCTGGCGAGGGGGACGGCATGGTTCACGAGCTCGGTGGTGAGGATATTGTCGACGCCCGCGCCGATCGAGTGGTAGTAGACGATCTGCCTGGCGAGGTGGAAGTTGTCGGCGTGCACCCGCCCGAAGATGATGTCGGTGTCCGGCAGCTCGCGGCGCTGCGCGGCGCTGTCCTTGACCTCGACCATGCGGGAGCCGGGGCCCGCCGCCTCGAGGATATTGGCGCGGTCCTTGTCGCTCAGCGAGGAGACGATCAGGTTGGGGACGAAGAGAATCTTCATGGGGCCTGGCTCACTTGATCAGGCCGTAGAACTTCCCCGCGTTCTCGCAGGTGATCTTGTGCGTCATCTCCGCGGGCAGATGGCCGAACTGCTCCGCGATGTACTTGGAGGACTCGGGCCACACGCCGTCACCGTGCGGATAGTCTGAGCCCCACATGAGCGTCTCCACCCCCATGTCGTCGATGAGCTTGGTGCCGATGCGGTCGAACTGGAAGGTCGCCTTGCACTGCCGGCGCCAGTAGTCGCTCGGCTTCATGGTGAGCCCGAGATCGTGGAAGCGATCCTCCCATTCGAAGTCCATGCGGTCGAGGGCATAGGGAATCCAGCCGATGCCGCTCTCCCCGAAGGCGATGCGCACGCGCGGGTAGCGTTCGAGCACGGCCGCGCCCACGATGGCGGCGAGGATGTTCACCAGGTTCATCTGGAAGGCGGAGACCACGGTGAAGAAGGCGGCGCGGCGGGTCAGCCCCTTCTGCTTTTCGAGCACATCGGGGGAGAGGGCGGGAAAGGTGTGGAAGTGCAGCGGCAGCCCCACCTCGTTCACGGTCTGCCACAGGGGCTCCCAGACGGGATGCCACATGGGCTCCATGTTCCAGGAGCAGGACAGCTCCACCCCGCGCACCCCTGATCCGGCCACGCGCTTGATCTCCTTCACCGCCGCGTCGATATCGCCGTAGGGCAGGCAGGCGAGGCCGATATAGCGATCCGGATCGTGCCGGATGAAATCGGCGAGCCAGTCATTGTAGATGCGGAACATCTCCGTGGCCGCCTCATGGTCGTCCAGCCGCGTGGCCGCGCCCAGGATGCCGTAGAGCACCTCCGCCTGCACGCCGTCGCGATCCATGTCCTTGGCGCGGAGGACGGGATCCGACGGGCGGCGAATGCCCTTCTTGCCGTCCTCGTAGAGTCCCGTCCTGGCCATGATGTCCACCCGGTGATGCATGCCGGGGACGTACTTTTGGCCGGCGGGCCCCACGCCGTTCATGAGCCCGAAGGACATGCCGTTCTTGCAGGTCCAGTAGGGACCGTCCGGTCCATCGGTGACGTACGGCATCCGCGGCTTCATCGACGCGGTGGCATTCGACGTGAACAGGTCCGGCGGAATCCAGGGGAGATCGATGTGGCAGTCGGCGGAGATGCGCGTGTAGTTCATGGGGTCATCCTCCCTGGATGCGGTTCACGGCTTGAGGCGCAGATCCTCATAGGGGCAGAGTACGGGGAATCAAGGCGAGAAACGGCGTGATCGATCCTTCGCTCTCCGCGGGATCCAACCAGCGAGGGGCGAGAGTGAAGTGGACGGCGAAGGTCATCTGCCCGGCGGGCGCGGGATCGGCCGCGCGAGCCGGCGACGCGGAAGACACAAAACACGCCAGCAAGATCGCGACAACGACCATGGCGACGGATCCCTCGCCCCCGGAGGGGGAGAGGGCCAGGGTGAGGGGGCGAGAGCCGGCGGGCGAGTCATCACATGGAGATGGCGGCGCGGGAGATATGGCTCGTGCCGCTCCCCGCCGTACGCCCGCAGCACCGCGACCCGCCCCTTCATCGGAGACCTCCTCGCCTATGGCCGGCGTGCCGACCACACGATGGCGTGCAGAGGAATGCGTGCCGGAGGATCACCGAGCTCGGCCGCAACCGCGGCGGCGGTCGCCCGCTTGATGTCTCCCAGCGCCTCGGGGCGGCGCGCCATGATGGCGTCGAGGATCGGATTGCCCTCGATGAGGCCGGTGGCCGCGTCGGCCGCGGACGGACTCGCCCCCGACTTCTCGAGCGGTGTCACCTCGATCTGCCCGAAGCCGGCCTCCGCCAGCATCTCCCGGATCGGCGCGGGATCATGGAGGCTGCACGGTACGGAGTAGAACAACGGTGGGTCGGCCGGGAAGAATCGGCCGACTGTCTCGTGGGCGATCCGCGCGACGGGATTCCTGGCCATGGCATCCCACACGCTGAAGAGGTAGTGACCGCCGGGCTTGAGCACGCGAAAGACCTCGCGGATGCTCGCCGCCTTGTCGGGAAAGAACATCAGCCCGAACTGGCAGACCAGGACATCGAAGGACTGGTCGGGGAACGGTAGCTTCATGGCATCCGCCGGCTGCCATTCGACGTGCTCGTTCCCCGCCGGCATCTGGGCGCGCCCGTGCGTGATCATCGCCTCGTTGAGGTCGGTGGCCACGATAGACCCGTGCCCGCGGAGGCGGTCAGCCAGCCGCCGGGTTACGATGCCGGTGCCGCACGCGACTTCGAGAAGCCGCATGCCCGACATCACCTGCACCCGCTGGGCAAGGTCGTCGGCAAACTCGTGGAAAAAGACGGGCCCCAGGTATTGGTGATAGTTCCTGGGAATGTCACCGACAAAAGCCGCGGTCCGGTCCGCCACCGCGCTACCGCCTACGCGCACCACTCGCGCGGGCCGTCGTCGGCGTAGCCGCACTGCTCGCACGGGCTGTAGTAGTGGTTGGCGGGCGGCATGGCGCAGGCCAGGCGCAGCGAGAGCCCGTCGCCCACGTTCCGAATATGGTGCACGGTGCCGCGCGGCACCCAGACGATCTCGTCCTTGGTCGCCCTGAACACGGCTCCGCCCGTGAGCTCCCATTCGAGCTGCCCCGCGAGGACGACCCACCACTCGTCGAATTCCCGGTGCCAGTGCGGGCGATTGCCCCCTCCGGGCGGGCTCGCGATGAGGGTGACGAGCTGGCGCTCGTCGGCGATGATCCGCCTGGACCACGGCGGGGGGCCCATGGTGGCCACGAGGTCGGCGACACGCGTGTGAAGCACGTTGGGCCACGTGCTCCCCGCGGCCGTGGGCGGACGGGGCCCCTCCGCCAGCTTGTCGATGACGATCGAGACTGCGGTGTCTCCGAGAGCCATGTCGGATCCGGCGATCAGTTACGGAACGAGGGATCGATGCGATCGAGACGGCGCAGCAGGCCCGGCCACACCAGGCCGCCCCGGGTCCCGCCCGGCCGATCGGCACTCTGCATGCGCGCATGCGAGTCGTCGATCACGTCCTTGGGCACGGGGATGAGCTCGCCGCCCCCCGACTGAGCGCGGACCTGGATGGCGCACGAGGTCTCGAGGTAGTACATGGACACGAACGCTTCGGCCACCGTCTCCCCCACGGTGAGGAGGCCGTGGTTGCGAAGGATCAGCGAGTTCTTGTCCCCGAGGTCCGCCACGAGGCGCGGCTTCTCGTCGTCACGCAGGGCCGGGCCCTCGAAATCGTGATAGCCCAGGCTCGCCAGCACCGAGATCGAATGCTGCGAGATGGGGAGGAGGCCCGCCCGCTGCGTGGACACGGCCACTCCGCTCGCGGTATGCGTGTGCAGGACGCACTTGGCGTCGTGGCGCGCTCCGTGAATGGCGCTGTGGATGATGAAGCCCGCGGGATTCACGGAGAACTGCGAGTCGTCGAGCTTTCGGCCGTCCTGGTCGATCTTGACCAGGCTCGACGCGGTGATCTCGTCGAAGAACACGCCGTACGGGTTGATGAGGAACTGGTCCTGCGTCCCCGGCACCCGGGCCGTGATGTGGGTGAAGACCAGGTCCTCCCAGCCGTAGCGAACCACCAGCCGGTAGCAGGCGGCGAGATCCACCCGCACCGCCCACTCCTCGGGCGACACCTTGTCCTTCAGCGACGGGATATGCAGGGCTGTGTCGGCCATGGCGGCGGTCTCCTCTCGATGGATGGAAGCCTCACTCCTCGCGCGGTGCCCGTACTTTATCACGGGCGGAATCTCTCTGGCCTGGCCACTCCCGCCCTCCCTCTGCTAGTGCCGGACCAACTTGACTTCGCCAAGTTGGTCCGGCACTAGAGGCCCCCGGTCACGTCGATGGTGACGCCGGTGACGAAATCCGCGTCGGCCGAGGCGAGGAAGCAGATCACCCGCGCCTGGTCGCGAGCTTCGGCCATGCGGCGAAGGGGGGTGCGGGCCACCTCCTGCGCCTGCTCGTCCGCCGATCGCTGCTCCCATCGGGGGCGAATGCGCTCGGTCAGGGTCATGCTGGGAGCGATGGCGTTCACCGTGATGCCGAACGGCCCCAGCTCCTGCGAGAGCTTCTTGGTGAACGCGATGATGCCGCCCTTGGCCGCCGCATAGGCGCTGCTGCTGCTCGCGCTGATCCCCCGCCCCGCGATGGACGAGATGTTCACGATCTTGCCCCCGCCCTGTCGCTTCATCACCGGCACCAGGGCACGGCAGAAGAGAAAGGTCCCGTCGAGATTGAATGCGAGGAGCTGCTGCCACTCCGGGAGGGTGAGCTCATCCACGGTGGCGGCGGGCCGGAGGATGATGGTGCTTCCCCCCACCGCGTTGACGAGGATGTCGATGTGGCCGTGATCACTCGCCGCGCGCTCCACCACGTTGTCCACCTGGGCGGCATCGAGCGCGTCGGCACGATGCGCGTGCGCGCGACCGCCTGCGGCCTGGAGGGCGCCGATCATGTCCTTCAGCCGACCCTCGTCGGTGTCCACGGCCACCACCGTACCCCCCTCGGCGCTGATGATCTCGGCGGTGGCGCGACCGATGCCACTCGCCGCCGCCGTGATGAGCGCCACTCGACCGTCGAAGCGCATGTTCCTCCCCTCCTCAGGCGGCGACGGGGGCCGGCCCCTTCGCCTCTTTGATGCTCACGGGGGCATTGGCCTCGAATGGGCTCCAGAGGCCGAGCTCCTTCCCCATCTCGCGGACGGCGGGCAGCACCTCCTGGCCGAGCAGGCGGATACAGCTCGTGGCGTCGGCATTGCTCACGAAGCCGTCGCTCGTCCAGAATCCCATGATGGAGGGACGTGTCTCCTCGAGGAGGCGGCGGATCTTGGGGAGAACCGTCTTGGGGGTGCCCGCGATGATCTGCTGATCGCGGATCTGATCCTCGAAGGCCGCCGCCCGCGGATTCGCTCCCCGGCCCACCGCGAATTCCACGAAGGCCTTGCGGTACGACGGCGAGAAGTACCCGGAGGGCGTCGACCACACGGGGTGGGCCAGTCCCGTGAACTCACCCTGCATCCACATGAACTGGCGCGCATTGGCGAGGGCCTTCTCCTCGGTCTCCGCGACGTGGCACCGCTGGAGGTAGCCGCGATTCTCCGGTCCCGACGCGTAGCCGGCTTCGGCGGCCACGGAATCGTAGAGCTCCCAGATCTTCTTGGTGGCGTCGATGGCGGTGCTGAGCGCGATGTACGGGTAGCGCTGGCGGGCCGCCCAGATGATCGTCTCCTTGCTCAACACGCCGGGAATCCACACGCGGGGGTGAGGCTTCTGGAGAGGGAGCGCCCACGGATTCACCACGCGGTGCTGGTAGTGGGTGCCCTCGAAGCGGAACGGGCCGGGCTGCGTCCACGCGCGGATGATCAGCTCGTGGGCTTCCTCGAAGCGCTCGCGATTGAAGGCGGGGTTGACGCCGGTGGCGAGCTGCTCCTGGCCGCCCCCCCGGACGAAGCCCGAGACGAGCCGGCCGCGGGAGACCATGTCGATCATGGCCAGCTCTTCGGCGAGACGCACCGGATTGTCGGCGAGGGGCAGCGGATTGCCGAGGAGCACCAGCTTCACCCGCTTGGTCATGGCGGCGAGGATCGAGGCGAAGACGTTGCACTTGGCCTGCATGCAGAACGGCGCATTGTGATGCTCGTTCAGCATGATGCCGTCGAAGCCCACCTCTTCCGCGAGCTTGTAGTGCTCGAGGTATTCGTTGTAGAGCCGGCTGCCCGCCACGGGATCGAAATGCTTGTTCGAGAACATGAGGGCGGTGGCGCCGAACTCCCGACCCGCTTCCACCGGATACGCCGACATCGGCTGCTCGGTGAAGTACATGAGGTGCATGCTGGTCTCCCCGATCAGAATCGGGCCCCGCTGGGGCCCGCCCCGCCTCACGATGCGGCGGCGAATTCGCTGATGAGCTTTGCGAGCGCTTCGGGCTGCTCCATGTCCACGAAATGGCCGGCCTCCTCGATCACGGAGAGGCGGCTGCCCGGGAGGGCCCGCGCGTATTCCTCGCCGCATTCGAGCGGCACGACTTTGTCCCCGCGGCCCCACACGATCAAGGCACGCGAGCGCACGCCCCCGAGCAGATGGGGGAGCGTCGGGTTGTACATATAGGGCTTCCACGCGATCCGGAACGTCATCTCGCGATTGAGATCCCATTGCTCCAGCTGGGGAGTCGGCGGGTCGGCGCCGTACAGCCGATCGAAGGCGCTCTGGTCCGCGAAGCCGGCGCGAACATATGCGATATAGCTCACGAGCGCCTGGTCGAGGATCTCACCCTGCGCCGGCTTCACCCCCATGGCGCCCACGAGAACGAGCCGGCGAAAGGCCTGGGGAGCCATGGTCGCCATCTCCGCCGCGATCCAGCCGCCGAAGCCCAGGCCGACGAGGGAGACGGGGCCGAGCTCGAGGGAAGCGAGGAGGGCCTGGTACATCACCGCCACGTCGCGGACGGAGCGCATCCACGTCGGCCGCTCCGATCCGTCGTAGCCCGGATGCGAAGGCAGGTAGACGGTGAACCGTTGGGCGAGGGCATCGTAGAACGGCAGGTGATCGAGACTCCCGACGTCGTGGTGCAGGAGGAGGAGCGGATCACCCGCTCCCCCTTTGCGAAGTCGGAGGGTCACTCCGGACAGCTTGACGTCTTCCGCGGTCCACACGGCTTCGCTGGCCATGGTCATGGGCGTGAGGATACCTCAGATGCGTTCGAGGATGTGGAGCCCGCGCCCCCGGTCGATGAGGTAGAGGAGTCCGCGGTCGTCCACTTCCACGTCATTGCTGGAGACGCGGGAATGCCCTCGAGGCGGCTCGGGCAGGAAGTGCGCGACCTCTCGCGGCGCGTGCGGCTTGGCGATGTCCACGATGCGCAGGCCGTGGGCGAACCACGCCACCGGGATGTCCGTTCCCGTCACGCGCTCGCATGGCTGGTGGCAGCCCGTGAACTCCGGCTGCGGCTGGCCGTCGACGCCCGCGACCTGGAAGCTCGCGAAGGGAACCGGCCGCCGCTCGTCCGTGATGTCCACGAGCCACAGGAACGACGGCGGACCGGGCTCGAGCTTGGCCACGTCCTCGTCGGCCACGATGAGGAGCCGCCGGCCGTGGAGGGGAAACGGCAGGGGGAGGGCGGTGTGCGTCGGGGTGATGAAGGGCGGGCTCCAGTCGAGCCCGGACAGGAGGCGGGGCCGCGCCATGTCCTCGATGTCGAGGATGACGAATCCCCCGTGCCAGTAGCTGACGTAGAGGCGATTGTCGAGGCGGATCGGATGGTGGCAGCGGTGGTGCCGTCCCGACCACGAGGGCGTCTCGCCCCCCGCCGTCCACTGCCCCGGCATCCACCATCGCCCGATCTCGCGCGGGCGGGTCGGGTCCATCAGGTCGAGGATCATGACGATGTTGCCGAGATAGCCGTCCATCTCCGGCGAGATGTAGGCGAAGCGGCCGTCGAAGGTGAAGCGGTGGACGCCCGCTCCCCCGCACGGCCAGAAGGCGATCTCGCGCGGCCGGCTCGGCTGGGACACGTCGAAGATGCCGAGACCGGTGAGCGCGCCCGCCGGCGGCTGATGGGCGGGCTGGGCCTCGCGATTCACGAGCATGAGGCCGTTGCCCGCGCGGACCTTGTGCGAGTGCGTGCCCGTGGGCACCTCGAGGGTGGCGAGCGGCCGCGGGGAGGCGGGATCGCTCACATCGACGAGTGTCGTCCCGTGGGGCGCCTTCATGTGCGCGATGTACGCGACGCACCCGTCGACGACCACCTGGCCGCCGCCCGGGCAGTCGAAGTACGCAACCTGGCGCAGGCCAAGCGCGCTCGCGCGAGGAACGTCGCTCATGCGGACGGGTCTAGCGCAGGTTGTAGAGCTTGATCACGTTCTCCGACGTGATCTTTCGCCGCACGCTCTCCGACAGCATGCCCAGGTTCTTCTCGATGAACTTCCGCGAATCGGGCCAGAGGCAGTCGGGATGCGGATAGTCCGCGCCCCAGATGATGTTGTCCTCACCCACGAGGGGAATGATGGGCTCCATGTACTGATCTTGTTGGTATGTCGTGTAGCCCTGGCGCTTGAAGTAGTCGCTGGGCTTCATCTTGAAGCCGAGGGCGCGCCCACGATCCTCGTACTCGGTGTCGAGCCGGTCGAAGACGTAGGGCAGCCACGTCACTCCCGATTCGCCGAGGACGAACTTGAAGTCCGGGTACTTCTCGCAGGCCCCGGAGGCGATGAGCGACACGAACACCTCCATGGTGTCGAGCTGGAAGAGGGCGGAGCGCACGAGGCGCCACTGGATCATGTACTCCTTCTCCATCTCCGGGGTGTCGGGCGTGCGCAGCCCCTTGAAGCCCGTGGAGTGGAAGGAAATGGGGAAATGACACTCCGCCGCCGCGTCCCACAGCGCATACCAGTCATGGTGATAGAGGGGCAGGCTCATGCGCTTGAAGGCGAGATCCCCGCCCCGGAGGCCCATCTTGGCGCAGCGGCGCACTTCGGCGGCGGCCACGACCGGGTCATTGTTGGGAATGATGGCGAGGGGGAAGACCCGATTGGGATCGGAGCGCTTGGCGAAATCCGACGCCCAGTCGTTGTAGACCTGGTTCGCCCACGCCCGCTGGTCGCCGGCGGAAATGAGATCGTTGATCATGAGGCAGCCGTAGACAATCTCAGCCTCCACCCCGTCGCGGTCGAGATCGGCCAGCCGCAGCTCGGGCGTGGTCGGTCGTGGCTGGGCACCCCGGCGGTAATCCCATTCGAAGCCGTAGTCCTTCATCTCGTCGATGTGACCGAAGCTTCCCTTCTGGTACTTGAGGAAGCCCGGGCCGACGCCGTTCCACATCCCCTTGTCCTGCGCGTCCACGAACCAGTGGAGCCCGTCTTCGAGCTCTTCCACCCGGGGTACGAGCAGCTTCCACTTGGCCGGCGCCTGCGCCGACCAGAGATCGGGGGGACAGTAGGTCAAGTCGATGTGGTTGTCCCCGGAGATGAGTCGCTCGGCCATGGCACCCTCCTTGGTGTGGGTAGGCAGGAGTCTAGGCGGACTCGAAGGCGGTGTCAAAAGCTATCCCTGAGGAAGTCGCGCGCGGCCGGATCCTCGCCGAGGCCCACCGCGCGGGCAGAGGCTCGCCTCTCCGAGGACGTTCGTCCGACCCGCTCGAGGAGATGGCCGCCGAGCGCCCAGCAGGGGCCCCGTTTCGACGGCCGCCCTAGTTTGTCAGGCCCTCGCGAGCCAGCGCTTCGCGGAGCCGATTCTCCTCGACGCGGACCTGCACGCCCGCGCGCTCTTCCTGGAGGCTCATGGCAATGCGCGAGTCACGCTCGCCCCAGCCGCGGTTCAGCGCCTCCGTCAGCTCGGCCAGCGCGAGATTCGCCATGCGCATGGGCACGCCTTGCTCGCGACCGAGCTGGGTGGCGAGGCTCACGTCTTTGTGGGCGAGGCGCAGGGCGAAGTTCGGCGGATCGTACTTGCCGCGGAAGAACTGGTGGGGCATCCGGTCGAAGGTACGCTGGCGGCCGAGGGCACCCTGGCGCACCGCCTCCCAGAGGGCGAGCGGCTCCACCCCCGCCTTCACGCCCATGGTGAAGACTTCCGCGAGCGCGGTCTGAATCGCGTAGCCGGCACAGTTGTGCACGAGCTTGGTGACGGAGCCCGCGCCGATGGGCCCCACGTGAACGGCCTGGTCTCCGATGGAGTCGAGCACCGGCTTGTGGCGGAGGAACACGTCCTTGTCACCGCCCACCCAGAGCGCGAGCTTGCCCGTGCGCGCCCCGCTCGGCCCTCCGCTCACCGGCGCGTCGAGGAGATGCACGCCCTTCTCGGCGAAGAGGCCGTGCACGCGTCTGACCACCGAGGGTGAGTTGGTGGTGAGATCGAAGTACGTCTTGCCTTTGGACAACCCACTCAGGAGGCCGTCCTGACCGAGGGCGACCGCTTCCATCTCGGGCGGGCCGGGCAACGACGTGAGCACCACCTCGGTCGCCTCCGCGACCTTGCGCGGCGTGTCCGCCCACGTGGCGCCCGCGGCCAGATGAGGGGCCGCCGCCTCGCGCCGGAGGTCGTGCACCACCGCCTCGTAGCCACCCTTGATGAGATTCGACGCCATGCTGGCGCCCATGATTCCGAGCCCGATGAATCCGACCTTCATGGTCGCTCCTCCTCGAGAATTAAGGCTGGAGAGTTATGGCTTCGCTTCGAAGACCTTGGTGGCGATGCGGGCCGCCGTCATGGCGGTGGGCCAACCGGAATAGAAGGCGAGGTGGGTGATGACTTCGCCGATCTCGTCCTTGGTCACCCCGTTGGCGAGCGCGCGCTCGAGGTGACCCTTGAGCTGGTCGCCCCGGTACATGGCCACGAGGGCGGCCACGGTGACGAGGCTCCGGTCGCGCTTGGACAATCCCGGACGCTCCCACACGTCGCCGTAGAGCACCTTCTCGCTCAGATCGATGAGCTTGGGCACCGTGCCGCGCACTTCGTCTCTCGCCGAGGTTGCCGATGCGGGCGTGGCCATGCTGTTCCTCCTGTCGAACGATCCCTCTTCCTCCGGAGAGGGAGAGGGCAGGGTGAGGGTGGCGGCTCCGTTCAGGCGATCTTGATGATGCCCGGCTCGATGTTCTGGAAGCGGTCGGCCACCTGCGGATCGTGGCCGGCCACCACCAGCTTCTCTTTCCCGGCCAGCGCGTCGATGGTCTCGAAGGCGTCGAGCATCTCGGGGAGGCTGGTGATGATCTGCACGGGCTGGCGCGTTTCCACGTTGTGGTAGAAGTGCGAGGCGTCGGAGGTGAGCACGACCGTGCCACGCCTGGTCTCCACACTGACGATCTGGAGCCCGGCCGTGTGCCCGCCCACCCGATGCACGCGGAGCCCGGGGAACACCTCGCGGTCACCCTCGACCATGCGGATGCGCTGGTCGTAGTTGAGAGTCACCAGCCCCGCCAGGGCACTCACGTTGGCGGAGCCGCGGAAGGCCGGCGTGCTGCCGTAGGGCCCTGTCCAGAACGACACTTCTTCCTTCTGGATCCAGAACTCCGCGCCGGGGAAGAGACTGTGCCCGGCCCAGTGATCGTAGTGAAGGTGCGTGATGAGGCACAGGGGCACGTCCGCCGCCTTGATCCCCGCGCGCTCCACCATGGCGGCGGGGGTCACGTAGTTCCGCATCCCGCGTGTCTGCGCCTCGTCGTCGAGGAACCCCGTGTCGACGAGCACAGGCTGGGGACCGCCGAGTATGAGCCAGACGAAATAGTGGAGGGTGAGCTTGTCGTGCGACGACTCGCGGTAGAAGAATTGGCACTTCGTGGTGTCCCGTTCCGAGTACTTGAGCGCGTAGACCTCGTACATGGGTGTCCTCCCAAGACCGGGAGTCTACCTTAGATCTGGCCGAAGAAGGTCAGGTACTCCGCGCGGAGAAAGCGCTCGAGAAGCAGGAGGAGGGCCGCTCCCGGCACCATCAGCACGAGCGCGGTCACGGAAGCGATCTGCATCTCGTAGCCCTGGCTCGCCGTGTACATGTACACGGGCAAGGTGGTGACGAACGGCGCGCCCACGAGGAGCGTGCCCGTGAACTCGTCCAGCGAGTAGAGAAAGACCAGGAGCGCGCTCGCCACCAGGCCCGGCACGGCCAGAGGGAGGGAGACGGTCAGGAAAGCCCGGGTCGTCGAGGCGCCCAGGTCGTACGCCGCTTCTTCGAGCGACGAATCGATGGACCGAAACACCGCGGTCATGGTCCACACCGCGAACACGAGGCCACCCACCAGATGCACGAGCGCGACGCCGGTCACCGTGCCGGCCAGGCCCCAGCGGTAGAATTCGCGCGTGGCCGCCGCGAACACGGGAAGCTGCGGGAAGGCTTGAGGCAGGAGGAAGGCGAGGAGCACCAGGGTGCGGCCGGGAAAGCTGAGTCGGGCCAGCGCATAGCCGAGGGGGACCGCGCAGGCGAGGGCGGCCACCGTGACGATCACCGCGATGAACAGGCTCATCCCGAGCGGGTCGAGGAAGTCGCCCGTGAGCATGCGGGCCCAGTAGCGGAGACCCAGCCGCTGCGGCCACCCCGCGGGATAGGTCCAGCGCTCGGCCAGCGACCAGAGGAGCAGGCTCAGGAGAGGCCCCACGATGACGAAGGCCGCGAGGACGAGCGCGACCAGCCGCGCGGTGAGCCCGCCGAGGGTGCGCCTAACGGGTGAGCCGTCGGACATAGACGAGGGCCGCGCCCATGGCCAGGAGATACGAGACCACCCCGAGGGCGGAGGCGGTCTCGAAATCGCCGTGCTGGCCGAACCGGTAGTAGACGTCGATCATGAGCATCTGCGCCCCGCTTCCCCGCCCGAGCATCAGCGGGATGGAGAACGATGCGAGCATGGAGGAGAAGATCAGCACCGCGCTCACCGCGAGAGCGGGCACGGCCATGGGCACGAGGATGTCGCGGGTGACGCGTGCGGTGCCGCTCCCGAGCTGGCGGGCGGCCTCGAGGAAGCTTTCGTCGACGCCCCGGAACGCGCCCAGCATCAGGAGGGCGGCGAGCCCGAAGTGCTTCCACGCCAGGGCGGCTGCGATCCCCAGCCACGAGGTGGCGAAGCCGGGGAGATACGGGCTCCAGAAGACGCGGAGGGCATGGCCCACCACCACGAACGGCACGAAGAGGGGCACCTTTAACAAGAATTCCACGGGGCCGAAGGCCCGCGCGCGCAGCCATCCGCAAAGCGGGATGGCGAGGACGAAGGTCAGCGCCGATCCCGCCGCCGCCACCCCCACCGTGTACAAGACGTCCCGCGCGTAGAGCCGCCAGACCGTCCAGTAGTTCGCGAGTGTCCACTGCCCGTCCCGCGAAAGGCTGGCCACGAGCGAGGTCCCCACCGGCCACAGGAAGACGGCGGCGAGTATGGCGAGGGGCGGGCTACACGCGGCGGCCCACAGAACGCGCTCGGGGCCTCTTATCGGACGATCTCCTCGTAGGCGAGGGTGATCATGTCGTGGTACTCCTTGAGCGGCATCTGACGCGAGTAGCGCGCGAGATCCTGCGCGGATACGCCCTTGAAGAGGAGCTCGCGGCTCTTGGCGCTGATGAGCGGCAGCACTTTGTCGGGATCCACGCCCGGGTACCAGCCGAAGCGCTCCACGATGGCCCGCGCCTGGACGTCCGGCGTCGCGATGTAGTCGATGTAGCGCGCGGCCATGTCGCGGCTGGCCGCCTCGCGCGGCACCACGAGATAGAGTGGGTAAATGGGCAGGCCGGGCGCGGGCAGCGACGGCGTCACCGCCTGGTCCATACGCCCCTCGTTCTTCCAGGCCACGAGCTGATCGATCCACACCACGCCCATCCAGATCTCGCCCCGGTTGAGCGCATCGAGGGTACCGGCATTGCCGTTGGTGATGACCACGCCCCTGTTGAAGTCGCGGAGCGCGGTGATCGCCTCGCGGATGGCCGCGTCCTTGCCCTTGTCCACCGGGCCCTGCGTCAGCTGCTGATAGAGGCCGGTCTTCCAGTACACCCAGCCCATGGTGAAGCCGACGCCCGACACGCCACCCTTGATCCCGTTGTAGCCGAAGCGATTCGGATTGGCCTTCACCCACGCCGCGAGCTCGTCGAACGTCTTGGGCGGGGTGGCGACCTTCGACGGGTGATAGGCGATGGCGATCTGGTTGTGGAACATCGGCACCACGTAGCCGTCGACGTTGACGCCGAAGGCCTCCTTGACCTCGGCCCCCTTGACGAGCGCGGCATTTTTCATCTGCGGCACGTAGCGGGCGAGGAGGCCTTCCTTCACCATCTGCGAGGCCACGGCCATGCTCAGGAGGGCCACGTCGATGTCCCACGGCTTCCGCCCCGCGTCGGCCTGCGCCTTGATCTTGGTGTAGATGGCTCGGCTCGCGGGCTCGCCCGTGCCCGTGCCCACGACATTCAGATCGACATCGGGCACGAGGGCCTTGAAGCCGGGCCCGAGCACGCTCTTGTTGACCTCGACCACGTTGACGTCGGCGCCGATGGCGACGTTGAGGCGCGTCTGGGCGGTGGCCGGCGCGACGAGGGCGAGCACGGCAACGAGCATGGCCACGAATCGGACCAGCATGGTGGATCTCCTTTCCCGAGAGGGCGGCGTCATGGGGTGGAGGGCCGGCGGAACACCCGAAGCCGGCGGGCCGGCACGCGGAGCTTCACCCGCCCCGGAGCCACCGCGGATGGACCGTCGGCGAGGAGCAGGGCGTCGCCCACCCGCACGTAGTGACGGTAGTGCGCGCCCAGGAAGAGGCTTTCTTCGAGCACGCCCTCGAGCGAGGTGCCGATCCCGGGCTCGGACGTGGCGTCGAGAGACAGATCGGATGAGCGCACGATGGCGAGCACCGGCCCGCGCAGAGGCCCGTGGTAGGCCAAGGTCTGATCGCCCACGTGCACGCAGCCGTCCTCGGCCGTGCCGTCGAGCCGGTTCGACACGCCCAGAAAATCCGCGGCGAAGGCGCTGGTCGGCTCGAGATAGATCTCCTCGGGCGATCCTTCCTGGACCACCAGGCCCGCATGCATGAGGACGACACGATCGGCTATGGCGAGCGCCTCCTCCTGATCGTGCGTCACGTAGATCATGGTGGTGGCGATGCGGCGCTGGAGCCGGCGCACCTCGACGCGCAGCCGCTGACGGACTTTGGCGTCCAGGTTCGAGAGCGGCTCGTCGAGCAGGAGAACGCGAGGCTCCACCACGAGGGCGCGGGCGAGGGCCACCCGCTGCTGCTGGCCGCCGGACAGCGCGCCCGGCTTGCGCTCCGCGATGCCCGCGGCATCGCCGATCTCTACGAGGTCCAATGCGGCGAGCACGCGCCGCCGGATGTCCGCGGAGGGCACGCGCTTGCGCCGCAGGCCGTAGGCGACATTGTCGAAGACGCTCATGTGAGGCCAGAGCGCATAGTTTTGGAACACCATGGCCGTCTCCCGCGCCTGAGGCGGCCGCGCGGTGACGTCGTCGCTCGCGAAGAAGATCCGGCCCGAGTCGACGGCGGCGAATCCCGCGATGGCCCGGAGCAGGGTGGTCTTCCCGCAACCGGACGGGCCGAGGATGGCCGTCAGCCTGCCCGCGCCGAACTCGAGGGTGACCCCGCGCAGCGCTTCCACCACCCCGAAGCGCTTGGCCACCGCTTCGACGCGGACGGGAATCACGAGAGCCAGCGGCGGGAGCCGCGCGCGCTCCGCGCCGCCCGAATGGCCCGTGTCACCGCTGCTTCCGGCGTGGTGGCGCGGATGATGGGCACCCGCCGCCCCTCGGGCTGGCCCAGTCGCCACGTGCCGAGACCCACCACGGGCCGTCCGATCTTGAGAGCGATGGCGATCTCCGAGAGCGTGCCGTACATGCCTCCCACCGCGATCACCGCGTGGCACGAGCGGACGAGGATGACGTTGCGCGCCTGGTCCATTCCGGTGACGACGGGCACCGCGACCCAGCGGTTGGCGTCCGTGCCGCTGAAGCCCGGCAGTATGCCCACCACGAGCCCGCCCGCCTCGGAGGCGCCGCGCGAGGCCGCCTCCATGACGCCGCCCCGCCCCCCCGAGAAAAGCACGGCGCCCGCGCGGGCCACCGCGCCGCCCACTCGGCGGGCGAGGGCGGCCGTGCGCCGGGAGCAGGTCCCCTCGCCGATGACGCCGATGTGGAGAGCGGCGGGCATCAGCGGGCGGCAGCCCTACGACGGAGAGGAATCGACGGCGCCGCGAGCGGCCGGGAGCGGCCCGAAGGCTTCCCGCACCACCGTCCGCGCCCGCACCGCGTCCACGTGATTCGCGCGCTGGCAGGGCGTGGTCTCGGCGAGGACGCGCTCCGGATCCTGCCAGAGGCGGTACTTCTTGAACTTGTCCTCGAACTCGATGCCGAGCCCGCACCCGAAGACAGAGAGATAGTGCTCGATGGCGAGGGAGCTCTCCGGCTCGAAGACGCAGAGATAGCGCTGGCAGCCGTGGTAGATGGTGGCGAGGGTATCGGCGCCCGCCGCCCGGGCGCGCGCGATCTCGTCGCGCGCCATCTCGTCCCACACCCCGGGTCCGACCTGCTGCTGCACCGCCGGCGTGCAGCTCCTGCCGAAGCGCGGATCTGGCTCCACGCTCACCAAGCGCAGGCCGGGTACCGCCTCGAGGAGCCGCTGGCCCGCGCGTCCCTCGCTCTGCCGGGCCGGGCTCACGTTGTGATAGTGGAGCGCGACCGTCGCGTCTACGGTACGGCTGAACTCGATCTCCGGGAGCTTGGACAGGAGGAATTCGGCGGCGTGGCTCACCTTGAAGGGAAGCGTGGCCTGTCGCACTTCATCGTAGAAATAGATGCAGGAGGGACACCACATCACGACCTCGTCGGGCTCGTAGCGCTCGAAGAGCTTGATCGCGTGGTCGGCCATGCCGCCGGCCGCCGCGGTGTCGCCTTGCTGATGGTGCACGATGCCGCAGCAGTAGGTGGGGCCGCCCACCGCCACGTAGTCGAGTCCCAGGCGGTCGAAGATGGCGGTGATGGTGTGGATCATGTGCGACGTCCGGAAGACATTGCAGCCGAGGTAGAGGACGATCGAGTGGCGCTCATCCTTTGCGGGCGCGGCGGTGTGCCACCTCGCCTCGCCCGGCATGTTGGTGAGGTCACGTATGACCGCGATCTCGTCGAAGTAGCGCTTGTAGTCGTAGGCCATGGGTCCTCCTCGGGGATGCTAGGCCCGGAGGCCGAGCCAAGTCAACCATCCCCACGGCAACCATCCCCAAGCCAAGAGACGGCGGCGCGCGCGAGGCTCAGGACTTCGGCGTGATGACGAAGCGGAGGCGCGCCTCGGGCGTGTCGTAGCGCACGAAGGCGTCCTGCACTTCCTGCGCGGTGAAGCGCTGGTACTGAGCCTGGGCTTCGAGCACGTCGTCGAGCGTGAGGCCGCGATAGTCGAGGGCGGAGAGCCGGCCCAGCCAGAAGTTCGGCGTCTTGAGGATCTCGTCCAGGAGGTTATCCGTCTGCTTCTTCGCTACGGTGAGCTCGTCGGCGGTCGGTCCGTCCTTGGAGAACTCGGCGTACATGTCCTCGAGCGCCGCCACCAGCTTCGGCGCCTTGTCCGGATCGGTGGGAGCGAACGCCGCGAAGAGCCCGAAGCCGGGATAGACCACGGCCGGCTCGGACGACGCGTCGATGCTGTACACGAGCTGCCGCTCCTCCCGGATGATCCGGGTCATGCGGGTGCTGAGGACACGGGCGGCCAGATTGAGGAGCCGCGTATCGCGCACGTTGCGCAAATCGGTGCCGAAGAAGCCGGCGAGCACGGCGGCCTGAGGCGTCAGCACCTCTACCGACTCCGCGAGATTGATCGGGCCCCGTGGCTTCGCGATGCTCCGGAGATTCGCCAGCGTCTTGTCGTCGATGCGGGGCCGGGCGGGCAGCGAGCCCACGTACTTCGCCACCAGACGCGTGGCCGTCTCGCGGTCCATGTCGCCGACCACCGCCACCTCGATGGGCGCCTCGGTGATGAGGCGCTTGAGCCAGGCCTGGGCGGCCGGGCGCGTGAGCGCGCGCACCTGCTCGGCGGTGAGGGTCTTGGGCCGCCACTCGCCCGCCGGATAGATGGCGTCCGCGCTCCTGTCCACCAGCACCTGCATGGGCCGGGTCTTCCGCTGGATGAGCCGCTGCACTTCTGCGTCCTTCCACTGGTCGAGAGCCGGCTGTTCGATGACCGGATCGGTGAGGAGGAGATAGGCGAGCTGCATGCCCCGCTCGAGCTCCACGGGATCGCCCGATATGTTGAGCGACACCGAGTCTCCGGTGGCGCCGCTCCGCACGCGCACCTTGGAGCCTGTCATCAGGTCCCGGATCTGGGTGCTGTTGAGCTTGCTCGAGGCGGGACGCTCCCACGCGCGCAGGGCGGCCTCGGTGATCCCGCGGTTGGCCGCCGTCTCCTGGATGGGACCGCCCGCGAGCGTGATGGAGATGGTCGCCTCGTTCTTGCGCTGGTCCATGGCCCGATGGTGGATCCGCACGCCGTTGTCGAGCCACATGGACGTCACGCCGCTGGCCGGGTGGGTCACCGTCTCGACCACCGTGCCGCCCTTGGGCAGTGTGGGAAGCAGCTTGGTCGCCCGCGCCACATCGAGCGGCTTGCCGGGCTTGACGTTCACCGCGGCCCGGCCGAGGGCGAGGAAGTCCGCCTCGCCGGGCGGATTGTCACCGGCCGGGAGCTCGGCAATGAAGATGGTGCGGCTGGGATCGAAGTTGACGCGGAACGCCTCCGAGACCTCGCGCGCGGTGATGCCGGGAATCAATTGCTGGTAGAGGGCGAGCGCCTGGGCGGCCGACATGGGCCGGCTGCCCCGCGTGACATCGCCGTTGAGCTGGCGCAGCACCTCCCGCGCCGTCCGCGTCGCCTCCCGGCGCACCCCTTCTTCCGCGTCGGCGATGAGAGCCGTCCGCGCGTCCTGGAGCTCGCGCTCGCTGAAGCCGTACACGCGGGCTCGCTGGAGCTCGGTCCCGAGCTGCTTGAGCATGGCGCGCCACGTCCCCGGCCGCCCCGACGCCTCCACGGTGAACATGCGGAAGGTTCCCGCCCATTCCTGGATCGACGCATCCGCGTCGAGGAACGAGGCTCGGCCCGCCGCGATCTCGGCGCTCATCCGGCGCTTGAACGCCCAGGTGCCGATGCTCTCCACCAGCTCACGCCGCTTCTGGCCGACGGTGAGGGCGGGGCCCAGCGGCAGCTCGAGCCGCGCCATCGAGACTTCGGCGCGGGTCAGCTCGGGATCGGTCACCACGATGGCCCGCTGGCCCACGGACGCCTTCACCCCCACGTCACGGGGGGTCGGTCTCGCGCCGGGGGGGCCGCCGCCGAATTCCTGCTGGATGACGTCGGCGACCATGGCGGGATCCGTGTCGCCGACCACGAGGACCGTCATATTGCTCGGCACGTACCAGCGCGTGTAGTACTCACGAAAGTCCTCGGGCCCGACCGACTTGATCGTTGGCTCGATGCCGATGGGGAGGCGGCGCCCCAGGGTGGACTCGGGAGCGAGCCGCTCGAAGATCTGGTCCTGCACCCGCTGCTGGGCGCTCGCGCGCGAGCGCTTCTCCTCGAGGATGATCTGCCGCTCACTGTCGATCGCAGTGGGGAGCAGGCTCATGCGCAGGGCGACGTCGGACATGTACAGCATGCCCTTCTCGACGCTTTCCCGGCTTCCGCTGGGCAGCGCCAGTTGGTAGGTGGTCTGGTCGAAGCCGGTGAAGGCGTTCTGATCGCGACCGAACGAGAGGCCGAGCGACTGGAAGAAGGGAATGACCGAGCCGGGAGGGAAGTTGGCCGTCCCGTTGAACGCCATGTGCTCGAGATAGTGCGCGAGGCCCCGCGTCGACTCCGTCTCGTTGAGCGAGCCGGTGGAGACGTGGAGCCAGATGCTCACCCGCCCCTCCGGGTTCTTGTGCTGGCGGATGATGTAGTTGAGCCCGTTGGGGAGGGTGCCCATGACGAGGGCAGGGTCGATCGGCACCTTGTCATCGTGGGGAGAGGCGGGGGGTGAGGCGGCCCGCGCCGGAGCCAGCGACGTCAGGAGCAGGACAGCCGTCATCAACGGGACCAGGAATGCTCGCATGCCACACCCTCCAGGGACGAAAATGGACTCAGGATCCGCTTCGGTCGGCGGCTGCTCCAGCCGCCTCATAGTATCGCTGGATCTCCAAAAGCGCCCGGTCGAGTTGGTGGTGGCTCAGCGCCACCGCGTCCAGGAGCACTCTGAAGTCGGCCTCCTCGCCACCCAGCTCCTCGCGATGAGCGAGCTCCTGCTGAGCCCGCCGATACCGCCGCGCGGTATCTTCCACCTCTCTCAGCAGCTCCCACTCGCGCTCGGGTGCCACCATCTGCGGCATGCCCGAGCGGGGCCTCGTCCTGGATTGGCCTTGCATGCGTGCGGCGCCGGCCTTCACGCTCGCGAGCGCTCGGCCCAGATGCACGGGCATGGAGGGAAACCTCTTCTTCCGGAGCAGGCTGCACATATCCGTATCCCCCTCTGTGAACATATGTCCGATACAGACGGTACCTCGGCGATATGAGAGGGCTATGAGAGGCTCGTGAGAAGCGTCATAGAATCAGGCCCGCGCGGGCTTTGAGGTAGAATTGCCCGGCCGGCTCAGACCTTCGAGGAGCGGCGGCTCCAGCCGCCCGGCCTGAGCGCGCATCTCCTCGGCACGGACGAGGTCGCAATTTGGCCCGGCACTCTCCGGGGTCACGCGAGGTGTCGGGAATACTCGTTGGAGGCGCACTAGCCGCACCCCCGGGGGCCACGAGCCCGAGGGGCTATTCCGCGAGCCACACCGTGTCGAGTCCGCCTACACCTGAATGGCGACTTTGAGAGCGTTGCCCACCCTATTGACGTACGTGTCGAACGCATCGTGGATCTGGTCGAGCTTGAAGTGGTGGCTGATGATCGGGTCGGCCACGAGCTTGCCCTCGCTCATGAGGGCCAGGGACCGGCCGCAGTTCATCCCGCCCTCGCCGCGCGCGGCGTAGATGCGGACATTGCTGCGCACGGCGAGGTTCATGTCCATCTCGACGGGGCCCGCGTACCAGGCCACGACCCCGATGCGCCCACCGCGCTTGACGTTCTCGAGCGCATCCTGCATGGACCCCGGGCCGCCCGCGCATTCGAGGACGGAGTCGGCGCCTTTGCCGCTCGTGATCTCGCCCACGCGCGCCCCCAGCTTTTCCCTTCGCACGTTGATCGTGAAGTCGGCCCCGAGCCGCCGGCCGATCTCGAGGCGCTCGTCGCGCGTGCCGCTCAGGATCACCCGCTCGGCGCCCAGTGCCTTGCAGAGCTGCACCGCCATGAGACCGATGGGTCCCGGCCCGAGGATCAGCACGGTCTCGCCCGCGATGTAGCCACCCATGAGGTCGAGGGCCCAGAGAGGCGAGGCGGCCGTGGTGACCATGCAGGCCTGCTCGAAGGTGAGATTGTCGGGCAAGCGGTACAGGGTGTTGATGTGGTTGACGGCATACTCGGCGAAGCCGCCGTCGCAGGTGAGCCCCTTGGCGCGGTGACCCTTCGCCATGTTGCCGTAGTTCAGGCAGGACGTGTACCAGCCCTTGATGCAGTTCTCGCAACGCTCACAGCCCTTGTGCACCTCGACGGCCACACGGTCGCCCACGCGGAACTCGTCGACACCCGGGCCGAGCGCCGCCACCGTGCCCGCATATTCGTGGCCCATGATGAACCGGCCTTCGGGCTGGCCCACGAGCTTTCGGTGGAGCACCTTCACGTCGGTGCCACAGATCGACGCGACCTTGACCTTCAGCAGCGCCTCGCCCGGCCCCGGCTCGGGCACGGGCCAGGCCTGCACCCGCATGTCGTCGGCGCCATGGAGAACGACCGCCTTCATGGTGGATGGAATCGCCATCAGGTTGACTCCTTCCGACGCGAGCACCTGACCGCATTCATCGCGCGGCGTCGCGGAAAGACGACAGGGTGGCATCGGCGGCAACGTGATCGGCTGGAAGGCTGGCCAGCGCGGCTCGTACCAGCCCCAGGTCTCCCGCGGCCCACGCGAGACCGAGGGCAATCAGCAACTCCGCGGGCTCCAGTCGGTTGGCTTCGCCCGCGCGGAGGCACTCGAGCGCTCGCGGGCCAACGAATGACCGCCGAAGCGACAGGCACAAGTCCCGCGCCTGAGAGGCGGCCAGCACGGCCCGCTCCGCAGGCTTCATCCCCGCTCCTCGAGAAGGGTGATGTCGGCAAGATCCTGGGGCGAGCCCCGCAGTCTCTTGAGCTCAATGAGCCCTTCGCGCGAGACCACCGTCACGGGGTGCCCCTCCCACTCGGCATCGATACGAGTCTGCCATGCACGCTCTGTCGCGCCGGCGCGAACCTCGATCACGTCCAACACGAGTACCTCAGGGTCCCCTGGCATGATCTTGGTGAGTCGATGCATCACGACCTCGCCCTCGGCCAGCCGCGCGGGCACGGGCTGTCGCCGAACGAACCCGTGGGGCGCGAGCGCCGCGGCGATCGACGCAAGAACGGCCGGCGGGGCCAGGAGATCGATATCGATGGTCGCCCGCGGGCGGGCGTGGATGGACATCGCGATTCCTCCGCAGACCGCGTAGGGCACACGAGCAGCGCCGAGGGCCGCCACTACGGTCCGAAATTCCTCGTAGAGGTTGGGCATGCCAGCCTCGGAGGAGGGTAACACGGCCATGCCAGCCCTGCCTCGGTCCAGCCCGTTCTTCAACCACCAACACCCTCCCGGGCGGAATGTAGATCGGGAGCGCGTGGCGTCGCTCCTCGCGGGCACTGCCCGCTGGAGCCGGCCTAGGTGCCGAGGGCATCCCAGGCGAGGCGCGACATCTTGCCGATGACCTGATAGGCGGCGGTGAAGCCGGGCGTGCCATCGGGAAGAGCGGCGGGGACATGCTCGGTGTAGGCGGTGAGGATGAAGAGGGGCGTCTCGCCTTTGAAGATGATGCCGGCATCCATGAAGCCGCGTGAGCCCGTGCCCGTCTTGTGCGCGACCTTGGTGCCGAGGGGCAGCTGCGAGGGCAGGCGCGTCTTGAGCTTCTGCCAGGAGAGAATGTCGAGGCCGAGGCGGCACAGCTCGGGCGTGGAGCCCAGCCTGGCCGCGGCCGCCTTGTCCGTGACGGCGTGCAGGATCATCTCGAGCAGCTTGCCCTGGTCATGGGGCGTGGTGGTCGTCACCTGCTCCAGCGTATGGTCGGGGCCGAGGCGGGGGGGAATGCCGAAGCGGTGGACGGTGCGCGTGAGGCCGATGGCGTCGCAGTAGCGCTGTATCTCGCCCAGGCCCACCATGTCGACCACGGTGCCCGTGCACGTGTTGTCGCTCACGATGATCATCTGTACGAGCGCGTCGCGGAAGGTGATCCAGAAGCCCGGCGTCATGTGCTGGAAGGTGCCGGAGTCGTTGTCCTGATACTTGGCCTCGATGGTGACCTTCTGGTCGAGCGACAGCTTGCCGTCGTGCACGACCTTGAGGGCGGCCATGAGGATGGAGATCTTTCGCGTGCTCGCCGAGGGCACGGGCACGTCGCCCATCCGGTCCGCCCCCGCGCCCGTCTTCAGATCCTTGAGGTACCAGCTCGTCTGAAACGGCAGCGCGTCGCACAGCGCGTTCATCTTCTTGACGAGAGCATCCATGGTCATCTCCTCCACGCTTCGAACCCCTCTCCCCTATGGGGAGAGGGTAGGGTGAGGGGCGGGTAGGGTGAGGGGCGGCTAGCGTACGGCGTTGGCATCGAGCAGAACGTCCGTGCTCCAGAATCGCATTGCGTTGCGGCACGTCGTTACTCCCCCTCACCCTGCCCTCTCCCCCTTCTGGGGAGAGGGATTGAACCTGCGCCAGCGAGCCTCGGCTTCTTCGAAGCCGGGGCCGCGGTCGATGAGGAGCAGGTCACGCGTCCGCCGGCGGCGCTCTTCGTCCGTGGCCGTCTTGTCCAGATCGAAGGTGGCCGGATCGAGGGCGACGCCGTAGTCCTCGAAGGCGCCGCGGGCCGTGACGAAGCCGCGCGCCACGTCGGTGCGCACGCGCTCGGGATCGCGCTCCAGCGGATCGCCCCAGCCGCCGCCGCCGCAGGTCTCGAAGCGGAGGAGATCGCCGCGCTTGAGCACGATGCCGTCGCCCAGCGCCACGAGCCGGCGCTCCTCGGGCGTGCCGGGATTGAGGACGATGCGACCGGTCCGGCCCGCGCGCCCCCCCGCCACGCCGTACGGCGCCACCACGGTGTTCTCCATGCGCGTGGCCAGCTCCGCCTTCTCCGCGAGCACGCGCACGTCACGCACCACGCCGCAACCGCCGCGATGGAGGCCCGGCCCCCCGGAGTCCGGGCGCGCGGCGTAGCGCTCCACGCGCAAGGGGAAGTCCCGCTCGACATACTCGACGGGATAGTTCTCCTGGGCGATGTAGTAGATGACGTCCACGCCGTCGGCGAACGGCCGCGCCCCCAGCCCCACCCCCAGGCCCTCGATGCAGAGAATGGGGCGGCGGCGCGCCTCGTCCCAGGAGCGGAAGTAGTAGAGGACGTAGACGGGTGAGCCTGCGGGCACCGAGCCGCCATTGGCCTGGGCGAGGCTGCCGAAGATGCACGACATGACCCGGAAGCGCGTGTTGGCACGCATGCCGAGGGGGGCGGGGAAGCGCGGCTTGAGGATGCTGCCCTCTCGCGCAATCCACTCGTCGAGGTTCCGGAGCAGGCCCTCGTTGACCTCGAGATCGGCGTCGAGCGACTGCAGATAGCGACCGAAGGCGATACGGAGCAGCCCCGCGTTGGTCGTGTAGTTGATGGGCCCGCGCGCCTGATCGTCCGAGCGCGAGCCGTCGAGGCGCACGTGATCGCCCGTGCGGCTCAGCTCGAGGTCGACGCGGAAGGGCCGCTGCTCGGCGCCCCCGTCGCTGTCGAGGAAGTCGTGAAAGCTCCAGCGCCCCTCCGGCACCAGCCGGAGAAAGAGCTCGCGGGCGCGGGCCCCCGTCTGCGCGATGCACTCGTCGAAGGCCGCGAGCACGGTGTCCGCGCCGTAGCGGGCGCAGAGCTCGCTGAGGCGCGTGTCGGCGAGCCGGCAGGAGGCCATCATGGCGCGGGTGTCGCCCTCGACCAGATCGGGCAGCCGCGAGTTGCGCAGGAATATCCGGTAGGCCTCTTCGTTGAGCTGGCCTTCGCGGACGATGCGCACGGGGGGGACGAGGAGGCCTTCGTGATAGATCTCCGTGGCGTGGGGGGAAATGCTCCCCGCGCGCAGGCCGCCGATATCCTGGTAGTGGCCGAAGGTCGTGGCGAAGCCGACGAGCCGTCCCTCGTGGAAGATGGGTGCGGTGAAGACCATGTCCTGATGGTGCTGGACCGCGCCGTCCGAGATGTACGGGTCGTTGTACCAGTAGACGTCCCCGGGACGCATGCTCCCGAGTGGGTAGGTCTTGACAATGGGCGCGAGCATGCCGGGGCCGCTGCCCGAGATGTGGCAGGCCACGATGCGCCCCTGCGTGTCGAAGACCCCGACGAAGTAGTCCTTCTTCTCCTTGATGAAGGGCGACATCGCGCACCGCTCCATCAAGAGCTCCATGTCGCGGATGGTCGAGGCCAGGCTCCCCCGGATGATCTCGAGCGTGATCGGGTCGACCTGAACAACTCCCCCGCCGGTGGCGGGGGACTCATTACTTCCCTCTCCCCCACCGGGGGAGAGGGCAGGGTGAGGGGGCGGTGTCATATGCGCTCCAGAAGAAGATTCTGCGCTTCGTCCACCCGCACGCGAAACCCAGGCGCCACCAGCGACGTGGAGTCGCTTTGCTCGATGATGGCGGGGCCGTCGAAAGTGATTCCAGGTGTGAGCTCATCGCGGGGGTAGATTGGTGTGTCGAGAAACCCTCGCCCGCGGAAATAGACCGGTCTACTGCTCCCCCTCACCCTGCCCTCTCCCCCACTGGGGGAGAGGGATTTCTTCGCGGCGCGTTTTGGAAGGGTGCCGATGGCGGTGACTCGCAGCGTGACCAGCTCGATGGGCGCGTTGGGCAAGTCGTAGGTGTAGAGCCGCCGGTGCTCGGCGTGGAAGGTGGAGACGAGCGCGCGCAGACGCTCGTGCGTCACCGGCCCCTCGCCCAGCGGGCAGGTCAGCTCGAAGCTCTGGTGCTCGTAGCGGAGATCGGCGGCGCGCTCGAAGCGCATCTGCTCGCGCGGGACCTGCTCGCCGTCGAGCCAGACGCGCGCCTGCGCCTCCAGATCGGCCCACGCCGCTTCGAGGGTCGGTAGCGAGGCGGCTCCGTCCGCGATGTGGCGCTGGGCTGTGCCCACGGTGCGCACGAACGTGGCCCGGATATCCGTGTCGAGCAGCCCCCACGTGGAGAGCACGCCCGGCCGCGGCGGCACCACGACCATGGGAATCTCCAGCAGCTCGGCGAGACGGCAGGCATGGAGCGGCCCCGCCCCGCCGAAGGCGACGAGAGCGAAGCGCCGGGGATCGTGGCCGCGTCCCACGGACACCGTGCGGATGGCACGGGCCATGGCATTGTCGATGATCTCGACGATGCCGGCGGCGGCCTCTTCCACCCCCAAGCCAAGAGGCCGGCCCACGCGCGCATCGATGGCGGCGCGCGCGGCGTTCACGTCGAGGGGCAGCTCGCCGCCCAGGAGCGCCGCGGGAATGCGGCCGAGCGCGAGGTGGGCGTCGGTGACCGTGGGCTCGCTTCCCCCGCGGCGATAGCACACGGGCCCGGGCTCCGCGCCCGCGCTGCGCGGCCCCACGGTGAGCCGGCCCGCGCCCGTCACCGTCGCGATGCTTCCTCCGCCCGCGCCGATGGTGTGAATGTCCACGATGGGCAGCTTCATCGGGAAGGGACCGATCATGCCGTCCTTGGTGATCTCCGGCCGGCCTTCCCGGATGAGGCAGATGTCCGCGCTCGTCCCGCCCACATCGATGGAGATGATGTCGCCGAAGCCCGCCGAGCGCCCCACGCTCACCGCGCCCACCACCCCCGCCGCGGGACCGGAGAGCACCGTCTGCACCGGCTGGCGAATGCAGGTGGCGGCGCTCGTCACTCCGCCGTCGGACTTCATGACGAGGAGGGGGGCCTGCACCCCTTCCGCGCCGAGGGCCTCGTGCAGCACGCCCACGTAATGGCTCACCGGCGGCATGACGGCGGCGTTGAGGGCGGTGGCCATGCTGCGCTCGAACTCGCGGAATTGCGGCAGCACCTCGGAGGAGGGGGAGACGAGAACGCCCGGATACTCCTCGGTCAGGATCGCCTGCATCCGCTGCTCGTGCGCCGGATTGGCATAGGCGTGGAGGAACACCACCGCCACCGCGGGCACGCCGAGCTGGGCGAGATGGCGCGCCACCGATCGCGCCTCGCCCTCGTCCAGCGCGGTCAAGACGGAGCCGTCCACGTCCAGGCGCTCCGTCACCTCGAACACGCGCTCGGGCGTGATGGGGCGCGTGGGCTTGCTCCAACCGTAGAGATTCCCGTGGCGCGGAATGTCGTGGCGGCCGATCTCCAGCACGTACTTGAAGCCGGCCGTGGTCACGAGCGCCGTGGGCGGTGTCTTGCCCTCGAGGATCGCGTTGGTCGCGGTCGTCGTCCCGTGGAAGACACGCAGCACGTCGGCGGGCCCGCGGCCGGCCAGGGCGAGGACGTTGCGCACGGCGGTCATGAAGCCGGCAGAAAGATCCCCGGGCGTTGAAGGCGTCTTGGCAACCCAGGTGGCCCCGGTGGCCGCGTCCGCGAAGGTGATATCGGTGAAGGTTCCGCCAACGTCTACGGCGAGCGTGCAGGTCTTGGACATGGGCCTCGCCATTGTATGGCCACGGACACGCGGAGGGAAGCCCACGCCCCTTGTGCTTCTCCGCCGCTCCGTCTAACCTAGCCGCCACGTCACCGTGAGTCGGTCTCTCATCGGCTGCGCCCGAATGTATGCGTCCAGCGCCTCGCTCTCCGCGGCGTGGAACAACCTCCTCGCCTGGGTGTCCGCGACGTCCGGTGTCGACCTGGAAGTGATCGAGCACGCCTATCCGGCGTCCCTCGACGATCTGTGGGCACGCGAGGACATGGGCTGTGTCTTCATGTGCGGCTATCCGTGGGCGCTCCGGGCCGAGCGGCCGCGCCTCCTCGCCGCGCCGGTGCCTTCGCCCGCGCGCTACGGGGGCCGGCCCGTCTACGTGAGCGACTTCGCGGTGCGGGCGGACAGCGGCTTCACGATCCTCGAGGACACCTTCGGGGCACGCCTCGCCTATTCCATCGAGAGCTCATACAACGCGCCCCGGCACCATCTGCTCGGGTTTCGAACGTCCGCGCGCCCGGCGCTCTACTCGGAGATCGTGGGACCCCTCGTCTCGCCGCGCCGCGTGCTCGACGCGGTGATCGACGGCCGCGCCGACGTGGGGCCCGTCGACGGCTATCTCTTCGATCTCTGGCGGCGCCATCTGCCCGAGGTGACCGACGCCGTGCGGGTGATCGCCACCACGGAGGCCGCGCCCATACCGCCGCTCGTCGCCTCGCCGGCCGTCGACCACGACACATGCACGCGGCTGACCGCGGCCCTCCTCGAGGCTCACCACGACCCCGCGCTCGCCCCCACCCTCGAGGCCTTGCTCCTGACGCGCTTCGTGGCGGCCACTCCGGAGCGGTTCGAGGTTTTCCTGGAGTGGCAGCGGCTCGCGGTCGCCGCCGGCTACCCCGTGCTGGCCTGACCTCAACCCCTTCCGAAGGGAGCGCCCATGCGTGATGAGCTCGTGCTCGTCTTGAAGCGCGACCGCATCGCGACCATGACCTCGAACCGGCCGCCCTTGCATCCGATGTCCCTACGCATCTTCGGCGCCCTCGACGCCGCCCTCGCGCATCCCGATGCCGCCGAAGGGCCCCTGGCCTTCACGGAGAAGCGTGGGGCGAGGTTCTCCGACCAGTGAGCGTCGCCCGGCTCCTCCGTCCTTCGTCGATCGCGATCGTCGGCGCCTCCGACAAAGTCGGCCCCGGACTCAATGCCTGGCTGACTCTCGAGCGCGTCGGCTATGCGGGAGCCGTGTACCTCGTCACGCCCAGCCGGCCCGAGCTCTTCGGCCGACGCACGTATTCCACCCTCGACGCGATCCCCGATCCCATCGACGCGGTGTTCATCGCCGTGCCCCAGGCCGCGGTGGTGGGCGCCGTTCGCGCCGCGGCCCTCAAAGGCGCGGGAGGAGCGGTGGTTCTCTCGAGCGGCTTCGGGGAGGCGGGCGTGGATGGCGTGCGGGCCCAGGGCGAACTCGCGGCCATCGCCCGGGCCCACGGCATGGCGGTGTGCGGGCCGAACTGCCTCGGCTTTCTCAACTTCGCGGGCCGCGCCGCCGCGTGGGGCACCACCGTGCCCGACCATGTCACGCCCGGCCGCGTGGCGGCGGTGGTCCAGAGCGGCTCCATCGGCATCGCGCTCTTGAATGCCGGCCGCGACATCGGCCTGAGCTACCTCGTCACCTCGGGCAATGAGGCGGCCACGTCCGCCGCCGACTACATCGACTACCTGGTCGACGACGACGACGTGCGCGTGATCATCGGGTTCTTCGAGCAGCTCCGTCATCCCCAGCGCTTCGTGGCCGCGGCGAGACGCGCGGCCACCCTGGGCAAGCCCGTCATCGTGGTGAAGAGCGGGCGCTCGGAGCGCGGGCGCGACGCGGTGATGGCCCACACCGGCGCGGTGGCAGGCAGCGACGAGGTCTGCGATGCGGCCTTTCGCGCGGCGGGGGTGATCCGGGTGGGGTCCCTCGACGAGCTCATCGAGATGGCCGCGCTCTGCTCCGGAATTTCCACGCGGCCCACCAAGCGGGGCGTGGCGGTGTTGAGCCCCTCGGGCGGCGAGATCGCTCTCGCCCTGGACATCGCGGACGCGGCGGGGCTCGAGCTGCCTCCCGTGGGGGACGGCGCGCCCCGGCTCAAGGCGCTCCTTCCCGACTTCGCCCACATCACCAACCCACTCGATCTGACCTGGGCCGGGCTCTACGATCCTGCCGTCGCGCGCCAATGCGCGGAGATCCTGGCCGCCGAGCCCTCGGTCGGCACGCTGGTCCTCCTGCAGGACGCCCCGCGCAGCCTCGCCCTCCAGCAGGCCGAGCGCTACACGCGACTCGTGCGCGCAGTGGGCGAGGGCGCGGCCGCCGCGCACACGCCCCTCGTGGTCGTGTCCAATCTCGCCGTGGATTTCCACCCCGCGTTCGAAGCGGCGGCCCGCGAAGCGGGCGCACCCTGCCTGCGCGGCACCGCCGAGGGGCTCTTCGCGGTTGCGCGCTTGGCCCGCTGGGCGACTTCGTCGCCCCCCGACACCGAGGCGACGGCGACAACCGGCCCGTCACGCGCCCCGGCCTTCGCGGAGGCTTCGCGTCTGTGGGCCGCCCGCGATCGAGGCCGCGCACCGGCCGAGCACGAGGCCCGCGCCCTCGTCGCTCCGTATGGGTTCGAGGGGCCGCCCGAGCGATTCGTGCCGGACGCCGATCAGGCCGTGGCGGCGGCGCGGGAGATCGGCTATCCGGTGGTCGTGAAGGCCATGGTGGGCGGCGTGGTGCACAAGACCGAGCGGGGGCTCGTGCGGGCCGGGCTTCGGAGCGACCTCGAGCTGCGCGCGGAGGCGAACGCCATGCTGGAGCGCGCCCGCGCCGCGGGCGGCCCTGTGCTCGGGCTGCTCGTGCAGCACATGCTGCGCCCCGTCGCCGAGCTCCTGGTGGGCGGCCGCGTAGATGCGGACTTCGGCCCCGTCATCGTGGTGGGTGGCGGCGGCATGCTCGTGGAGCTGTACAAGGACGCGGCGGTGCGGCTGGCCCCCGTGTCGCTGGAGACGGCGCGGGAGATGATCGCGGAGACGCGCGCCGCCGCGCTGCTCGGCGGTTGGCGCGGTCGGCCCGCGGGCGACGTCGCCGCCGCCGCCCGCGCCGTGGCCAGGCTCTCCGAATTCGTTTCCGACTTCCAGGCGGACATCAGCGAGGTCGAGATCAATCCCCTGGCCGTCCTCGAGCGCGGAGTCGTGGCCCTCGATTGCGTCGTCGTGCCTCGGCCCGGACGGTGATGCCATGACGCCCGATCCTCAGATGAAGGCCATCCTCGATCAGATGAAGACTGCCGGATGGCGGCCGACGCACACGCTCTCCGTCGCCGAGGCGCGACAGGCCTTCAAGAGCAGCGTGGCCAAGGGCGCGCCGGTGGCTCGCACCGTGGACCGCGCGATCCCGGGTCCGGCCGGAGACCTTCCCGTGCGCATTCACTGGCCCACAGGCGCCGGCCCCTTTCCCGCCCTCGTCTTCTTTCACGGGGGAGGCTGGGTGATCGGCGATCTCGACACGCACGACGTGACGTGCCGCTCACTGACCAACCAGGCCGGCTGCGTCACCGTCTCCGTCGACTACCGTCTCGCGCCCGAGCACAAGTTCCCCGCCGCTGTCGAGGATGCCTATGCGGCCACGCGTTGGGTCGCCGACCACGCGCGGGAGCTCGGCGTGGACGCCGCCAGGATCGCGGTGGGCGGCGCCAGCGCGGGCGGCAACCTCGCCACCGTGGTCGGTCTCATCGCCATCGAGCGCGGAGGCCCGGGACTCGTCTTCCAGCTCCTCCTCTATCCCGTCACCGACGCCGCCCTCGACACGCCGTCGGCCCGCGCCATCACCTCGGACGACTATCCGCTCACGCGCGCCGACATGGAATGGTTCTGGGGTCACTATCTCCGTCACGATGCCGATCGCCGCCATCCCTACGCCTCGCCTGTCCTCGCGAAGAGCCTGGCCGGCCTTCCCCCCGCCCTGGTCATCACGGCCGAGATCGACCCGCTCTGCGACGAGGGAGAACGCTATGCGCACGCCCTCGAGCGCGCAGGCGTCAGCGCCGCCTGCACCCGCTATGGAGGCGTCACCCACGGCTTCATAGGGATGGAAGCTCTGCTCGACAAGGGACGCGCCGCGGTGGAGGAAGCCTCCCAGGCCCTTCGCTCGGCTTTCGCCCGCGCCTAGCGCCCCCTCACCCTGCCCTCTCCCCCTCCGGGGGCGAGGCGGAGGCGGGAGAGGCGTATACGGTGCGGAATCGCCGCAGCTCCACCTTGCCCGGGGGAAACCCTCGCGGCTTGCTGACGTCGGCGCAGGTGGCGAGGTGGACGGTGACGCGCCCACCATGCCTGGCCTTGGAGTAGCGCGCGGCCAGCGAGGCGGCGAAGCGCAGCGTGTCGCGCGGGAGCCGCTCGAGGCCGTCGGGATTGCGCACGATCACGTGCGAGCCGGATTCCGCGGCCACGTGCAGCCACGTGTCGCGGGCTTCGCCGAGCCCGAAGGTGAGCAGGTCATTGTCCGCCGCGGAGCGGCCAACCAGCACGGTCAGGCCGTCCGGGGAGACGAAGCGGCGCGCCACCGAGCGGCCCTGCCATATCCCCTGCTCGGGATCGGAAGGCGGCGAAGCGGCGCGGGCGGTCATGCCGGCTAGAGCTTGTAGAATCTCCTCGAGTTGCCCGCGAGGACCTGCCGCTTGGCGGCATCGCCGAGATCGGCGCGATCCGCCAGCTCCTTCACCGACTTCGGATAGCTGTGATCCCAGTGGGGGAAGTCCGACGCGTACATGATCCGGTCATCGCCCACGTAGGCGAGGGCCTGGGGGAGGAGCGGCTCGTCGGCCTCGCAGGAGAAATAGATCTGGTGACCGTGCACCATCTCGGTGGGTGACTGGGTGAGGAGCTTGGCCTCGGCGTGGCCGCGCTTCTCGTATTCCTCGTCCATGCGCTGGAGGAAATACGGTATCCAGCCGGCGCCCGCCTCGAGATAGCCGATGCTGAGCTCCGGGAAGCGCACGGGCACGCCGTCGAACATCATGGAGGTGATCTGGCGGAGCTGGGCGAAGACATGCGACACGGTATGGGCCTGGATGAACTTCGGGAAGGGCTCGTGGCCCACGTCGGTCATGTCCGTCCCCGCCGCGTGCACGGTGATGGGCACCTTGAGTCTTTGCGCGGTGGCGTAGACCGGATCGAAGCGCTGGTGGCCGAGGAGGTAGTAGCTGTCGGCCGACAGCATGCCGCCCACGAAGCCGAGCTCGCCCACGCAGCGCTCGAGCTCGCGCGCGGACGCGGCGGGATCCTGAAGCGGCAAGAGGGCCACCCCCCGGAGGCGAGGGCTCTGGCTGGTCAGCTCCTCGTAGAGCATGGTGTTGTAGGCGCGGGCCAGCGCCACCGCCCACTCCGCGTCACGCAGGAAGGGCAGGCCGAGCCCCAGCGTGGGATAGAGCACGGCCATGGCCATGCCGCCCGCATCGAGGGCTTCCGTCCACGACTTGCCGTCGCCCGCCCAGTTACCCTTGGTCCCCATCAGCCGGCGGTCCCATCCGTCCTGCGGAAAGAAGGGCGTGAGGAGCGGGCGCTTTCTATACGGCTCCTCGAGGTGGCGGGCGATCTGCTCCCAGGTCTCGGTCACGTGGCCATCGGCGTCGATGATCTCGAAGCTCATGTGCGACCTCCCCTGCGGTTAGATACGGCGGCGGCTATCGATGAGGGCCCGCGCCCGGGCCCGGGCGTCGTCGGGCAGCGTGTGGCGCCGCGGATAGACACCAAGCGGCCGAGTGGCGTCGATGCCCATCTTGGCCGTGGTGCCCGCCCGCGTCGACGGATCGAGAATGGCGCCCATCATGTTCGGCACGATGAACACATCGCGGTCCGCCTGCATGCGCGTGGCCACCGCCCACAGCACGTCTTCCTCGTCGAAGACGTCGACGTCGTCGTCCACGACCACCACGAGCTTGAGGGCCAGGTCCTCGCCGAAGGCCGTCATGGCCGCGTTCTTGGCCTGCCCCTCCGCGGAGGGCTTCATGGAGATATAGCAGTGGAGCCGGCAGGTGCCCGAGTGCGGGTACGATACGCCGCGCACGCTCGGATAGTGGCCACGCATCACCTTCAGCATGCGCGCCTCCTGCGGCACGGCCAGGAGCTGGGTATGCTCCGCGGAGATGCCGCCCACGATGTCCTGGTAGAGGGCGTCGCGGCGGTGCGTGATGGCGGTCACCTCGATGACGTGCTGGGTGGACCGCTCCGAGGCGTAGCCGGTGAACTCCGCGAACGGCCCCTCCGGCTCGCGCGTGCCGGCGAGAATCTTCCCCTCGAGCACGAACTCCGCTTCGCACGGCGCCTCCACGGGAACGGTCACCCCGGCCACGATCTCGAGCGGCTCGCCGAGAAACCCGCCGGCCACTTCGTACTCGTCCGCGTCGATGGGCCCCTTCCACAGCCCGCTCCCGAAATTGAAGAGCGGGTGCGCGCCGATCACCACCGCCACCGGCAGGTCTTCTCCGCGCTCCTCGGCCCGCCGCTGATAGTCCCAGAGATGACGCCGGCTGTGCAGGCTCGTCCCCACCCGGTTGCGCCCGCGCAGCTCCATGCGATGAAAGCTCGCGTTGCGCACACCGCTATCCGGATCCTTGGCCACCATGATGCCGTTGGTGATGTACGGGCCCGCGTCCTCCGTGAAGTGATTGATGATGGGCAGCTCGCCCAGATCGATCTCGGCCCCGGTCTTCACCACCTCGCGCACCGGCCCGCTCTGACGGAGGACCGGCGCGATGCGGCGATCCCCGCGTCTCACCCATTCGTCGTGCAGGCCCTCGAGGGGCACTCCGAGGGCGCGCGCATAGCGCCCCCGATGGGCGAAGACATTGGTCACCACGGGAAAGCGCGAGCCGCGCACCCGCTCGAACCAGAGCACCGGATACTCGCCGCGGCGCTCCAGCTCGAGCACGAGCGCGGTGATGTCGCTGGCGGGCTCGATCTCGGCGGGGATGCGCCAGATCTCTTCGGGCGACTTCGACTCCAGGTCCTGCAGGAAGCCGCGGAGATTCATTCGTCCGGTCCGTCCCATAGCGTGAGCATGGTGCCCACCCCCTTGGCCTCGGCCTGCGCATGGATCCACGCGCCGAGGACGATATCACTGATGGCGAAGCCCCGATGCCAGAAGATGATGCGCTCGGCGGGATCGGCGCGGCCGACCTGCGTCCCGTGCACGATCTCGCCGATCTCCGCGTGGACGTGCTCGCGCCGGAGGGCGCCGCTCACGATGAGGGGATGGAGCTGTCCCCCGTGCTGGCATTGCGCCCAGTCGTCGACCACGAGCTTGTCCGCCCGGAACGGTAGCTCCGGATCGATGGCCATGACCCAGCCATAGGTCACGAGGAGCGCGCCGGGCTCGAGCCACGAGGCGCGCACGAGAACCTCGGGGCGCTCGAGCCGGGTTGCCTCCACCACGATGTCGGCGCCGCGGAAAGCCTCCTCCGTGCTGTCGAGGGGCCTCGCGGCGATCCCGAGGGTCTGGCGCACCTCGGCGGCCAGCCGCTCACGGCTCTCCGGCCGCCTGCTCGTGATCCGCACCTCGCGGAGCGGGAAGAGCGCGGCGAGCGCGGTCAGATTGGCGAGGGCCGTGCCCCGCGCGCCCAGATGCGCCACCACGGCGGAGTCGGGGCGCGCGAGATACTTGGCGCCGATGCCCGTCACCGCGCCCGTGCGCAACCATGTCAGCACCGTCGCGTCCATCAGGCAGCGCGGCACGCCGGTGGCCGGATCGTACAGGGTGAGCATGGCCACTTCCGAGGGCAGCCCCACGCGATAGTTGTCGACGTAGTCGCCCACCACCTTGACCCCCGCCGCTCCCACCGGCGCCACGAATCCCGGGAGAACATTGAAGTGGCCGTTGAACCGATCATCGAGCTGAATATGGCTCTTGGGCGGGAGCACCACTTCCCCCGCCCCGTGGGCGAGCAGCCCTCGCTCGATCACCTCGAGCAGCGTCTCCGTCGAGGGCAGGAGCGACTGCACCTCGGCGCGATTCAAGAACCTGAACGCTACGCGCGCCACGTCGGTCTCTTCACGGCGAGGTGGTTTCGCGGGCGTGGACGGGGGGCGTGCCCTCCCGGGACCACCCTGAATCGCATTCGTCTGCGACGTCTCTGGCCCGCCACGAGACTTTCGTCTGCGGCTTCGACCACACGCAGAAGATAGGGGTCCCGGGAGGGCACGCCCCCCATCCACGCCCTTTCGTCTGCGCCGACCCTCGCGTTCTCACACACGACACTGCAGCATTGCCCTTTCCTGTGGCCACGCGGGGAGCTGGGTGGGGCAGGGGGTTCCCTCCCCAGACCCGTATCTTCTGGGGAGATTCTTCGAAGCCCCAAACCACCATCTCGTGGCGGGCCAAGAGTGGCCGAGCGGAATGCGACTCAGCGTGGTCTGGGGAGGGAACCCCCTGCCCCGCCCAGCGTGTAGTCACCGCCAAACCGAATCCACCCTCGCAACACCTGTCCGTTCGATTCTCCACGCGGAGAGCCGGGTGGGGCGGGGGGTTCCCTCCCCAGACCCGTGTCTTCTGGGGAGACTCTTCGAAGCCCCAAACCACCATCTCGTGGCGGGCCAAGAGTGGCCGCGCGGAATGCGACTCGGCGTGGTCTGGGGAGGGAACCCCCTGCCCCGCCCAGCGTG
>WNFV01000358.1_pt1 | contig 59507 bp, 50 predicted proteins | sample 5400101 | NCBI WGS metagenome assembly WNFV01 (sample SAMN13153361, study PRJNA577476) | soil metagenome | isolation source: 115 cm soil or saprolite under grassland replicate 1 | place: USA:California | collected 2016-06-15
CCACCTCCCTTCCTCAACCTTCCCCCCGACCATATGTAATGGCAAAGTAGCGCCCGCGATCGTCGATTCCCCAATGGAGTCGTCGCGGGCCATCAGCGGGAGGAATTCGTGCGTCTCCTCGTCATCGAGGACGATCCCGATCTCAATCGGCAGCTCGCCACCGCGCTCACCGATGCCGGCTACGTGGTCGACCGCGCCTTCGACGGCGAGGAGGGCCACTATCTCGGCGAGAGCGAGCCCTACGACGCGGTGATCCTCGACATCGGGCTCCCCAAGATGGACGGCATCTCAGTGCTGGAAGCCTGGCGGCGCGCCGGACGCGCCATGCCCGTGCTCATGCTCACCGCGCGCGACCGCTGGAGCGACAAGGTGCAAGGCTTCGATGCCGGTGCCGACGACTACGTCGCCAAGCCATTCCATCTCGAAGAGGTGCTGGCGCGCATCCGCGCGCTGCTGCGCCGCTCGGCCGGTCACGCCAAAAGCGAGCTCAATTGTGGGCCGGTGCGCCTCGACACCCGCACCGGCCGGGTCACCGTCGACGGCAATCCGGTCAAGCTCACCTCGCACGAATACCGTCTGCTCTCCTACCTCATGCACCATACCGGCCGCGTGGTCTCGCGCAGCGAGCTGGTCGAGCATCTCTATGACCAGGATTTCGACCGTGACTCCAACACCATCGAAGTTTTTGTCGGCCGTATCCGCAAGAAACTCGGCGTGGACGTGATCCAGACCGTGCGCGGATTGGGCTATCTCCTCACGCCGCCCGGCAATGCGTCTTAATTCGCTTGCGCTTCGGCTGTTCTTCTCGGCGACGACCTGGACCGTGGTGATCCTCGTCGTCACCGGGATCGTGTTGTCTTCGCTCTATCGCGCGGCGGTGGAGCGTGCGTTCGATCGCCGGCTCGGCGTTTATCTGCGCACGCTGGTCGCCGACGTCGCCACGCCCGAGGAGAACGGCGAGAAATTTCCGCAATCGCTGGGCGAGCCGCTGTTCGACCTGCCGCTGTCCGGCTGGTACTGGCAGGTGACGCGGCTCGATTCGACCACGCCCGATGTGCGCTCGTCGCGCTCGCTGTGGGACGGCAAGCTGCCGCATCTCACAGATCTCGGAATCGCCGCCGGTGCCGGCGGCTCCCGCCAGGGTTATGGGGAAGGCCCCGAGGGCCAGCAGCTTCGCATGGTCGAGCGCGCGATCGATCTCGGCGATGAGGGGCGCTATCTGGTTGCGGTCGCCGGCGACGCGGCCGAGATCGACGAGGAAACGCGCAGCTTCGACGGCGCCCTGCTCATCACCTTCAGCGTGCTCGGGATCGTGCTGCTGCTGACGACCACCTTTCAGGTCCGTTTCGGCTTGGCGCCGCTCAATCGCATATCGGAGGGTCTTGCGGCGATCCGCTCCGGCACCGCCGAGCGGCTCGAAGGCGCCTTCCCGGTCGAGATCGCGCCGCTGGCGCGCGAGACCAACGCGCTGATCGACGCCAACCGCGAGATCGTCGGGCGCGCGCGCACCCATGTCGGCAATCTCGCGCATGCCCTCAAGACGCCCATTTCGGTGATGCTGAACGAGGCGGCCGCCCACGGTGATGATCCGTTCGCCTCCAAGGTGCGCGAGCAGACCGAGATCATGCGCGATCAGGTCACGCGTCAGCTCGAGCGCGCACGGCTCGCCGCCCGTATCGCGGTGATCGGCACCGTCACCGAGGTGCGTCCGGTGGTGGCGGCGCTGGCACGCACCATGGAAAAGATTCACCACCATCGCGGCGTTGCCATCGACATCGACGCGTCCGAGGGCGCGCGCTTCCGCGGCGAGCAGCAGGATCTCGAGGAGATGGTGGGCAATCTGGTCGACAATGCCTGCAAGTGGGCGCAGTCGCGGGTGGCGGTCGAGGTGTTCTCCGAACGGCCAGATCCGGCCGATAGCCGCCGCATCGTACGCATCCTGGTCGATGACGACGGGCCGGGGCTTTCGCCGCAGCAACGCGAGCAGGTGGCGCGCCGCGGCCGCCGGCTCGACGAGACCAAGCCGGGCTCGGGGCTCGGGCTCTCGATCGTAGTGGAGCTCACCGGCCTCTACGGCGGCGGCCTCACGCTCGGCACCGCGCCAATCGGCGGCTTGCGGGCAGAACTGGTGCTGCCGGGGGCGTGACGTGCCCCGTCTTGACTCGTGCAGATGGCGAACGAGATCACGCCGTCGAACGGGCGAGTCACGCCGCTCGTGAACGGTGCAAAGGAATGCGGTCGAGGTCTCGCCCGATCGCGACGCCTGTCGTCGCGAGGTCGTAGCGGTTCTGGAGATTGAGCCAGAACTGCGGCTCGATCCCGAAGTATCGACCGAGCCGCAAGGCCGTATCGGCCGTGATGCCCAATTCCTCGCGCGCGATACGCTCGATGCGCGTGCGTGGGACGCCGCAGGCCTTCGCCACCATATAGGGCGATAACTTCAGTGGAACGAGAAATTCCTCCCGCAAGACCTCGCCGGGGTGGAGGGGCGGCAACGTCGCGACAATTTGGGGTTTTTTCGCCATTGCTTGCCTGTCAGTGATAGTCGATGATTTCAACGTTCTCAGGTCCGCTATTGGTCCAGCGGAAACAGATCCGCCACTGATCGTTGATCCGAATCGAATGTTGGCCCTTGCGGTCCTTTTTCAACGCTTCGAGTCGGTTTGCCGGCGGCACCTTCAAGGAATTCAGCGAAACCGCCGCATCCAGCATCCCAAGCTTGCGTCGAGCAACCGAGAAAATGTCGGCGGGAAATCCCTTAGGGCACCGTCCGTGAAAAACGGCTTCGGTCACGCTGTCCTTGAAGCTGCGGATCACGGGCCGGTTTCCTGGACACCTCTTGTATCGCTCAACGATACATCGTTTGCAAGAGGAGGAGTCCGCGCCCGCCGCTGCCATCTATCCTCGGGGCGGGGCCGGCGGCTTGCGGGCGGAGCTCGTTCTGCCGGGCGCGTGAACATCCCATTAACCCTGTGGGAACAGAGTTTTGCCCCAATTTGAGCCATTAGGTAACGGGCCGGCTCGGCGTTGCCGATCGGGGGATCGCCGGCCTCTTGCGATGGGGTCAACGTGGGACGGGGGCTTGATATGTATTTCGTTCGCCTGGGTGCTGCCGCGCTCGTTGCGATGTCGACGGCCGCGTGCAGCGGCACTCCCGAGACAGGACAAGGACCGAAGGAGAACACCGGCACGCTGGTTGGCGCTGTCGCCGGCGGGCTGATCGGCTCGCAATTCGGCGGCGGCACTGGCGAGCGCATCGCCGCCGGGATCGCGGGTGCGGCGATCGGCGGCCTCATCGGCAACCGCATCGGCGCGGCGATGGACGACGAGGACAAGCAGCGCGCCTATGCGGCGCAGATGCAGGCGCTCGAGAGCGGCAAGTCGGGCGCGGCGGTGGCGTGGAAGAACCCCGATTCCGGCCGTTACGGCTCGGTGGTTCCCGGCCCCGCCTACCAGTCGAACGGACTGCAATGCCGGCAATACACCCACACCATCTATATCGACGGCCGGCCGCAGGTCGCGCGCGGCACCGCTTGCCGCAATCCCGACGGTACTTGGACGGCGGTGGGCTGACACCGATCTCGCACGCCAACGATTCGTTTCCTCGTCATGGCCGGGCTTGTTCCCGGCCATGCTCATTTTGATGAGGCATGAACGAGGTCACGTGCCGGGGATGCTCAGGGCTTGATCCCGGCGGCTTTGACCAGGTCGCGGTTCTGATTGATCTGGTTGCGGAAGAAGGCATCGAATTCGGCTGACGTCATCTCGATCGGCTCGCCGCCCAGAGCGCCGAGCTTGTCTTGCACACTCTTCACCTTCAGCGCTTTGGTCGTCTCGGCGTAGAGCTTGTCCTGGATGTGCTTCGGCGTCTTCGACGGCGCAAAAACTCCGATCCAGAATGGGAAATCCGAATTGGGGTAGCCCGCCTCGGCCAAGGTCGGAAGCTCCGGCAGGGAGGATAGGCGCTTGCCGCTGCTGACCGCGAGCGCGAGGATCCTGCCGTCGCGGATCAGCGGCATGCTCGGCAGCGCCGGCGTGAAGAAGAAGTCGACGCGTCCGCCCAGGACCTCGGTCAGCGCCTCCTGGACGCCGCGGAACGGGATTTCCTGCGCCTCGATGCCGGCGCTGAGCCGAGACCGTTCCGCACTGATATGGGCCGCTCCCCCGTGTCCCACCGATGCGTAGTTCAATGCACCGGGCTTGACCTTGGCGGCGGCGACGAGCTCGCCGATCGTCTTGTATTTTTCCGGCGAGACCACCAGCAGGAACGGCGTGTTGACGAGCGCCACCACGCCGCTGAAGTCGCGGTCGGGATCGAACGGCAGACTTGCGTGGGTCGCCGGAAATATCGTCAGCGCGGACGAGTGCGACAGCAGGGTGTAGCCGTCCGCCTCCGACTTGACGACAGCGGCGGGGGCGAGCGTTCCGCCACCGCCGCCGCGGTTCTCGATGATGAACGGCTGACCGAGTTGCTGCGATACCTGATCGTAGACCGTGCGGCAGACCAGATCGATCGCGCTGCCGGGCGTCACCGGCACCGAAATCCGCACCGGCTTGCTCGGCCAAGGCGGTGTCTGAGCCTGCGCCTGCGCGGTGCCCGGTACGCCGAGCAGCAGCGACAGGGCGAGGAGACAGGCGCACCGCATGCGTGGTCCCTCAATCGTCGGTCGTCGGGCGCTTTCGCAATGGCAGCGGGTCACAATGCGGCCTCGGCGTCCTTTCGGCAAGGCCGGCGAGTGCGCCTGCGGCCGCCAGGGCAACGCCATCCCTTTGGAATCATGTGAAAATTGCGTAACGACTTCTTAAGGCCGCAGCGCTATCAGACGCCTTGGTGCCATTGAACCTGCGTGGGTGATGGCCGTGGGTGGGCAGCCGGTCGAACGATTGCGGCAATATCTCCGGCAACTGTCGCCGGGAGCGCGGGCTCTGCTGATCGCGGAGCTCGAACGCGCCTTGCTGCGCGGCGACGAAGTCCCCGGCGGCGATCTCGTGCTGCAAGAGGTGCGTCAGGCGGTGCGCGAGTCGGGCGCGCAGGCGCCGCGCATCGGCAATCCTGCCCGGTTGTTCTTCCGTCCGATCGAGCCGTTCCTGGTCGACGATACCGCCGCGCACAAGCATCAAGGCCGCATCGCGCGCGCGTCGCTCGAGCCGATCTGGGCCTGGATCGGTCGCGACCTGTTGCCGGCGGAAGCCAAGACCTTCGCCGACGAGGTCAGCAGCGCTCTCCTGGTTGGCGGCGACTCCGCGGCCTGCGAGCGGTTGACCTGCGATTTCCAAGACCGCGTCGCCGACCGCATCCAGCACGTGCTCGCCGCCGCGGCGTCCGACGAGAAGGCTGGCCGCAGGCTCGCCGGGCAAATCGGCACTGCCAAGGCGCTCGAGGACGTGCGCGATCTCAACGACATCCTCGAGGCCAGGGACACGCTGGCGCTGATCGGCGACCGCCTGCCCGGACACGTTCGCAATCTCGCCGACGCCCATCTCGACGCCGTGAAGGCGGTGCTCGATTCTCCCGCGGCCGGGCAGGGCGGCATCTTGCCCTATGCGCTGGTCCTGGTGATGAGCCGGCTCGCGGCGCCGTGGCAATTGATCCGTCTGGCGGTCAAGGCGGCGCAGAGCGACGATGCCGTCCGCATCGCCGCCACGCCTTATGCAGCGGCAGTTACGATCGTGCTCGCCGAGATCGAACGGATGGTCGGCGAGCTCAAGACGGACCTCAAGCGCGGCGGCAGCGTTCCCATGACCTCGCTGCTCAAGGGCATCCATGACGCCGCCCGCGGCTTGCGCACCGAGCTCGATCTTCCGGTCGACTCGCCCTGGGGCCGCCAGCTCGCCGCGATCCGGGCCGAAATTTCGACCATCCTGAAGGCGGAGATCGAATCCGCGCCCGGTCGCGTGCGCCGCCTGCTGCGGCCGCGTCCGGCAAGCGAGATCATCGCCGGTACGGCGCTCGATCTGGGCGACATCGCCGACACCGAGGCGCTGATCCAGTTGGTCGGCGCCTGCCGCAACTACGCGAGCGAGCTTGCCATCAGCGAAATGACGACGCGCGCCTACGGCGAGCTGCAGCAATACCTCGACACCGGCACCAAGACGCTGCTCGAAGGTCTGCGCAGCGCAGGCGCCGCGGATCGCCCGTTCCGGCAGTCGCAGGTCGATGCCGCGGTGCGTTTCTGCGCCAAGGTGTTCGGACAGGAATATGCTTCGCTGCTCACCAAGGCCGCCGAGGTCGCGGTCCACAGCAAGGCCGCCGTGCGGGCTTGACGGCGGGTGCCGGAGCCGACCTCTTGCCTTTATCGCCGATCAATCCGCGCCCGATCGATCGCTATTACGGCAAATTTACGCACCCGGCCGCTTCCCCATGTCGCGGTTCTCCCGGTCATTCCCCGTTGCGGGGGACCGGTGGCCGTGATGTAACCGCACAGGGCGACCCCCGATCACACAAAACTCCTGGCTTTCGGCCGCGTCGCCACCGCAATGTCGGATTCGAACGGTGAATTGACGCCATGACCGTGTGGTTCGCGCTCGCGCTGATGACGGCTGTGGCGATCTTCGCCGTGTTGTGGCCGCTTGCGCGCCGCGGGCGACATCTGCGCTCCGGCAGCGACGTCGCCGTCTATCGCGATCAGCTCGACGAGATCGAGCGCGACCGCGCGGCCGGGCGGATCGAGGACAGCGAGGCGGTGGCCGCGCAAGTCGAGGTCTCGCGTCGGCTCATCGCCGCGGCCGACGCGCAAGCCGCGGCGCTCAACATGGTGCCGGCCGCCTCGGCGAGCTGGCGCCGCCGTGCGGTGGCGATTGCCGCGCTCGTCCTGCTGCCGCTCGGCGCCGCGGCGCTCTATCTCGGGCTCGGCTCGCCCTCCTTGCCGGACCAGCCGCTCAAGACCCGCCTTGCGGTCGCCAACCAGAACCAATCGATCGAGAGCCTGATTGCGCAGGTCGAGGCCCACCTTGAGCGCAATCCCGAGGATGGCCGCGGCTGGGAGGTGATCGCACCGATCTATCTGCGGCTCGGCCGCGTCGAGGACGCAGTGAAGGCGCGGCGCAACGTGCTTCGCCTCAACGGCGAGACCGCCGAGCATCAGGCCGCGCTCGGCGAGACGTTGGTCTACGCTGCCAACGGGATCGTGACCGCAGAGGCGAAGGTGGTATTCGAGCGCGCGGTCGCGCTCGACGGGGGCGACGTGAAGGCGCGCTACTTCCTCGGGCTTGCAGCCGAGCAGGACGGTCGCCATGCGCAGGCGGCGATGATCTGGCGCGCGATGCTCGAGGGCGCTGCCGCCGATGCGCCGTGGGCCGAATTCGTGCGCCGCGCGCTCGCCCGCGTCGAAGGCAAGCCCGGCCCCGGCAACGACGACGTCGCAGCCGCCTCCGATCTCTCGCCCGAGCAGCGCGCCCTCATGATCCGCGGCATGGTCGAGCGGCTGGCCGAGCGGCTGCATCGCGACGGCTCCGATGTCGACGGGTGGCTGCGCCTGGTGCGCTCCTATGTGGTGCTGGGCGAGCGCGACAAGGCGCGTGCCGCCGCCGCCGATGCGCGGCGCGCGCTCGCCAGCGCCCCCGACAAGCTGCGCCGCCTCGACGAGCTGGTCAAAGGACTGGGTCTCGAGGGCTGACCGCCCGATACTCGATGGCACAAGAGAAGGCGCAATGACCCGCAAGCAACGACGTCTCACCCTGATCGGCGCCGCGCTCGGCGTGCTTGCGCTCGCGGTCGCGCTGGTGCTCGTTGCGCTCAAGGACTCGATCGTCTTCTTCAATTCGCCGACCGATGTGGTCGAGAAGCACATCAAGCCGGGGGTGCGCATCCGCATCGGCGGACTGGTGACGCCGGGCAGCATCGTGCGCGGCGAAAATCTCGCCGTCCGCTTCGACGTGACCGACGGCAAGAGCACGCTTGCGGTGGCCTATCAGGGGCTGCTGCCGGATCTCTTTCGCGAAGGGCAGGGTGTGGTGGCGGAGGGCGCGCTCGAGCCGTCCGGCACGTTCAAGGCCGACAGCGTGCTCGCCAAGCACGACGAGGCTTACATGCCGAAGGAGGTCGCCGAGGCCTTGAAGAAGCAAGGCCATTGGAAGGACGATTACGAGAAGAAGGTTGGTTCAGCTCCGCAGGGGAGGGCGCGATGATCGCCGAGCTCGGCCATTACGCCCTGGTGCTGGCGCTGGGCCTCGCCCTGGTGCAGGCCTGCGTGCCGATCATCGGCGCGCGCAGCAACGATCCCGTGCTCATGGGCGTCGCCGGTCCGACCGCGCTCGCGCAATTCGGTTTCATCGCAATCGCATTTGGCGCGTTGGTCGCTTGCTACCTGCGCTCCGATTTCTCCGTCGTCAACGTATTCGAGAACTCGCACTCGCTCAAACCGCTGGTCTACAAGGTCACCGGCGTGTGGGGAAACCACGAAGGCTCGATGCTGCTGTGGGTGCTCATCCTCAGCGTTTTCGGCGCGCTGGTCGCCCTGTTCGGCGGCAATCTGCCGGCAAGGCTCAAGGCCAACGTGCTCGGCGTCCAGTCCTGGATCGCCGTCGCCTTCGTGCTGTTCATCCTGATGACCTCGAATCCGTTCCTGCGCATCGCCGATGCCCCGTTCGAAGGCCGCGACCTCAATCCGATCCTGCAGGATCCCGGTCTCGCCATTCACCCGCCGCTGCTCTATCTCGGCTATGTCGGCCTCTCGATCTCGTTTTCCTTCGCCATCGCCGCGCTGATCGAGGGCCGCATCGATGCCGCATGGGCGCGCTGGGTGCGGCCATGGACGCTGCTCGCCTGGATTTTTCTCACGCTCGGCGTCGCGATGGGCTCGTACTGGGCCTATTACACGCTCGGCTGGGGCGGTTGGTGGTTCTGGGATCCGGTGGAGAACGCCTCGCTGATGCCATGGCTCGCCGCCACTGCGCTCTTGCATTCGGCGGTGGTGATGGAGAAGCGCAACGCCCTCAAGGTCTGGACCATCCTGCTCGCGATCCTCGCTTTCTCGCTGTCGCTGATCGGCACCTTCCTGGTGCGCTCGGGCGTGCTCACCTCGGTCCACACCTTCGCCTCCGACCCGACGCGCGGCGTCTTCATCCTGATGATCCTGGTGCTGTTCATCGGCGGCGGGCTTGCGCTGTTCGCCTGGCGCGCGCCGCTGCTCAAGCAGGGCGGTCTGTTTGCGCCGGTCTCGCGCGAAGGCGCGCTCGTGCTCAACAACCTGTTCCTGGTGACCGCCTGTGCGACCGTGTTCGTCGGCACGCTCTATCCGCTGGCGCTCGAGGCACTCACGGGTGACAAGATTTCGGTCGGTGCGCCGTTTTTCAACGCGACCTTCGGGCCGTTGTTCGTCCCGCTGCTGCTGGCGGTGCCGTTCGGGCCGCTGATGGCGTGGAAGCGCGGTGACCTGCTCGGCGTCGGCCAACGTCTCCTCACCGCGATCGCGATCGCACTGATCGCCGTTGCGGTGATCTTTGCGGTCGAAGGCGGCGGGCCGATCCTGGTGCCGTTCGCGATCGGGCTTGCGCTGTTCGTCATGGCGGGGGCCGTCACCGATATCGTGGAACGCACCGCTTTATTGAAGGTGCCGGTGAGGATCTCGTTGGCGCGCGCGCTCGGTCTGCCGCGTTCCACCTGGGGCACCGTCTTCGCGCATTTCGGGCTCGGCATCACGCTATTGGGCATCATCGGCGAGACCCAGTGGGGCAGCGAGCGGATCGCCGAGCTCAAGCCGGGGCAGTCGATCACCATTCGCCGTTACGACCTGCAGCTCGACGGCATGACCACCCGCCAGGGGCCGAACTACCGCGAGATGGCCGCCCATTTCACCGTGCGGCGCCTCGGCGAGATCATCGGCGTGATGGAGCCGTCGAAGCGCAGCTTCCCCTCGCGCGGCACCGGGACGACCGAGGCCGCCTTGATGCGGCGTGGATTCGCGCAGCTTTATCTCTCGCTCGGCGATCCCAACCCGGACGGGTCGATCGCGGTGCGGCTCTATTACAAGCCGCTCGTGCTGCTGATCTGGATCGGCGCCGTGGTGATGGTGATCGGCGGCGCGCTCTCGCTCTCGGATCGGCGGCTGCGCGTCGGCGCGCCGCAGCCGGCCAGGAGCAAGCCCGCGCTGGCGCCCGCGGAGTAGCCGGTCATGCGGTGGTTGCGGTTTTTTCTTTTTGCCTTGACGCTGCTGGCTGCGCCGCACGCCGCGGCCGTGCAACCCGACGAAATTCTCTCCGACCCGGCGCTCGAAGCGCGCGCCCGCGCGCTTTCCAAGGAGCTGCGCTGCATGGTCTGCCAGAACCAGTCGATCGACGACTCGGACGCCCCGCTTGCGCGCGACCTGAGGGTTCTTGTGCGTGAACGCCTCAAGGCCGGCGACAGCGACCAGCATGTGATCGATTTTCTGGTCGCGCGCTATGGGGAGTTCGTGCTGCTCAAGCCGCGCTTCACGCCGCACACGGCGCTGTTGTGGCTGATGCCGGCCGGGGTGTTCGTGATCGGGGCACTCGCCCTGGTCCTGATCTCGCGCCGGTACCGGGCGAGAACGGCGTCCGCGGGCGCCGAGCCGGCGAAGCTCTCGCCGGCCGAAGCGGCGCGGTTGGCCGATATCCTGCGCCGCGGCGAGCGCTGAGACCGCCGCGGGCGAGTCCGAGTACCCATATCAAGATATTGATATGTCTTGATATTTACGAAGTTCCCCACCTTACCAAACATTAATCTTCCGGTCAGGACGCGGTAAGGCGGCGCTCCCCATCTTGCCCTGCAAATGGGTGCGCCTTCGCACCGACGTTAGAAATATGGAGACAGCCCTATGACCGCGAGCGTCAATCCCGCTCCGAAACCGCGCGTCCTCACCGCGCGACGTCTCGTCTTGCTTGCCAGCGTCGCTGCCCTCGGTGCCGCCGTTCTGTTTGCCGGTCCGAGCCTCGCTCCGAGAGCGACCAGTTCCGCGCTGACCAATATCGCCTATGCCCAGAACCTCCAGCGGCCGGTCGGATTCGCCGACATCGTCGAGAAGGTGAAGCCCGCCGTCATCTCGGTCCGCGTCAAGGTCGATGCCAACACCAAGATGATGGGCTTCGACGGCAACATGCCGTTCCCGCCGAACTCGCCGATGGAGCGCTTCTTCCGCCGCTTCGGCATGCCCGACGGCGCCATTCCCGATGATCAGCGTGCGCCGCGCAACCGCATGGTGACCGGCCAAGGCTCCGGCTTCTTCATCAGCGCCGACGGCTACGCGGTGACCAACAACCACGTCGTCGACAAGGCCGCGACCGTCGAGATCACCACCGATGAAGGCAAGAGCTACACCGCCAAGGTGATCGGGACCGATCCGCGCACCGACGTCGCCCTGATCAAGGCCGAAGGCCGCAACGACTTCCCGTTCGTCAAGCTCGGCGACAAGCCGCCGCGCATCGGCGACTGGGTGCTCGCGGTCGGCAATCCGTTCGGCCTCGGCGGCACGGTGACCGCCGGCATCGTCTCGGCGCGCGGGCGCGATATCGGCGCCGGCCCCTATGACGACTTCATCCAAATCGACGCGCCGGTGAACAAGGGCAATTCCGGCGGCCCGACCTTCGACGTCGACGGCAACGTGATCGGCGTCAACACCGCGATCTTCTCGCCGTCCGGCGGCTCGGTCGGCATCGCATTCGCGATCCCCGCCGAGACCGTGAAGAACGTGGTGGTGCAGCTCAAGGACAAGGGCTCGGTGACTCGCGGCTGGATCGGCGTGCAGATCCAACCGGTCACCGCCGAGATCGCCGAGAACCTCGGCCTCAAGACGACGCAGGGCGCGCTGGTGGCCGAACCGCAGTCGGGCAGCCCCGCCGCTGCGGCCGGCATCCTGGCCGGCGACGTGATCACCGCGGTCAACGGCACTCCCGTCAAGGACGCGCGCGACCTCGCCCGGCAGATCGGCGCGCTCGCACCCAACGCGACGGTGAAGTTGACCGTATGGCGCAAGGGTGAGGAGAAGAGCGTCTCGCTGACGCTCGGCGAACTGCCGAAGCAGCGCGATGCCAAGCTCGACACCAAGAAAAATGATCCGACCGGCAGCAACACCGAGGTGACGCGGCTCGGCCTCACGGTTGCGCCCGCCGGCCAGGTCGCCGGCAGCGGCTCCGAAGGCGTGGTCGTCACCGAGGTCGATCCCAACGGGGTTGCTTCCGAGCACGGCTTCAAGACCGGCGACGTTATCCTCGAGGTGGCCGGCAAGAAAGTCAGCGCTCCCGCCGATGTGAGCGACGCCGTGCGCGACGCCCAGAAAGACGGCAAGCGCACCGTGCTGATGCGGGTGAAGTCGGGCGAGGGCACCAAGTTCGTCGCCCTTCGGCTCGGCCGCGCCTGACCGAATGGGGCGCACCGTCGGCATCCGTCGCCCCCGCCGGCGGTTCGAACCAGGGGGGCGGGCCAGTCGCCCGCTCCCATCCTGTGCTAGCTCCGACCGGCATCCGTCGCCCCCGCCGAGCGGAGTTGGTTGAGGGGGTGGTGGGTTTCGGCCCGCCGCCCCCTCGCGTATTTTACCGGGCCTCGCGCGGTACCCTGGGCTTACGGAATCTGCGCAAGCTCGGGGAAATTCGGTAGGATCAGGATAGCCGCCGAGGCCGCCGGACGACTGGCGCGGCGGGCATAGGCGGATGTGACAGCTCGGCTGGGACACCAGGTCACGAGCGCCGGACTGGTCGGATCGTCATGCGGCTCTTGATCATCGAAGACGACCGCGATGCAGCCGATTACCTCGCCAAGGCCTTCCGTGAGGTCGGGCATATCGCCGACCTGGCGGCGGACGGCGAGGAAGGGCTGGCGCACGCGCTCGACGGCCAATACGACGTGCTCATCGTCGACCGCATGCTGCCCAAGCTCGACGGCCTGTCGGTGATCGGGACTTTGCGCAACAAGGGCATCGAGACGCCGGCGCTCATTCTCTCCGCGCTCGGCCAGGTCGATGATCGGGTCAAGGGCTTGCGGGCCGGCGGCGACGACTATCTCCCCAAGCCCTATTCGTTCTCGGAGCTGCTCGCGCGCATCGAGGTGTTGGCGCGCCGGCGCGGCGGCCGCGAGGAAATGGTTTATCGCGTCGGCGACCTCGAGCTCGACCGGCTGTCGCATCAGGTGACCCGCGGGAAGGAAGAGATCGTGCTGCAGCCGCGCGAATTCCGCCTGCTCGAATACCTGATGAAGCACGCCGGCCAGGTGGTGACCCGCACCATGCTGCTCGAAAACGTCTGGGACTATCATTTCGATCCGCAGACCAACGTCATCGACGTGCATATTTCCCGGCTGCGCTCGAAGATCGACAAGGGATTCGCCCAGCCGTTGCTGCATACGGTGCGCGGCGCGGGCTATGTGATCCGTGACACGAGGCAGTAGTCAGTAATCAGTAATCAGTAATCAGATGAGTACACTGTCACTGATTACTGACTACTGACTTCTGAGCCCTGGCATGACGGCGCTTGGCAAGCTCTTTCGCACGACGGCGTTCAAGCTGACGCTCGTCTATGTCGTTGTCTTCGCGCTGTTTGCCGCCTTCCTGCTCGGCTATTTCGCCTGGAACACCCGCCGGCTGATCACCGAGCAGATCACCCAGACGGTCGATGCCGAGATCACCGGGCTGGCCGAGCAATACCGCCTGGGCGGCATCCGGCGCCTGGCGATCGTCGTCGATGCGCGCGCGCGCCGGCCCGGCTCCAGCCTCTACCTCGTCACCACGTTCGCGGGCCAGGCGATGGCCGGCAACATTTCCTCGCTGGCGACCGGCGTGCTCGAGACCCCAGGCTGGACCGAGACCGTCTATCGTCGGCTCGACGAGCCGGAGGCCACCGAGCACCGCGCGCTGGTGCGGGTGTTCCAGTTGCCGGGCGGCTTCCGCCTGCTGGTCGGACGCGATCTGGAAGAGCGTGAGCGCCTGCACGACATCGTGCTCGCCGCCGGACGCTGGTCGCTGGCGGCGATCATCGTGCTCGGCCTCGCCGGCGGGTTCTTCGTGACCCGCAGGGTGCTCAAGCGCGTCGACGCCATGACCGATACCACCCGCACGATCATGGATGGCGATCTGACCGGGCGGCTGCCGATCGCCGGGACCGGCGACGAGCTCGACCGGCTCGCCAGCAACCTCAACGCCATGCTCGAGCGCATCGAGGCGCTCATGCACGGCCTCAAGGAGGTCAGCGACAACATCGCGCACGATCTCAAGACCCCGCTCACGCGGCTGCGCAACCGTTGCGAAGAAGCGCTCCGCCTGGCCGAGGATGAATCGCAGTACCGCGCGGCGCTCGAGACCACGATCGAGGAATCGGACGCGTTGATCAGCACCTTCAACGCCTTGCTGATGATCGCGCGGGCGGAATCGGGCCAGGCGCGCGACAACATGAGCGAGTTCGACGCCGCCGAGATCGCGCGCGGGGTCGGCGACCTCTACGAGCCGCTTGCCGACGACAAGGGTCTGGTGCTCAAGGTCGAGGCGCCGGGAAGCGCGCCGGTTCACGGCAACCGGGAGCTGGTGAGCCAGGCGCTCGCCAATCTGGTCGACAACGCCATCAAATACGGCAGGCGCGATGGCGCGGAGGCCAACGGGGCCGCCGCCGACATCGTGGTCAAGGCGATGGGCGAGGGCGACCGCATCCTGCTCACCGTCGCCGACGCCGGTCCCGGCATTCCCGAGGCCGACCGCAGCCGCGCGGTCGAACGCTTCGTGCGGCTCGAGCAGAGCCGCTCGCAGCCGGGCTCGGGGCTGGGGCTGAGCCTCGCCTCGGCGGTCGCGCGTCTGCATGGCGGTGAGCTCAAGCTCGAGGACAACCATCCCGGCCTGCGCACCGTCATTTCGTTGCCGCGCGCGGGCCCGGCGCAGGCGACCGCCTGATACTGATATGTCATCATCCGCCAAGGCGGATGATCCGGTATTCTCCAGAATCGACGCATGAGCCGCAGCGGCGGTGTTTGCTGGATGCCGCGCCGGAGCCTGCCCTCGGCCTTGATCGGGGGCGGGGCATGACGAGGATTGGAAGACCGAGACCTGAATGAAGCCTCTCGCGACGACGGCAGGTGCCAGGGCCGAAGCGGGCGAAGGTCCGCTGGCGCGGCGCATTACCGTGGCGCCGAAGCTTTCCGCCGCCGAGGCGGCGCATGCGCGGGTCGAGGACTGGCTCGCCGAGATTGCGCGCGCCCCCGCCGGCAAGACCCTTGGGCGCCTGTTCGCCGATCATCCGACCGTGAAGACGCTGATGGCCGCCCTTGCGGAGGGCTCGCCCTATCTCTGGGAGCTGGCGTGCGCCGACCGGGAGCGGCTCGTCGCCATTCTCGAATCCGAGCCCGAGCGCCGCTTCGGCGACCTGCTCGCCGACGCGAGGCGCATGATCCCCACGATCGGCGACGAGGCCGAGGCGATGCGGCTGTTACGCCGCATGCGCGCGGAGGCGGCGCTGCTGATCGGGCTTGCCGATATCGGCGGGGTGTGGCCGGTAATGGAGGTGACGCGGCGGCAGACCGCGTTTGCCGACGCGGCGCTCGGCGCCGCCGTCGACCATCTGCTTGCCGACGCCCATCGCCGCGGCCGGCTCGCGCTCGCCGACCCGGCGCGGCCGTCGCAAGGCTCCGGCTACATCGTGCTCGCCGTGGGCAAGATGGGGTCGAATGAGCTCAATTATTCGAGCGACATCGACCTCATCGTGTTCTACGACGCCGACGCCCCGGCGCTCGTTCCGGGAACCGAGCCGGCGGCGTTCTTCGTGCGGCTGACCCGGGCGCTGGTGAAGCTGCTGCAGGAACGTACCGCCGACGGCTATGTGTTTCGGACCGATTTGCGTTTGCGCCCCGATCCGGCCTCGACCCAGATCGCCATCTCCACCGCCGCAGCGCTCGACTACTACGAGAGTCGCGGCCAGAACTGGGAGCGCGCGGCGCTGATCAAGGCGCGGCCTTGCGCCGGCGACGTCGCGGCCGGCGAAGCGCTGCTCAAGGAGCTCGCGCCGTTCATTTGGCGAAAGTACCTGGACTTCGCCGCGGTTGCCGACATCCACGCCATGAAGCGGCAGATCCACGCCTATCGGGGCCACGGCTCGATCGCGGTCGAGGGTCACAACATCAAGCTCGGCCGCGGCGGCATCCGCGAGATCGAGTTCTTCGTGCAGACCCAGCAGCTCATCGCCGGCGGGCGGCATCCCCGGCTGCGCGTGCGCGAGACGCTGGCGACGCTCGACGTGCTCGCCGACGGCGACTGGATCGGCGCCGCGGCGCGCGATGATCTCGGCGCCGCCTACCGGTTCCTACGCATGATCGAGAATCGCCTGCAGATGGTGGCCGACGAGCAAACCCATACTTTGCCGGCGGATCGCGAGGGACTCGAGCGCTTCGCCCGGTTCGCCGGCTTCCGCGACCGCGACGGCTTCGCCGACGCCCTGCTCGTGCATCTGCACGACGTGCAGCGCCATTATGCGTCGCTGTTCGAGCATGTACCCGTCGCCGCGACCGAGCGCCGGACCTTGCGGTTTCCGCCCGACGCCGATGACCGCGAAACGCTCGACAGGCTCACCGAGATGGGCTTTCGCCAGCCGCTCGAAGTGTCCGCGCTGGTGCGGAGCTGGAACGCCGGCACCTATCCCTCGCTGCGGGGAACCTTCGCCCGCGGCCAGCTTGCCGAGATCGTGCCGATCCTGCTGCATCAGTTCGCGCGGTCGGCGAACCCCGATGCGGCCGTGAAGGCCTTCGATCGCTTTCTGGCCGCGCTGCATGGCGGCGGCCGGCTGTTTTCGCTGCTACTGCAGAACCCCGATCTGGTCGCGCTGATGGCGCTCGTTCTCGGCACCGCGCCGCGGCTCGCCGACAGCCTCGCGCAGTTTCCCGAAGTGATGGATGCGGTGATCGATCCGAGCTTCTTCGGCGCGCTGCCGGAGGAGGCCGAGCTCGCGGCCGGGCTCGACCGCTCGCTCCGGCAGGCCGCCTCCTACGAGGACTTTCTCGATCGCATCCGCGTCTTCGCGCAGGAGCACATATTCCTGATCGGAACGCGCATCCTGTCGGGCACCCTCTCGGCGGAGCAGGCCGGCGAAGCGTTCGCGCGCCTGGCCGATGTCCTCATCCGCTCGCTCCACCATACGATCGCGGAGACCTTCGCCAAGCTGCACGGCCGCATCGCCGGCGAGGCGACGGCGATCCTCGCGCTCGGCAAGCTCGGTGGGCGCGAGATGACGGCGACCTCGGACCTCGACCTCATCGTCATCTATGATTTCGATCCCGAACGTCCGGAATCGAGCGGCCCGCGTCCGCTCTACGGCAGCCAATATTTCTCGCGGCTGACGCAACGCCTGATCAACGCGCTCACCGCGCCGACCAATCACGGGCTGCTCTACCAGGTGGACATGCGGCTGCGGCCCTCGGGGCGCTCCGGGCCGTTGGCCACCCAGATCGGCGGCTTTGCGAGCTACCAGGAGAACGAGGCCTGGACCTGGGAGCATATGGCGCTGACCCGCGCGCGTGTGGTCTCCGCCTCGCCCGAGTTCGCCGCGCGGATCGAGGGCGTGATCCGCGCCGTGCTCAGCCGGCCGCGCGACGCCGAGACGGTCGCCGCCGACGTCGTCGAGATGCGCGGCGCGATCGCGGCCGAGAAGGGGGACAGCGACCGCTGGAACCTCAAATACGTCGCCGGCGGGCTGATCGACATCGAGTTCATCGCGCAATATCTGCAGCTCGTTCACGCCGCGCAGACACCCGAGATCCTCGACACCTCGACGGCGCGCGTGCTCGACAAGGCGTGGCGGCTCGGCGTGCTGCCGACCGAGGACGCCGAGGTGCTACGCCCGGCGGCGCGGCTCTATCACGATCTCACCCAGGTGCTGCGCCTGTGCCTGCCCGGCGCGTTCGACCCGAAGGCGACCGATCCGGGCCTTGTCGGACTTTTGGCGCGCGCGGCCGACGTGCCCGACTTTGCCACGCTCGATGCTTTCATCGTCGAGAGCCAGGCCAAGGTGCGCCGCAGCTTCGTGCGCATCCTCGGCGCCTCGCCTTAGCTTCACGACTGACGTATCTTCCGATCATTCGCGGACTCGAGGCCATAAAGCCCGATGAAGATCGTCATTCCCGATGATTATCAAGACATGGTCGATCAGCTCGAATGTTTTTCGCTGATCCGCCGGCACGACGTCACGCGCTATCGTGCGCCGGCGCGCGATCTTGCTCAGCTCGTCGAACGCCTGGGCGACGCCGACGTGGTGGTCTCGATTCGCGAACGGGTCGAGTTTTCGCGCGCGTTGCTCGAACGACTGCCGAAGCTCAAGCTGATCGCGCTGGTCGGCCGCAATTCGCGAGCGATCGACTTTACCGCCTGCACCGAGCTCGGCATTCCGGTCGCGACCGGCACCAGCAATTCGCCGGTCGCGCCGGCGGAGCTGGCGCTCGCCTTGATCGTGGCCTCCCGCCGCAACGTGGCGCTCGAAGCCGAACGCATGAAACGCGGAGATTGGCCCTGCACGCTGTCACATCGGCTGCGCGGATCGACCCTCGGGATTTTCGGGCTCGGCGCCATCGGAGCGCTGGTCGCCGAGGGCGGGCGCGGTTTGGGCATGGAGATTCTGGTCTGGGGTCAAAAGACCTCGTTCGAGAGGGCCGCCGCCGCCGGCTACACGGCCGCGGCCAGCAAGCAAGAGCTGTTCGAGCGCTCCGACGTTTTGTCGCTGCATGTTCGTCTGAGCCGCAACACGCAGGGGATCGTCGGCCCGGACGATCTCGCTCGCATGAAGCCGACCGCGCTGGTCGTGAACACCGCCCGCGCCGAGCTCATCCAACCGGGCGCTTTGCTCGACGCGCTGCGCAATGGCCGGCCAGGCTACGCCGCCGTCGACGTTTACGAGCAGGAGCCGATCATCAAAGGAGATCATCCGTTCTTGTCGATGCCGAACGTCCTGTGCACGCCTCATCTCGGCTGGGCGGAATGGTCGAACTTCGAGCTCTATTTCCGCGAGGCGTTCGAGCAGATCGTGGCCTATGAGCAAGGTCTCCCGCTGCGGCTCGGTAACCCTGGCGTGCAGCCGCGGAGTTGAACTTTCCACGACATGGATTGGCGGTGTCCTGGTGTTGCGAACCGCGCGCGCGACACGCTCGCCATGATTCCGACACTCCTGCGATCATCAATCGAATTGATGGCGGCGATGATCCTTACTGTCGTACCGCGACGAGAAATCTCACCGCGCATGACGCGCGCCCGAAGACACGGGAGGAAGAGCAACACGAAGCCGGAGTACGGTTGCCGCGAGTGTGTGTGGCAGCCCGCTGATGATCGATGTCAGTTGAACCTTGGTGGAGGGGAATGATGCGTACGATCATGCGAAACACGTTTGTCGATGCGAGCGCCGCTTTGTTGTTGATCGCCACGGCGGCACCGGTGCTGGCGCAGCAGCCGGGGCAGCAATTTCCGGGCGGCAAGCCGATCGAGATGACCGTCATGTTCGGTGCCGGCAGCGCGGCCGATGTGACCGCGCGCTACCTGGCCGACGGGATGGCGAAGCTCTTGAACGTGCCGGTCCCTGTCGTGAATCGAACCGGCGGCGGCGGCGCCATCGGATACAGCCATGTCAAGAAGCAGAAGCCGGACGGCTATTCGATCATCTGGAACTCGAATTCGATCTCGTCGACCTATCATTCCGGCGTCCTGCCATTCGACTACAAGGCGTTCGATGCCGTGGCGCGCGTGAGCGTGGAGACACCGGCGATCGCGGTGCGCGCCGATGCCCCGTGGAAAACGCTGAAAGATCTGATCGACTATGCGCAGGCCAATCCCGGCAAGGTGCGCATCGGCAATTCCGGCACCGGCAGCCATACGCACTTTTCCGCCTCGGCCCTGTTCGCCACCGGCGGCGCCAAGATCGTCGACGTGCCGTTCGGCGAGGGCCAAGCCGTGGTCAACCTGCTCGGCAGCAGGATCGAGGCGGTGGTTCAGCTCCCGGCCGCGCTGGTGTCGCACGTCAAGAGCGGCGATCTCAAGGTGCTGGCGGTGCTGGGTTCGAAGCGGGATCCGGTCTTCCCGGAGGTGCCGACTGCGAACGAGCTCGGATATCCGGTGACGCTGGACATGTGGCGCGGCATCGCCGCGCCCAAGGGCGTGCCCAAGCCGGTGGTTGCCAAGCTGCAGGATGTGATCAAGCGCACGGTTGATTCGCAGCCGTTCAAGGATGCCGGCAAGGCGATCGGCTTCGTGCCGGCTTACCTTGCGGCGGACGATTTCAGCAAGGTGATCGCCAATGACGACGCCAAGCTGGCGCAGCTGATGGCCGATTTGGGATTGAAGAAGAAATAGCGCGGCCCGGCGCGAGCAATCGCGGTGCCTCTACGCGATCGAAACGTGCGTCACCTTCCGCGCGCGTTCAGCGATCGTCGCGGCGACGTTTTCGTCGCCGGCATGCTGGCTCTCGCCGGCGCCTTCTTCGCCTGGCAGGCCGCGCTGCTCGATCTGGGCGGTGTCGGCCTGCCGGGGCCGGGATTCTTTCCGCTGCTGCTCGGCGCAATCCTGGTGATCTTCTCCATCGCCGTCGGGATCGGTCGCTGGCGGTCATCCGAAGGCGAGGCGGTCGAGCTCGGGCACCGTGACGTGCTGATCGTTATCGCGGCCTTGCTCGCGGTGCCGCTGATGTTCGAGCCGCTCGGCGCCACCATCACTCTCGGCCTGCTCGGAACCACGCTGCTGGTGCTGATCGCACGCGTCCGGCTGCCGCTGGCGATCGCAGCGGGAGGCTTGGGCATGGCGGCGTGCTGGTATTTCTTCCAAGTGCTGCTGGGCGTCCCACTTCCGACCGGGTCATTGTGAGATGACGGGCTTCGATCATCTCCTGGGCGGGTTTGCGGTCGCGCTGTCCTGGAAGGGACTGCTTTATTGTTTCCTCGGCTGTCTCTGGGGAACCATCGTCGGCGTGTTGCCGGGGCTCGGGCCGCTCGCCGGCATAACGCTGCTGCTGCCGCTGACATTCGGGCTCGATCCGACGATCGGCATCATCATGCTGACCGGGATCTTCTACGGTGCCATGTATGGCGGCTCGACCACCTCGATCCTGGTGCGGATTCCCGGCGAGGCGGCGTCCGTGGTCACCTGTATCGACGGCTACGAGATGGCCCGCAAGGGGCGTGCCGGCCCGGCTCTGATGATCGCCGCGCTCGGCAGTTTCGTCGGCGGTACCGTGTCGATCCTCGGTCTCATGTTCATCGTGCCGCCGCTGGCGAAACTGATGATCGCGATCGGCCCCTCGGTGCAGGTGGTGCTGATCCTGCTGGCGCTGGGCGTGATCTCCATGGTGTCGGCCGGCTCGCGGATCAAGACCGCGGCCATGGTCGCGTTCGGTCTCGTGCTCGGCAGCGTCGGCCTCGACAAGCTCACGGCGGTTCCGCGCTTCACCTTTGGCAGCGCCGACCTCACCGGCGGTTTGTCGTTTGCGGCGCTGGCGATCGGCTTGTTCGGCCTCTCCGAAATTCTGCTGAATCTGGAAAAGACCGAAACGATCAAGGCAATTGCGCCGAAGCTCAAGGAACTGGTGCCGCGCTGGAACGATCTGCGGGACTCCGCGCCGGCGGTTGCGCGCGGATCGGCCATCGGCTTCATTTTCGGGGTCGTCCCGGGCGTGAGCCACGTGGTCTCGACCTTCGTGTCCTACGCGGTCGAGAAGCGGTTCTCCAAGCACCCGGAAGAGTTCGGCAAGGGCGCGATCGCCGGCGTCGCCGGCCCCGAGACCGCCAACAATGCGGTCACCGGCACCGCGATGATCCCGCTGCTCGCGCTCGGCATTCCGTCGATTCCGGCGACCGCCATCCTGTTGTCGGCGCTGACCATTCACGGCGTGCAGCCCGGACCACTGCTGCTCACCGAGCATCCCGAGGTGTTCTGGGGCCTGGTTGCCAGCATGTATATCGGCAACGTGATCCTCTTGATCCTGAACCTGCCCTTGGTCGGGATATTCGTGAACCTGCTCCGTATTCCCTACGCCTGGCTCGTTCCCATCATCCTGATCATCTCGATCATCGGCGTGTACAGCGTCAATTTCTCGAGCGGCGACATCTGGATCATGGTGATCTCCGGCGCGGTCGGCTACATCCTGCGAAAGTTCGGCTACGAGATGGCGCCGCTTCTGCTCGCGCTCGTGCTCGGCGACCGGCTGGAGGAGAATTTTCGTTTGGCGCTGACCATGTCGGGCGGCAGTTACGCCACGTTCGTCGACAGCGCGTCCGTCATCGTGCTGTCGTCTGCGCTCGGCGTCTTGCTGTTGGTGCAGGCCTTGGCTTGGGCGTTCGGCTATCGCAAGTCGTTCGCGGACCAGGCGGAGGGCGCGTAAAGCGCGCATGTCCGGTGTTCGATTACCGGACACCTATGGCATTTTCCGGCGAAGGAACCGGTTCGCTTCTGCGCCGGGCGCGGCATCACCGTACCTTGTGCTGCAGACTTTCTTACAGTTGAGTCTGCACGCGCGTTGATATGTCCTTGATGCATCAGCAGCGCGCGGGAAAAACGAAACATCGAGGTTAGTACCTGCGTACCCGAAAGAAGCACGAATGCGGTAACTCAAAAAAATGAACAACCGAAAATTCTGCTGCAAAAAAATTTACGGCACAAGCAACTGAATCAGTTTTGCACCACAATTTTGACCGACGTGAGAGTCAGGCTCCGCTCGGGTCCTCAGTAGAGGAGGTGGTTGATGCGCGTACTTGCATCATGGGGCGTGTGCCTTGTCGTTTCGCTTCTGGCTCACTCATTCGGTTTCGGCTCGCTCGGAATAGGATTGCTTGCAACGGCGCAAGCGCAGTCGGTGCCCAAGTCGCTCGAAGAGGGCGGCACCGACAATGCAATGAGGTCCAAGAAGAACTCTTGGACGGTCGGCGTCGCCGGCGGGCAGTTGTCGGGTACCTACATGACCTTCGCCAACGAGATGGCGCAGGTTCTCGACGACGGCGACAATCTGCGCGTCATTCCGATCGTCACCTATGGCGCTGCTTCGAACATGGACGACCTGCTCTATCTGCGGCAAATCGACGTCGCGGTCACCCAGGCGGACGTCTTCGAGTATTTCCGCACCCAGCGGAAAATTTCCAACCTCGAATACCGGGTGAATTACATCGTGCGGCTGCCGGTTTCGGAGGTGCACGTCCTCGCCCGCACCGACATTGCGAAGCTCGAGGATCTGAAAGGCAAGAAGGTCAGTTTCGGGCCGGCGGGAAGCGCTTCGAGCCTGACCGGGACGATCGTCTTTCAGCGCTTGGGCGTCCAGGTCGAGCAGGTGTTGTACGACAATCCGACCGCGCTGCAAAAGCTCAAGTCGGGTGAAATTGCCGCGCTGGTCCGCGTGATCGGACGGCCGATCGACTTCTTCGCCAAGATCCCGCCGAACTCGGGTCTGCACTTCGTGCCGATACCGTTTTCGAAGATTTTCGCGGACTACTACGCGCTTGGCGAGTTTACGAGCAAGGAATATCCGACGTTGGTTCCGGAAGGTCAGTCGGTCGACACCATCGCGGTTCCGGCGGTGCTCGCCGTTTTCAATTGGCCGAAGGGCAGCGATCGCTACCGGCGCGTCGAAAGGTTCGCCGAGAGCCTATTCACCAAGTGGGACAAGTTTCGCGAGCCGCCGCGCCATCCGAAATGGCGCGACGTCAATCTTGCGGCAACCGTTCCCGGCTGGAACCGCTGGAGCTTTGCGGAGGAGATGTTGAAGCGTCTTCGCCAAAAAGATGCGGCAGACGCGCAAACGGCGAGCGCCGAGTTTTCGGGCTTCCTCAAGAACAAGGGTCCCGCCGTCGTCAACCTTACGCAAGAGCAGCGTGAGGCGCTGTTTCGTGAATTCCTGCAGTGGCGCGAAAAGCAACGCAACAGCGCGCAGCGCTAAGCCGTCTGGCCGGTGGCGCCTGTGCGGCGCAATCCATCGTGATCGCCGGGAGTGGAAAGAAAGGAGCGTCAAGCAAGCAACGGAGATAGGTCGGCAAAACATCAGCCGGGCGTCATCAGGGGAGTTTAGTATATGAGTACCCCACCGGGAAAACCCGTCAATCCCATCGATCTCTGCGCTTACGTGTCGCACAAGGCGCGCGAGCGTGAGCTCACGGACCAGGATCCTTCCAAGCACGATGGGCCTCGTCTCCGCCCCGATGACGGGCCCGGCGGGGGGTCTGCTCCTGCAACGCCGTTTTTCGGCGAGCGGGAGCCCCCCGATTCTTCGCCGCCGACGGCGTTCGAAGCGTGCGCAGGGGAGCCTGTGGATCTGGATGCTCCGCTTCAACCTGCCGCTGCGGGGAACAGCCGGCGGCACGAGCAACCGGCAGCCGAACGTGGCGATGAAGTCATCAGTCAGCTCGACCTCGAGCGGCTCGAGGCCAGCCTGCGCTGGCTGCAGCGCCAGGAAGCGGCCACACGGCTTTCGCGTGGCGCTCCTCCGCGTCCCGAGCCCGGGCTCGCTCCCCGCGATGCGCCCGTGCGTCGTGACAGCGGCGAGAGGTTCGTCGACCTGCATCGGTCGCCGCTCTCGCTCGAGCCCGAGCGACTCATGCCGCCTCCGCTGCGGTCGCGCGGTGACAATCTGCGCGGGCCGCTGCGCATCTTGATGGCGACCTGCGTCGCGGCGCCATTCGTGTATTATTTCTTGGCAGCAGGTTCGGCTCCGCCGTCAGGTCCTGCGCCTAGCCCGCAAATGGCGTCGTTCGACGCGAGGGTCGTCGTTGCGCCGCCGGCAAGCTCCGTCCGTCCACCGGAGCTCGGCCCGACCATGGCCCAAGGCGATGGTTCCGGCGCGTCGGCGGAAGGCGAGATGCCCGCCCGGACAACCGAGACATTGCGGACCGCGAGATTGTCCGAGCGTGCGACCGTGGCGATGTTGCAGCCGGGCGCGACCGGCGCTCAGGCTCCGCCCGCGAGCAATGCCATCCGTGCGCTCGATCCGCAGGAGATCGAGCTGCTCGTCAGGCAGGGCGAGCAATTCGTGGCGGCGGGTGATCTGGTGACCGCCCGGACCGTGTTGCGACGCGCCGCGGAGGCGGGCGACGCCAACGCGGCGGTCGCTTTGGGCGCGACCTACGATCCCACCGTGCTTGCGAAGCTCGGGGTGATGGGAATGGGCGCGGACGTGGAGCAGGCCCGACGCTGGTATCAAGCGGCCGAGAGCTTGGGCTCGGCGGAAGCAACACGGCAGCTCCGCGTTCTTGCGAATCGCTAGCTGGTCGGGGCACCTGCGCACCAGCCTCTCGGGGATGTCGATTTCGAGTCGCGACGCGGCCTCAAAGATCGCCATATTCGCCCTGCCCAGAAGCGGCGCAAGGGCGCGACGGACGTGCGAGGAGTCCTGGGCAAGGCGCCGGCAGCGGTGTAGCCTTGCGCGCCATGCGAGGGCACACCATCATGCTCGCCCGCCGCCGAGTCCTGCAGCTTGCGGGAGCCGCGCTCGCGGCGCCATTCGTCTCGCGCCTCGCGCTCGCACAGACCTATCCCGCCCGCCCGGTGCGGGTGATCGTCACCACCGGGCCGGGCGGCCAGGGCGACACCACCGCCCGCCTGATTGCGCAGAAGCTCACGGAAAGTCTCGGGCAGTCGTTCTACGTCGAGAACATTCCCGGTGCCGGCGGCAATATCGCCCATGGCACCGCCGCGCGCGCGGTTCCGGACGGCCACACCATCCTGGCCGCCGGCGGCAGCTTCGTCGCCAATCCGAGCCTCTACGCCAAGATTCCGTACGATCCGTACAAGGATTTCGCGCCGATCACGCTGATCTGCTCGTCCCCGCACGTGCTCGCGGTGCATCCTTCGGTCCCGGCGCACAGCGTCAAGGAGCTGGTGGCGCTGGCGCAGGCCGATCCCGGCAAGTTCAGCTACGCGTCGGCCGGCCGCGGCACGCCGGCGCACTTGGCGGGCGAGCTGTTCAAGCTCGCCTTCGCCGTCGACGTCACCCACGTGCCGTTCGGCGGCGGCGGCCCGGGCATCACCGCCACGGTCGCCGGCCACGTGCCGATGGCCGTCTCCGCCCTGCCGACGGCGCTGCCCCACGCCAAGGCCGGCAACTTGCGGGCGCTTGCCATGATGAGCGGAAAACGTTCGTCGCTGCTTCCCGAGGTGCCGACCATGGCGGAAGCGACCGGCCATGACCTCGAAGCCGACATCCTGACCGGCCTGCTGGTGCCGGCCGGGACGCCGAGGGAGATCGTCGATCTCCTGCATCGCGAGGTCGTCAAGATCGTCGCGGTGCCGGAGTTCAGGGAGCGCCTGGTCGCGCTCGGCTTCGAGCCGATCGCCGGCACGCCCGAGGACTTCGCCGAATGGATCAGGGTGGAGATCCCGAAGTGGGGCAAAGTCATCCGCGAGGCGAATATCGGCGTGCAGTGATAACACCTGCCGTCGGGCCGATTCAATGAAGTGTTGACACGTGTCCCGGGCGCAGCGCAGCACGAAGTGATGCGCTGCAGACCCGGGACCGTTCCGTTCCGTGGCGGTCCCGGATCAGCGGTGCACCACTCGCGCTTCGCGCGCGCGCTGCACCGCGTCCGGGACACGAGATCGCGAGGTCAGTGACCGATCGTCACGCCGCCGCTTCGGCGACCTCTTCGCGCAGCGCCGCGCGGCCGCCGATCGGCAGCCGCAGCAGCACCATCGTGCCTTTCCCCAAGGTCGAGCGGATGCGCATGGTGCCGCCGTGCAGCTCGATCAGCGATTTGGCGATCGCCAGCCCCAGGCCGGAGCCCTGGTGGCTCTTGGTGAGCTGGCTCTCGACCTGCTCGAACGGCCGGCCGAGGCGGGCGAGCGCGTCCGGCGGGATGCCGATGCCGGTGTCGGCGATCGCGATGCTGACCCAGTCGCCCCAGGCGCGCCCGCGGATGGTGATGCGGCCGCCTTCGGGCGTGAACTTCACCGCGTTCGAGAGGAGGTTGAGCACCACCTGCTTGAGCAGACGGTGATCGGCCATCAGCCGCACGCCGTGGCGAATCCGGGCGGCGAGCGTGAGCTGCTTGTCGTCGGCGCGGCCCGACACCACCCGCATGGCGTCGTTGAGGAACGGTTCGAGCTCGACTTGCTCGGCGTCGAGCCGGATGCGGCCGGCCTCGATCTTCGACATGTCGAGGATGTCGTTGATGACCTCGAGCAGGTATTGGCCGCTCTGGTGGATGTCGCAGCAATATTCGCGATAGCGGTCCGTGCCCAGCGGGCCGAACATGCCCGACTCCATGATCTCCGAGAATCCGATGATGGCGTTGAGCGGGGTGCGCAGCTCGTGGCTCATATTGGCGAGGAACTTCGATTTGGCCTGGTTCGCTTCCTCGGCCCGGGTCTTCTCCTCGGCATATTTCTCGGCCAGATCGGCGAGCTCGTCGGCCTGCCGCTCGAGCGTCTGCTGCGACTGGCGCAAGTCCGCGACCGTCGCCATCAGCCGCTTCTCGCTGTCCATCAGCTTTTCTTCGTGCCTCTTGAGCGCCGTGATGTCGGTGCCGACCGACACATAGCCGCCGTCCTTGGTGCGCCGCTCGCTGATATGGAGCCAGCGGCCGTCGTCGAGCTGCGCCTCGAAGGTGCGGGCGCCCGGGCTCTGGCCCTCGCTGGTCACCTTGGAGCGCACCACCGGCTTGCGGCCCGCCTCCACCACCGCTTCGTAGGAGGTTCCGGCCCCGATCGCCTCGTCGGGCAGGTTGTGCAGCTCCTGGAAGTTCGAGTTGCATAAGACCATTCGATTCTGCGCGTCCCACAGCACGAAGGCTTCCGGGATCGTCTCGATGGCGTCGCGCAGGCGCAAATCCGCCTCGACCGTGCGCTCGACCAGGGTCTTCTGCTCGGTGACGTCGACCGCGATGCCGATCAGGTGCGGGCCGCCTTCGCCCGACTGGTGCACCAGCTCGCAACGCGCGCGCAGCCACACCCAGTTGCCGCCGGCGTGGCGCATGCGGAAGTCGTGATCGATCGAGTTGGCCTTGGCGTCGGCCAGCTGGCTCGCCAGCTCGTAGAGATGGATGTCGTCCGGGTGCACGAAGGTGTTGACCTCGCCGAAGCTCATCAGCTCGTCGCGCGGCTTGAGCCCCAGGATCGCGAACATGGAATGCGACCAGAAGATGCGGCCGCGCCCGAGATCCCAGTCCCACAGGCCGCAACGCCCGCGGTTGAGCGCGGTGTCGATGCGCTTGCGCACGGTCTCGTAGATCACGTCGGCTTCGCGCGCGCGCGTCGCCTGCCAGTGGAAGGCGAAGCCGAGGATCAGCACCACGAAGCCGGTGGTGGCGGAGAGCGTGATGGTGAGCGCGGTGTCGGACAGCCAGGACGCCAGCGCCTCGCCGCGCGGATGCACCACCGCGAATTCGCCGTTCGACGCATAGAGGCTGCGCACCGTCGCGTAGGCCAAGGAGCCGTCGCCAAGCGGGATTTCAAGCACGCCGGCGGCGGCGCCGAAGGTGGTGAGCGGCTGGGCGGGGCCGAGCACGTCGATCAGCCGGCTGCCGATCGTGCGCGCCTCGATCGGCGCGGTGACGATCGTCGTCCCGTCGGTGTTGCTGACCAGCACGTGGCGCACGCCGGCGACGATCACGCCGTCGGCGTTGGCGACCAGCATCTGGCGGCCGGGCGCGCGCGCCCAGGCGGGAACCATGCGCTCGAGCTCGTTCTGCAGCCGGCGCTCGGGGGCGGCGCCGTCGTTCTTGGTCCGCTCCAGCTTGTCGAGCCGGTCGGCGAGGAAGTCGGCGCCGGCTTCGACCTGCCGGATCAGGTCGGCGATCGCCTGGCGGCGATGATCGAGCACCTGCACGATCGCGCCCACGCAGATCGTCAACAGAAATGCGATGATGAGCGCCGGCACAGCCCGTCGCAATGCCGGCTCGGCGGTCAACAGCCGCCGGTACGCGGGCTTTGCGATCGACTGAGCAAGTCCCTTGATCGAGTCAGAACGTACGGACGCGCTCGCGACCTCGGCGCGCGCCATGCCTGGCCTCCGTTCGGATCATCCCCAGCTTTGTCTCGGAAGGATGTGCCGCATCTCTCCGAATCACTTTGATTGGAATCGAAAGATGGCAATTTGTCGAGGGGCCATTAACGAATCTTTAAGATTTGTGACGCGGCAGGGCGCGCCGCTTGCGGCTTGATCGGGCAGGGTTTTCGGGCGGCTGGAGTGGTGCGGGGCAACCGCGGCGTGGCGCAAGGTGGCCCGTTTTGGGACACAAGCGTTAAGACCTCGGGCGACTTGGCGGCGCCAAGAGGGAGTTCGGCAAGGCGTCTGCCGTGCGCTGCCCACTCCTCCAGACTCAAATCAGGTGGTGGAAACATTGTGTCGGTTCGAGTCCGGCCAGGGGAGCCACCCTGTACGTTTTGCAGTTTCGAGGCCCTCTTGCGCCTCTTTGCTAGCCGCAAGCGCAGTGGTTTTCGCGCGCAAGTCAAAGGGTTCGCGGAAATCGCAAACCATCTGGCGTTCCTTCCACTTTGAGTTCGACACAACGACTTTCCGAGGCCGAGGAAAAAGAGGCCCATCAGCACCGCCTCTTCACAGAGGCGGGCATGCTCGGCCGATACGGGATGGCCCTGGATGAGGCGGGCGCGAAAATCCTTTAAACGTTAGGTTTTCGCGCGGCGGGTTGTGCGAGAGCGGGTAAAGCTCGAAGAGCGAATTCGTCGGCAGATGGCGCACGAGAGTTCGCGGGTCGCACGGCTGCCAGTCGTCAAATTCGCGGACGTAGGAGCGGCCATCGATGTTGTCGTTGGCAGAGGATGAGTTCGCGTGGGTCATGCGCGAAGATGTGATCGCGCAAACCTCGGGCCAAGACGGGCTTCCCGCGCGTTGCTAAGGATTACGCGGTGTTTCGCGATTTTCTGACAGCGAGTGAAATTCGCTCCGGAAGTCTTACAAGCCGCTTATGTTCACCGAGCTTTTTTCTCCGAAATTTTGTCTACCTTAAGACGCAACCCCATAGACAAAAGTACCTTTAGCACCGTGGTGAATTCTGGATTTCCGTCTACGCTGAGGGAACGATAGAGGCTCTCTCGGGCCAAGCCAGTATCTTTTGCGACCTGGCTCATTCCACGCGCTTTAGCAATATTACCGAGCGTATGGACTAAGGAAGCCGCATCGCCCTTCGCGAGGGCCGAATTTATTGTGGCCTCCATTTCTTCAGTATTGATATTGCTACTAGTGCCATTCGACGGCTCGGGCGATGGCTCGTTAGAATCAAAAAGCTTTGCCTGTTGTGGAAGCTCCCATGATATCCACTCTTCGGCGGTTGCACGTTTGCGCAGATCATTGCGAAAAGTAGAATTTACCTGAGATATGAACTGTACCCAGTCGTTGATCGCCTTAAACGTGGTCGTGTCGTTCTCAGGGACGTTGAGCAACACTGCTTTTTTTCCAGCGCGTAAGAGACGAAGGATATTGAGAATGGTGCCGATGCTCTTTCCATCCCAAATCATCAATCCGAAGTCGGCTTCGCGGGCCATTTCGCGATCTTTGGCTGCATAGAATTCGAAACCCTTCGCGCTTTTTGGAGCGTGGATGCTTCGGATTTCCCATTTGCCAAGATTGTTGCGACAACTATCGCCAGAGAAAAAGACCGTTACGTCTTGGTAGGACTCCTTCAGGAGAAACTTCTGAACGGCTTTGTCCGCACCGTTAGCATCACCAACAATCACACGAGCGCCGCTGCTTGTTACGTTTTGCAGTCGTTGCTGAACATGAGGATTAAGCCGCGAAACGTGACGCGATCAGTGAGATTGCTTGCCGCTTGGCGCGGCCCAAGACGAGCGATCCGGTTCACGCGATGCTCAACACGGCATGGCAGAAATTTTGGAGCAACCCTGCGTCCTATCAACAATGGGAAGCGGGTGAAGTACAGAAGCTTCTCGATTTGTGCAAGAACTGATCAGCACTAGCAACTTACACCGCGCGCCGCTCCGCTAATCGAAAAGATAGCTCTCGAGGATTAATCAGGCGTGCTGATTTCCGAGCAGTAATCGCGAAGAGCCGATGTTGGTCGCAGTTTCTTGATGATACAACTTTTGGCTGGTCGGCGGTCCGACACTCACGTAAGGTTTCGGGAACAAAAGGGAAAAGAATTGGCGATCACCCCCCTTCAAAAGGCAGTTTTTTTCTGCTCGCCGCACTTGTCGCTTTCGGGGGGTTCTTTATTTTGGACCTGCCAAATGGCTTGCAAGCTATTCGCAGAATCCGTCCAGACGGCCCGCCATTCAGACGCTAAGCTTGGTCCGCTCGCCCAACTGCGGATTCGACCAAATGAGGCGACGGGATTTCATCACGCTTCTCGGTTCGGGAGTGGCCTCGTTCGCCGCGAGCGCGCAACAGCCCGACGGGATGCGGCCGATCGGGGCGGGCGACGACGGTGCGCCGCCGGCCGGCTCGAGCCGGATCAACCAGTTGGCTGCAAACGCCAAAAAAGAAGGGACGGTCACGGTCTATACCTCGATTGCGGTCGACGACATGTCGGTCCTGACGGCTGCTTTCGAGAAAAAGTATGGCGTCAGGGTTCGGGTGTGGCGCGGCAGCTCGGAAAACATCGTCCAACGCGCCGTGACCGAGGCGCGCGGCGGCCGCTTCGATGCGGATGTCTTCGAGACCGGGGCCATGGCCATGGAGTCGATGCATCGGGAAAAGCTGCTCCAGGAGGTGCAAACGTCGGCGCTATCGGAGCTCGTTCCGGCGGCGATCTCGCCGCATCGGGAATGGATCGGGACGCGGTTCAACATCTTCGCCGCGGCCTACAACACCAGGCTCATCAAGAAGGACGAGCTTCCGAAAAGTTACCATGACCTCCTGGATCGCAGGTGGAGGGGAAAGCTCGGAGTGGAAGCCGAGGACAGCGACTGGTTCGGCGCGGTGGTCGGCGGGCTCGGAGAGGACACCGGCCTCAAGCTGTTCCGCGATATCGTCGCCGCCAACGGCATATCGGTGCGCAAGGGTCATACCTTGCTGGCGAACCTTGTCGTGTCGGGAGAAGTGCCGTTTGCGCTCACGACTTACGCCTACAAGGTCGAGCAGCTGAGGAAAAGCGGAGCGCCGATCGACTGGTTTGTCATCCCGCCCGGGGTGGCGCGCTTTGAAGGCGCCGGCGTGGCGCGGCGCGCCGCGCATCCGAACGCCGCCATGCTGTTCTTCGAGTTCTTGCTGACCGACGCGCAGGACCTCCTGCTCAATCGCGATTTCTTTCCGGCAAGCCGGAAGACGAGACCGCTTCCGAGCGGCGTTTCAGTCACGTTTCTCGATCCCGCCAAGGGGCTGGACGAAAATCAGAAGTGGAGTAGATATTTCCGCGACATTATCATCAATCCGGCGCGCTGAGCGCGCCGTCATGGAGGAGAACGCATGGGCGATAAGCAGCACGATCCGGACAAGGAGCGGGTCTTCGTCCGCGCGTTGCAAGGCAGCTATAGTCTCAAGGACGAACTCGGCCGGCTGCGGGCTATGCCACGGGTCATCAAAGGCAAGGATCTGAAACTTGATGGCGGCCCCCAGCATTTCAGCCGCCATTACGTGGAGCCGGAGGACGGACGCACGCAGACGCTGCACATTCACCTCGAGGAATACGCCCCCGGCGCCAAGACTCAGAAGCACGGGCATGTCAACGAGGCGGCGTTCTACATCCTGGATGGGGCGGGCTACGAGATCCATGACGGCACTCGCTACGACTGGAAGGCCGGCGACGTGGCGATCGTGCATAACAACTGCGTGCACCAGCACTTCAACGCCAGTGCGAAGGAGCCCGCGCGTGCTTTGGTGATCAAGACCAAGCCGATGTATCTGTTCATGAACATGCTGTTCCAGCACACGGTTGAAAAGCGGCCGAAGACGCCTTCCGCTACCCAGGGCAATTTCGTTCCGCGGGACGACGAAGAGGATCACAATCACCCGCACGAGCACCCGCACGAGTGAGGGTCATGGGCGGCAGCGGCTGCCACCGCGATACCAGAAGGTGCAAGAAAGAGGTCGAAGATGGCTTGGGATGAAGCGCGGGTCTGGCTGAGCGGCACGTTGAACGGAAAGCTTTACCAGAACTTGCTGGACGATGCGCTGGCGCAGCCGGCGCGCAATGCGAAACGCAAGAAGATCATTCATCCGGACGATATGCCGTGGGAAATGGCCCGGCAGGGCCTATTGAAGCATCTGTTGAACGAGCAGATGAACACGCGCATGGAAACGGTCGACGCCTATATGCAGGTGATCCCGCCGGGGAGCCGCTCGGGCAAGCACCGGCATCTGGCGGAAGAGTGCCTCTATGTGGTCGAGGGTCAGGGTTACGACCTGCATCAGGACTGCGACGTCGAGATCACCGACACCTATCACTGGACGCCGCAGGCGGAGATCAAGCGTTTCGAGTGGGAGGCAGGCGACGTCATCTATGTTCCTCCATGCACCATCCACCAGCACTTCAACGGTGATAGGGCGCGGCCGGCTCGGCTGATCTCCTGCACGAACCGCATCTACAAGAATTCCGGCTTGAACGATCTCGAGCAGATCGAGGATGCGCCGGAGTACGAGCCCAATTCCGTGCTCACTGCCGAGCTGGTGAAAGAATATCTCAGTGTTAAAGAGCCTGCCTCTTGACCAAGAGGGATTTTCCTTTTGCGAAAATCCACGTTGACACCAATCGGAGTTCGATTGGTGTCATTGTTAAATAATTGGTGTCATTGTTAAATAGAAGGCAAGAATTGCTGGGCTGAAACTGTATCAAGCTGAGCGGCGATTTGTAGGGCCAAACAGGCTCGATAGGCGCGTCCGGCTACGAAGCAATCCCGATCCATCGTTCAACTCCCAGTTCGTCGAGCACCATGTATGCCTCTCGCCAGAAGTCATCGAGGGATCGGCGGTGTCGGAATACGGTACGGCGGTGTTGTGGCCGGTCGGTGCAGGGGTCCCGTTCCTTGCGAGCGCCGGCCCGGCCGCGCGACGCGCGCACGACGTGGGTACTATCGAACCGACCAGACGCGTTCCTCCGGCTGTGCGGATGGCCATGCCCGGCAATACTCGGCTGACATTGTGAAATTGGGCCCAGTAAGGCGAGACAAGCCGGCGGTCATGCGCGATTTCTGTGAGGTGTGGCCCGCGGATTACAGCCAGAGCGCCAAATTTCAGGATTCATAGGCTTGGCGACACCTGCGGTTGGCGGTTGGAGCGTCTTCATGGGCTTGGAGTATGGTTCGCGCTCGCGTCGGCTCGCGGTGGTCGGCCTGCTGGCGTCGCTGACCATTGCCGGGGCGAGTTGGGATGCGCAGGCGCGCACTGCCCGCAAACAGGCCCAGGCTCGCGTCATTCATGGTCCCAGTTATCGACCGCCCTATGCGGCCATCGTCGTCGACGACAAATCCGGCCAGGTGCTGCACGAGGTCAACGCGGACGATCCGCGGCATCCGGCATCGCTCGCCAAGATCATGACCCTTTATTTACTCTTCGAGCAGCTCGAAGCCGGCAAGCTCAAGCTCGACACCCCGCTCGATGTCTCCACCCAGGCCGCCGTCGCGCGCCCCGTGAAGCTCGGCCTCAAGGCCAATCAGACCATCAAGGTCGAGGACGCGATCAAGGCGCTGGTCACCAAATCGGCGAACGACGCCGCGGTGGTCATCAGTGAAGCCATCGGCGGATCCGAAGGAGAATTCGCCAAGCTCATGACCCTGAAAGCGAGAATGCTGGGCATGACGAATACGACCTATATCAACGCCTCCGGGTTGCCGGCCGAGGAGCAGATAACGACGGCGCGCGACCAGGCCATCCTCGGCCGTGCCATTCAACATCGATTTCCCCGGTACTACCAATATTTTTCGACGCCGAGCTTCCAGTACCGCGGCGCCGAGATACGCAATCACAACCACCTGCTGGGGCAGGTGAAGGGTGTCGACGGCATCAAGACCGGTTACACCGACGCCTCCGGTTATAACCTGACGTCGTCGGTGCGTCGTGACGACAAGCACATCGTCGCGGTGGTCCTGGGTGGGTCCTCGAATTCCGCCCGCGACGCCCGCATGCGGCAATTGATCGAAGAGCATATTTCCCAGGCTTCGGCACAGCGAACGGCGCCGATCATGGTGGAGACGGCCGGGGAGGACAGCGCGCAAGCGGAAACGATTGCGCCCGCGACTCCCGTGCCAACTCCCAAACCGGCTGTGGCCGGTGCCGGCGTCGAAGCCGCCTCAAAGAGTACCGGAGCCGACCAAGCGCAAGCGCCGAAGCCGCAAGTCCAGCCTGCAAAATTGACGCCGGTCGCCAAGCAATCGCCGCGTCGAGCGCGACCAGCGACATCGAACAAGGCGGCGACAGTCAATGGACGGGAAGCAGGCTCACCGTCGGCCGCAAATCAATCGCGTCAAGTCGAACATAAGATCGGCGCGTCGGCTTTGCCCCAATGATCTGACATTGTCGACGCTGATCGACTCTTCCGGGTCATGCCATCCGCGGTGCTCCAGCCGTTCGCCGCCAAGGCGGCCGGAGCGAGCGTGTATAATCAGGCGTGATCTTTGACACGAAGATCTTGGGCACGAAGCTTGCTGCGCAAGATGAAGTACTTCGCACGAGTGGCTGTGCCGCCATTCGCAAGAGCAGGGGAAGAGGCCGATGCATGACCGATCGATTCTGCTGCGCCGCAGTCGACGGCTGGTCTCGCGCAGATCAGTCGCTGCCGGCATCGGCTCGATGATTGCCGCAATGCCAGCCATCGCCTTGTCGCCTTTGACAGCATCGGCCGAGCAGTCCGCTGCATGCGGCGCACCGGTGGAGCTGTCGGACGGTTGGAGGCTCTCGACGCCGGAGGCGGCCGGCCTCGACCGCAGGCGGCTCTGCTCGGTGATCGATTGGCTGGATGGCTTCCCCCAAGCCAACATCCACAGCATCCTCGTGGTCCGCCGCGGTGAGTTGGTCTTCGAGCACTACCGCAAGGGCCCCGACCAGCGCTGGGGACGCCCATTGGGTGAGGTTGTCCATGGCCCGGACGTCAAGCATGACCTGCGGTCAGTGACCAAGAGCGTGATTGCGTTGCTGGTCGGCATCACGCTCGATCGTAAATTGATCCCGAGCCTCGACCAGCCGGTGTTCGAATACTTCCCGGAATATGCCGATTTGCGCACGCCCGAGAAGGACCGCATCCTGCTGCGCCATCTCTTGACGATGTCGGCGGGGCTCGAATGGGATGAATACCGTCCGTACACCGATCCCCAGAACAGCCAAATCCAAATGATCCGCTCGCCCGATCGCTACCGCTTCGCGCTCGATCGTCGGGTCGTGGCGCCTTCGGGACAGGTCTGGAATTACAGTGGCGGCTGCACCGAGCTGCTTGGCGCCGTGATCCGCAAGGCGGCGGCTCGGCCGCTTGACCAAGTCGCCCGCGAGTTTCTGTTCGATCCGCTCGGCATCACCGATATCGCATGGACCGGTTACCCCAACAGTGACATACCCTCCGCGGCCGGAGGCTTGCGCCTGCGCGCACGCGATCTGGCGAAGATTGGCCAGCTTGTGCTCCAGCGCGGGCAATGGGATGGGCGGCAGGTCGTGCCCGCGCATTGGATCGACGAAGCGACCGCGCCGCAGATCGGTCCTGCCGACCGGCCGTATTTCTACGGCTATCAATGGTGGCTCGGCCGGTCCTTGATCAACAGGCGCGAGCTGCCATGGGTTGCCGGTATTGGCCTCGGCGGGCAGCGCGTTTTCGTGGTACCTGCTCTCGACCTCGTCGCGGTCGTTACCGCCGGCCTTTACAACGACGCAAAGCAGTCGTGGGTGCCGCTGCTCATCCTCAATCGCTACCTGCTCGCGGCCGTCATGGGGTGATGCCGCGTCGGTTCCACGTTTCACAGCGCATCCGCGAACGGGGCCGTCACCATTTCGATCCGATCATATGTCACCACGGGCCGCTTGCGCAGGCCGTCGCCGGGTTCGATCGACACCAGCCCGCAGAACTCCAGTGATTTCAATGTCCGCGACAGATTGGACAAGCTGCGTCCGGTGCGGCCGGCGAGCTCGCTCATGCTCGGCGGCGGACGCCGCCTGATCTCTTGCAGCAGCGGCCAATTCTCGTCGATCAGCTTGCCGAGGCTCTGGGCCGAGTTGAACCAGAATTTCGGCTCGCCCGCGCTGGCCCTCACACGACCCTCGGCAATCGCAATCGTGCGCGCCTTGAAGTCGTCCGCTGAAGCGATCCCGATCCGCAATACCTTCATCATTCAACTCCGGTTCGTCGAGCACCGCGTATGCCTCTCACCGGAAGTTATCGACACGACTGGTACGGACGTGTCGTGCAAGGCGATGCCGGTGGAGGCCATGGCCTCTTATCATACCGCGATAAGATATTCACTGAAATCATTGAGCTTTTTGGCTTCGTTCCGCCAAAATGACCGCCGGCCCCTTAAGCTATCGCGCCGCGCCGCGACCCAAGCTCACTCCTCGCCCAAGGTGCGGGCGACGATGTCGCCGACGTCGGGCGACAGCGCCGAGGCGGCGGCCACCCGCCGCAGCGCGGCTTCGGCGCGTCCACGCCGCGCGGGCTCGAGCACCCGCCAGCTCTTGAGCGCCGATAAAAGCCGCGCGGCAAGCTGCGGATTCTTCGGATCGAGCGCGAGCACGGTCTCGACGATGAAATCGTAGCCGGCGCCATCGGCCCGGTTGAACTCCCTCTGGTTCGCCATTGCGAACGCGCTGATCAGGGAGCGCACGCGGTTGGGATTGGCGAACGAGAAAGCGGGGTGCGCCGTGAGCGCCTTCACCCGGTCGAGCGTCGCGGGTTCCGGAATCGAGGCCTGCAAGGTGAACCATTTGTCGACGATCAGCGGATCGTCGCGATAGCGGGCGTAGAAATCATCGAGCGCGGCCGCGCGCTCCGGCACGTCGCAAAGCGAGAGCGTCGTCAGCGCCGCCAACCGGTCGGTCATGTTGTCGGCGACCTGGTATTGCCGCGCGGCCAGCGAAATCGCATCAGCCCGGCGGGTCGCGACCAGCAGATCGAGACAGGTGTTGCGCAGCCCGCGCCGCCCGGCGCTCGCCGCATCGGGCCGGTAGGGACCGGCTTCCGAGAGCCGCCGATAGTGATCGAACAGGGCGCCCGCGAGATGCCCGCCGACCGCCGCGCGCAGCGCCGCGCGCGCCGAGAACACGGCGTCCGGGTCGACCTCGCGGCCGATCTCGCGCGCAATGTCGGCCTCGCCCGGGAGCGTCAGCATCAGCGCCACGAAGGCCGGCTCGAGCGCGCCGTCGGCCAGGATCGCCGCCAGCGCATCGATGAGGCCCGGGTCCCCGCGCTCCGCGCCGCCGGCGCGCAACGCCGCCACGTTGTCGACCAGCAGCCGGGTGGCGAGCGTCTGCACCGCCTGCCAGCGATTGAACGGGTCGCGATCGCGCGCGGCGAGGAATCGAAGGTCGTCGGCGGTGAGATCGGCGACGAGCTTGATCGGCGCCGCAAAGCCGCGGTTGAGCGACGGCACCGGCGCTTCGCCGATATCGGCGAATTCGAACACCTCGCTCGGCTTGCTCAAGGTCAGGACGCCGCGTTCGATCGACCGGCCATCGGCGAGCCTGAGCGGCAGGTCGCGCCCGTCGCCCCCGACCAGGCCGATCGCGAGCGGGATCACCATCGGCTCCTTCGACGGCTGGCCCGGCGTCGGCGGCACGCTCTGGACCACTTCCAGGCGATAGGTCTTGGCGCGCGGGTCGTATCTGCCGGCGGCGACGACTTCGGGCGTGCCGGCCTGCGAATACCAGCGCATGAACTGGCCGAGGTCGCTGCCGGAAGCGTCGGCGAAGCATTGCACGAACTGCTCGACCGTTGCCGCCTCGCCGTCGTGGCGGGCGAAGTAGAGGTCCATGCCTTGGCGGAAATTTTCCCGGCCGAGCAGCGTCTGTAGCATCCGCACCACCTCGGCGCCCTTCTCGTAGACGGTCGCGGTGTAGAAATTGTTGATCTCGTGATAGAGCGCCGGCCGCACCGGGTGCGCGAGCGGCCCGGCGTCCTCGACGAACTGGTGGGCGCGCAGGCCGCGCACGTCGCTGATGCGCTCGACCGCGCGTGAGCGCTCGTCGGCGGTGAATTCCTGGTCGCGGAAAACCGTGAGCCCTTCCTTCAGGCAGAGCTGGAACCAGTCGCGACAGGTGATGCGGTTGCCGGTCCAGTTGTGGAAATATTCGTGGGCGATGATCGCTTCGATCCGCTCGTAATCGCCGTCGGTCGCGGTCTCGGGCGAGGCCAGCACGTATTTGTCGTTGAACACGTTGAGCCCCTTGTTCTCCATCGCCCCCATGTTGAAATCGGACACCGCTACGATCATGAAAATATCGAGATCGTATTCGCGGCCGAACGCGGTCTCGTCCCAGCGCATGGCGCGCTTGAGCGAATCCATGGCGTGGAGGCAGCGGGGTTCCTTGCCGGGCTCCACATAGATGCGCAGCGTCACCTCGCGCCCCGACATGGTGCGGAAGCGGTCCTCGACGCAGGCGAGCGTCCCGCCCACCAGCGCGAACAGGTAGGACGGCTTGGGGAACGGATCGTGCCACACCGCGAAATGGCGGTCGGTGCCCGGCACCTCGCCCGACTCGACCAGATTGCCGTTGGCGAGCAGCACCGGCGCGGCGGCTCGATCGGCCTCGATGCGGGTGGTGTAGACCGCCATCACGTCGGGCCGATCGGGGAAATAGGTGATGCGCCGGAAGCCCTCGGCCTCGCATTGGGTGCAGTAGATCGTGCCCGACCGGTAAAGCCCGAGCAGCTGGGTATTGGCGGACGGATCGATCACGGTCTCGATCTCGAGCCGAAACGCCCGCGGCGGCGGCTGCGCGATGGTCAGGCGATCTGCGGTGGCGACGTATTGCTCCGCCGGCAGGTCGTGGCCGTCGAGCATCAGCGATTTGAGCACCAGCCCGTCGCCGTCGAGGACGAGCGGCGCCGGCGGCACGCCGTTGGAAGCCGGTCTCAGCGCGAGCGCAGCGCGCACCCGCGTCGCCGTCGGGTCGAGCGAGACGTCGAGCTCGACGGTCTCGACCAGCCAGTCGGGAGGGCGGTAGTTCTCCAGCCGGACGGGACGGGCCTCTTCGGTGCGGATGTCCATTCGCTGCGGTTCCAGTGTCGGGGAGGGACGTTATTACTCATATACCCTGAATTGGCTTCCTGCTTTAATCGCTTCCCAAGGAGCTGCAACCCATTGTATGGGGTGCGCCGACAATTTTTTTGGAGGAAATGTGATGAAGACGCTTCGCATGCTTTGGCTCGGTGTCGTTGCGCTGGTTTCCGCGACCTTCGTCGCGGCCGCGCCCGGTTCGGCGCAAAACTTCCCAAACCAGCGGGTGACGATCGTGGTGCCCTTCGGCGCCGGCAGCGTGACCGACATCATGGCGCGCATCATTGCCGACGAGGCGAGCAAACGCTGGGGCCAGCAGGTCCTGGTCGAGAACCGGCCCGGGCTCGCCGGAACCGTCGGCGTGGCGAAGGCGGCGCCCGACGGCTACACCCTGATGCTGACCTCGAACGGCCACACGGTCGCGGGCCTCGTTAACAAGAATCTGCCGTTCGATCCGGTGAAGGATTTTTCCGGCATCACCCGCGTGAGCTCGGCGCCGCTCTACCTGATCGTCAACCCGGATGTTCCAGCGAAGAACCTGAAGGAGCTGATCGATCTGGCGAAGGCTAAACCGGGCACGCTCAATTTCTCCTCACCCGGCCTCGCCAGCACGACCTTCATCGCCGGCGCGCTGTTCCGCAACGCCGCCGGGATCAATATCGTGCACGTGCCGTTCAAGAGCGCCCCCGACGCGGTGACCGCGGTGGTGCGCGGCGACGCGCACATGTATTTCGCGCCGGTCAACCTGTCGAAGGAGATGGCCGAGGCTGGCAAGGTACGCGCGATCGCGTCCGTTACAGCTCAACGAATCCCTGAAATGCCGAATGTCCCGACCTTCAAGGAGGCCGGCCTGGACTACGTCTATGATTCCTGGTTCGGCCTGATGGTGCCGGCCGGCGTGCCGCGCGACATCGTCAACAAGCTCAACCAGGACCTGGTGGCGATCCTGAAATCTCCGGAAGTGAAGGACAAGCTGGCGAAGCAATTCGTCGTCGGCGTCACCGACACGCCGGAGCAGTTCGACAAGATCATCAAGGACGAAACCGCGAACCTGACCGAGGTGTTCAAGACCTTCACCAACTAGCGCGGTTGCCGGTTAGTTTGCGCCAATCTCTCCGTCGTCATTCCGGGGGCCCGAGCGTAGCGAGGGAGCCCGGAATCCATAATCACCATCCGTGGTTATGGATTCCGGGCTCGCGCCTTCGGCGCGCCCCGGAATGACGACGGAGAGATTCGGAGTACGCTCGCGATGTGCAAGCAGCAGCCAAACTTTTCGTTTCGATCATTTGTGCGAGTGGGCAGCGACCCACGCTGCGATATTTCCCGCAGCCATCTCGCTAGCAGCGATCCGCGAACCGGCGTAGCATTCCGCGCAAAATCACGAGCCTTGGGAGGATCACATGACCCATCTGCGCAATGCCGGCTCGATCGGCAGCTCTTCGTGCCTTTGCTGCGCACCCGGATCATCGTCCGCGATGTCGCGGCGCCAGTTCCTCTGCACCACGGCAGCCGGCGCGGTGGCCGCGCCGGCGCTTGCCGCGGGTGTGATCGGCACGGCCCAGGCGCAACAGGCGCCGGGCGGCGCTCCGGCGCCCGGACGGCCGATCCTGATCAAGGGCGGCTGCGTGCTCGGCCTCGACCGCGCGGTCGGCGACTTCGAAGCCGCCGACGTGCTGGTCGAGGGCAACAAGATCTCGGCGGTGCGGCCGAACATCAGCGCGCCCAACGCCGAGGTGATCGACGCCTCCAAGTCGATCGTGATGCCGGGCTTCGTCGATACCCACCGGCACATGTGGCAGGGCTTCCTCCGCAACGTGCTGCCGGACGGATCGCTGCAGGATTATCGCGACCTCGTGCAGCGCAAGTTCGGCGCCACCATGACGCCCGATGACGTCTATGCCGCCGACCTGCTCAGCGCGCTCGGCGCCATCGATACCGGGGTGACCTGCGTGCTCGATTGGTCGCATATCCACAACACGCCGGAGCACAGCGACGCCGTCATCAAGGGATTACGCGAATCCGGCGTGCGGGCCGTTTTCGCCTACGGCAATCCGCAAAATGACACCGGCCGCTTCTGGGAGATGAAGGGTCATAAGTTCCCGGACGACATCGCGCGCCTGCGCAAGCAGTATTTCTCCAGCGAAGACCAGTTGCTCACCCTCTACATGGCGGCGCCGTCGGCGTCGCCCGAGATCATTCTGCAGTCCTGGAAGGCCGCCCGCGACGTGGGCGCGCGCATCAGCATCCATGTGGGGGTCGGCGAGTTCGGGCGCAGCGGGCTGTTGGAGAAGCTCAACGCGCAGAACGCGCTCAAATCGGACACCACCTACATCCACTGCTGCACCTTGAACGACACCGAATGGAAGCTGATCAAGGATACCGGCGGGACGATCTCGATCGCCGGCTATGTCGAGACGCTGATGGGTCACGGCAACCCGCCGACCCAGAAGGCGCTCGACACCGGCATCCGCCCCTCGCTCAGCGTGGACGTCGAGACCTCGGTGCCGAACGACTTCTTCCAGCAGATGCGCACGGTGTTCTCGCTGCAGAAGAACGAGGTCTGGGCGCGGCGGCTCGCCGGCGACAAGAACCCGCCGAAGTTTCTGACGGTGCGGGAAGTGCTCGAATTCGCCACCGTCGAGGGCGCGCGGGCGAACGGCCTCGAGCGCAAGATCGGCACGCTCACGCCCGGGAAGGAGGCGGACATCATCCTGCTGCGCACCGACCGCCTCAACGTCATGCCGATGAACAACGCGGTCGGCGCGGTGGTGACCAGCATGGGTCCGCAGAACGTCGACACCGTGCTGATCGCCGGCAAGGTGATGAAACGCAACGGCCAACTGGTCGGCGTCGATTGGGACCGGATCACCCGGCTCGGCAACGAGGCGCAGGCACGCAACTACAAGAACGCGAATGTGCCGAACAAGCGCATCTGACGACCGCTGATCTCGTCATCGCCGGGCGGGCGGCCGCGGGCCGCTCGCCCGCTTCGCGTCTTCGGGGTAGGGTGGGCAAAGTCGCTTGCCGTACCGTTTCCGCGTGGGCACGGCCCGCGAAAACGGGCGTGAACGCCCTTGTGTCGCACGATAGACTTTGCCCACGCGGAGAGGCAAAAGCCTGCGCCTTTGCCCACCCTACTGGTTCTTCGTTGTCCGCCTTTGTGCGTGACTGATAGGGACGTTTGGTATGCCTGACCGTTTCGACGTCGTGGTCGCCGGTGCCGGACACAACAGCCTGATCGCGGCGGCCTATCTCTCGAAAGCCGGCTACCGCTGCCTGGTGTTGGAAGGCCGGCCGGTGGTCGGCGGCAATTGCGTGACCGAGGAACTGACGCTGCCGGGATTCCAACATGATTCGTGCGGGACCGCCCATGTCGTGATCCAGGACAGCCCGATGCTGCGCAACGACGAGCTCGGGCTTAAGGACTACGGCCTCGAATACATTCATCCGGAAATCGTGGTGCACGTCCCGTTCCCCGACGGCACGTATTTGACCCAGTATCACGATATCGAGCGAACCTGCGACGAATTTGCCAAGTTCTCGAAAAAGGATGCCGCCGCCTATCGGCGCATGATCAATGAATATGACGCCGTCAAGCCGATCTTCGACGCCGTCTCCTACACGCCGATCGGGTGGGGCAAGCCGATCAACGAGCGGCTCGCCGAGCGTCCCGACGGCAAAAAATGGCTGCGCCGCGTCGCGATGTCGGGCTGGGAGATCATCCGCGACAATTTCGAGGACGATCACTGCCGCTCGTTCATGCTGTGGATGGCGTTCCAGACGGTGGTGCCGCCGGAATGGCCGCTGTCGGGGCGCCTGGCCTATTCGCTGGTCTATGGCCGCCAGCGCTGGAGCTGGTGCGTGCCGAAGGGCGGATCGGGCGCATTCTCGGGCGCGCTCGCACGGCTGATCGAAGCGCACGGCGGCGTCATTCTCACCGACAAGCGCGTGCGCGCGCTCATCGTCGAGAACGGCCGCTGCACGGGCGTCGAATGCGCCGGTGGCAGCACTTATCACGCTTCCAAAGCCGTGCTGTCGACGGTTCACATCAAGCATCTCGTGGACATGGCGCCGCGCGCGGCCTGGGGCGACGATTTCGTCGCCGGCGTCGAGACCTGGCAAGCCGGCCCGACCCTGTTCGTCACCCACTACGCAACCACCGAACCGATGCGATTCAAGGTCGAGGGCGGCGTGCGCGAGCCGATGGCGGTCGGCATCCTGTCGACGCCGACCCGCGCCTTGCGCATGGGCTACGACTATGCGCGCGGCGCCGTGAACATCGACGACCCGGTCTTGCTCGCGGTCTGTCCGACGCTCGCGGATCCGGGGCGGGCGCCGCCCGGCAAGCACACTGTGAAGGTGATCGGCTTTCAGCCTTACGATCTTGCGGAAGGCCCGCAGCATTGGGACGAGATCAAGGAACAGGTCTCGGAGGCCAATCTGAGCGCGCTGCGGCGGCTCGCGACCAACCTGACCGACGACAAGATTCTCGCCCGCGTGGTCGAAAGCCCGCTCGATCTCGAACGCATGAACCCGCACAATTGGCATGGCTCATGCCACGGCGGCGCGCAGAACGCGGCGCAGTCGGCGAGCATGCGGCCGGTGCCAGGTTGGGCTTCGCACCGGATGCCGATCCCCGGCCTCTACCAGACCGGCTCCACCACGCATCCGGGCGGCTCGATCTCGGCCGGCCCCGGCCGCAACGCCGCCGCCGTGATGCTGAGGGATTTCGGCACGAGCCTCGACGAGGTGGTCGCGACAAAGAGTGCCGCACCGCCCCTCGCAATGAGGCGAACTGAGAAAGCCCTATGACGGACATTGTCGGTACGTGGCGTCTGGTCAAAACGAAGGCTCGTGACGATGCCGGCAAGCCGCTTCCCCCGCCTTACGGGCCGAAGCCGATGGGCTTGGTGATCTTCCAGGCCGACGGGCGCATGATGACCGTGCTGTGCGACGGTCGGCCGACTTTGCCGCCCGACGAACCGCGGCAATACATGTCTTACGCCGGCAACTACACCTTCGACGGCAGCACGCTGGTCACGCGGGTCGACGCCTCCTCCGATGCGAGCCGCGTCGGCGGCGAGCAGGTGCGTCAGGTTCGCTTCGAGGGCGATCATCTGCTGCTCGATCCGCCGCGGCGGCCGTGGGGCGGCATGATGCAGCACCAGGAACTGGTCTGGGAGCGCGTCGTTTAGGACATTGCCGTGGAGCCTGACCGGAGGGATGCGGTCATGCGCGCGCACCACGATACCGTGACACGGCAGGATGATTGCCGCTTGCCGCTTCAGCGTGGCATTCGACGAAAGTCGGTGAAAATCGATGCGTCGTGATGCCGTCGCAAATTTTTTCTATGCGTGAGCCGCTTCACATTCAAACGACATCGCCAGTGGCATCTCCCCGAGCGAACAAAAACTTCGTCCCCGCAGCAGAGCACCGCCGAATGGCCTGAAGCTTTGCTACGCTAGTGGCCGTCGGGCTGTCGTCCCGACTCCTGGGAGGGAGAGCGTGGCTGAGTACACTGCGCTCAAATACCGCGTATTCTTGAGTTACAGCCACCGCGACGCGGCTTGGGGCAGGTGGCTGCGAGCTGCGCTCGAAGGTTATCGCATCGACGAAGACCTCGTGGGTCGGCCGACGCCCGCAGGTCCGGTGCCAACGACGCTGCGACCGATCTTCGGCGGCCGCGAAAGTTTTTCAGTCGGCGCCTCGCTCGCCGAGCAGACATCGACGGCGCTGCGAGCATCTCAGTTCCTGATCGTGCTTTGCTCGCCGCACGCGGCGAAAAGCCGACACGTCAACGAGGAAATCCGCCGCTTCAGGTCCATGGGTCGCGCCGATCGCGTGATCCCCGTAATCGTCGACGGCAAGCCGGGCGATCCCGCGCGCGAATGTTTTCCGCCGGCGTTACGCTTCAAGCTCGGGCCGCATCGCCGACTGACCGACGAGCGGTGGGAGCCGGTTGCTGCCGACACCCGGCCCGAAGGCGACGGCAAGGACCTTGCCCGGCAAAAGGTGGTGGCGCGACTTCTCGGGCTCGGCATCGACGACATCGAACGTCGCGCTAAACGCACACGCAAACGGCAAGTGCGCATCCGCCACCGCATCATCGCCGCCTTGCTCGCTCTCACCGTTGCCTCCAACGGCGGCTTCGCCTGGGCCCACTACGAGCTATCCCGCAGCGACGCGCTGCTCGACCACACGCTTGCCCGTGCGACTGAGCTCGCGACCGAGGCTGCGGCCATGTCGAAGCAGCTCGGCGTGCCACGCCGGCTATCGGTGGGAATGTTGCAAACGGCCGAGACTCTGTTTCGCGGCTTGGCGGAGCTTGGTCGCGACACGCCGAGACTGCGCCTCCGCAATGCTTCGATACTGATCAAATTTGCCCGCAATTACGCGGCGCTCGGTAATACCGAATTGCAACGGGCGCGGGCGACCGAAGCGGATCGGCTGATGCAAAGGCTCGCCGCCGAAGACCCGGGCAATCTTGCCTGGCAGCATGACCTCTCGGTGAGCTACGACGAGTTGGGGGACGTGCTGCAAGCCCAGGGCAGGCTCAAGGAGGCGCTCGCGAAATACAGCGCGAGCCGCGTCATCGCCGAGCGTCTCGCCGCCGATCCCAGCTATGCCGGCAAGCCGCGTGACCTTGCGCTGAGCCACATCAAGGTGGGCAATGTACACGTCGCCCAGGGCGCTCTCGATGAGGCGCTCACGAGCTACGACCTGAGCCTCGCCATTGGCGAGCGCTTGGCCGCCGCGGATCGCCGTAATGCGCGCTGGCAATACGATCTTCTGGTGTCGCACGACAAGATCGGCGACGTCCTGCGGGTCCAAGGTGAGCTTGAGGCGGCGCTGGTACGCTATCGTGCTAGCTGCGCCATCGCCGAGGGCCTCCTCGCCGCTGATCCCGGCAATGCCGATTGGCAACGCGGTCTCTCGGCGTCGCATGTCAAGATCGGCGACGTGCTAGCGCTTCAGGAAAAGCCTGACGAGGCCCTCGCGCGCTACCGCGCCGGCAATGCCATTGCCGAACGCCTCGCCGCCTCCGATGACAGCAACGCCGGCTGGCAAAAAGACCTCGGCATCAGCCATGAACGCATAGGTTTCGTTCTGGAGGCTCGAGGCGATTTCGTTGCAGCTCTGAAGGAATACAAGGCCAGTCTGGCGATCGGCAGTCGGCTCGCCGCCGCCGACCCGAGCAATGCCGGTTGGCAGTGGGACCTCGGCATTGCTCATGAACACATCGGCGACGTGCTTCGGTCTCAAGGCGATCTGGCCGGAGCCCTGAAGGAATACGAAGCGAAAAGAGCCATCGTCAGCCGCCTCGCCGCCGCCGACCCCGGCAATGCCGGCTGGCAGTACGACCTCGGCATCAGTCATGCCCGTGTCGGTCTTGTTCTGGAGGCTAGAGGCGATTTCGTTGCAGCTCTGAAGGAGTACGAGGCCGGTCTCAGCATTGGCAGCCGCTTCGCCGCCGCCGATCCCAACGATGCCGGTTGGCAGCGTGACCTTGCCGTCGGCTACGGCAAAGTTGCGGCCGTTTATCATCGCCTGGCCAAGGTCGGGCAAGCATTGGTCCAGCTGCGCAAGGGGCGGGACATCATAGCTGCGCTCGTCGAGACGGCCCCGGACTTCGAACAATGGACGATGGACCTCGCGCGGTTCGACGGCCAGATCGCCGCCCTCGAAGGACGCGCTCCAGCACGAACGGCTGCGCGACCGTGCGATCCTGCGTGCACAAGAGATTCGAAAGTGTCTCAGGGGGCAGTCATCCTCGCAAGCAGCCTTCGCTACCGGATCGATTCTCTTCCTGCCGTCACCACCAGATTCAGCAATTGACCAACGTCCGGCGGAGCAGCGTTTCTCTCCGCACTGCGTGAACGGTTGGTCAATGAACGAAGTGTTGATGCGTTGCTGTGGACGCGATTGAAGTTTCCATACCTTGCCTTCATCAGGCTTGCGTCATACGGCTATAGCTGCGCGGTGATGAGTCCGCGTTAGAGCGGTTTTCGATTCCAGAGGAGCGCAAACCGCCGTAGCGGTGGTCTCGCCGCTGAGCTCTACTTTTGTTTGACCGGAGGAATGCGCTCATGCGCGCGATGGTGCTGGAGCAGCCGCGCCGGCCGCTGGTCATGCGCGAGCGGCAGGTGCCCGAGCCTGGCTCCGGCGAGATCCTGGTGGAGATCGCGGCCTGCGGCGTCTGCCGCACCGACCTCCACGTCGTCGACGGCGAATTGCCGAACCCCAAGCTTCCGGTCGTGCCCGGCCACGAGATCGTCGGCCGCGTCGCGGCCTTGGGGGAGGGCGTCACCGGCCTCGCGATCGGCCAGCGCATCGGCGTGCCCTGGCTCGGGCAAACCTGCGGCGTCTGCCCCTATTGTCGCGCGGGCCGCGAGAACTTGTGCGACGCGCCGCTGTTCACCGGCTACACCCGCGACGGCGGCTATGCGACCCATACGGTGGCCGACGCGCGCTATTGCTTCCCGGTGCCGGAACGCATGGACGATGCCGGGGTGGCGCCGCTCTTGTGCGCGGGGCTGATCGGCTGGCGCAGCTACCGCATGGCCGGGGAGGGGCACGCACTGGGTCTCTACGGCTTCGGCGCCGCGGCCCACATTTTGGCGCAGGTGGCGGCATGGCAAGGCCGCCGCGTCCACGCCTTCACGCGCGCCGGTGACAAGGCCGCGCAAGAATTCGCCAAGTCGCTGGGCGCGGTCTGGGCCGGCGGCTCGGACGAGATGCCGCCCGAGCCGCTCGATGCCGCCATCATCTTCGCGCCGGTCGGGGCGCTGGTGCCGCTGGCGCTCAAGGCGGTGAAGAAGGGTGGGCGCGTGGTGTGCGGCGGCATCCACATGTCCGACATCCCGAGCTTCCCCTATCGCCTGCTCTGGGAGGAGCGCCACGTCGTCTCGGTCGCCAACCTCACGCGCGAGGACGCTCGCGAATTCTTGGAGCTGGCGCCGCAGGCCGGCGTGAAGACCGAGGTCACGCGCTACCCGCTCGACAAGGCCAACGAGGCGCTTGCCGACTTGCGCGAGGGCCGTCTGCAGGGCGCTGCGGTGCTGATTCCGTGAGCGGGGTGATCAATCGCGCCGCACCTGAAGTGCATTGTTCGTGCCAAGCATATTCTTTGTTCACGACGCGCTTATTTTTTCCACCGAAAGCGCCGATGATTTGAGCAGCAATTTCTCGACGTCACGCTGCTTCAAACCGAAGGTTGCGCACTCGATCGCTTCCGGTTGCCGGCGGGGTCGCTACGCAGATACCGGGGTCGGCTCGGCGTGCCCGATCACGCGTTTGATCGAGGGAAAGCGCTGTCGCAGCGCCCGCTCCACCTCGTCGACCTTCTCGTGCATCTGGGTCACCTTGAGCGAGGGATCGACCAGGCAATGGAAATTGACGATCTCGCCGTCCTCCGTCTCGCGCACCCGGACGTCGTGCACTTCCCCGAGCAGGTCGATTTCTGCCGCGATGGCGCCCAGGGCGTCGCGCATTTCCGCGACGCGCTCGGGCGGCGCGTCGCGGCCGGGCTCATCAAACGGCTGCAGCGGCTCAATATGGGTCTCGACCTCGACCTCGGGCCCGAGCTCGTCACGCACCGCCTGCTCGAGGCCGTCGGCGATCTCGTGCGCGCGGCCGAGCGGGAGATTTCCGTCGACCTCGAGGTCGAGCGAGATCGACAGTCGACCGCCGATCGCATGCACGGTGATATGGTGCACGGCGAGCGCGCGGTTGCGCGCGATCACCATGACCCGATCGAGCACGGTCTCGTCGTCGAGCGCGCGCGGCTCGGTGTTGACGGTTGATTCCGCCTTGGGGAATTGGGCGCGAACCGCGTTTTCGATCCGCGCCTTGAGCGCAGCGACGCGATCGAGCGGCAGCGTGCGGCTCACCGCCACGACGAGATCGACGAACAGCACGTCGCCCGCCGGGCGCACGCGCACCCGGTCCACCGCCACCACGCCGGGAACGCGCGCCGCGATCGCGCGGACCTTGTCCGCGGCGCCCGCCGGCGCGGTATCGGTGAGCGTGTCGATGGTGCGCCGTCCGAGCCGCCAGCCGGCGATGCAGATGAACACCGCGACCACGACCGCGGCGGCCGAGTCGGCCCATGGGTATCCGAGCGCGACCGCGCCGAGGCCGCCGAGGACTGCGATCGACGACCACATGTCGGAGCCGAAATGCAGCGCATCCGCTTCCAGCGCCTCGCTCGAGGTCTCGGCCGCGACCCGGTAGAGAACCCGCGCGCGAAAGAAATCGACCAGGATCGAGGCGACGATCACCACGAACGCCCACAACGTCGCCTCGACTGCGTGGCCGTGGCCGTCGAGCAGACGCTGCAGCGCTTCCCAGATCACGATACCCGAGAGCAGGAACAGCAGCGCCGTCTCGGCGAGCGCGGTGAGGCTCTCGACCTTGCCGTGCCCGTAGTGGTGCTCCGCGTCGGCGGGCTTGCCGGAAACGCGCACCGCGAAATAGGTCATCACCGTGGCGGCGAGGTCGAGCAGCGAATGCGCGGCTTCCGACAGGATCGCGAGCGAGCCGGTGGCGACGCCGACCACAGCCTTGGCCAGCGTGAGCCCGGCCGACGCCGCGATCGAGGACAGTGCGACTTTTTGCTTGATGTCGTGCATGGTGTGCCTCACCGCGACCGGTAGCGAGGTCGGCGGCAGGCGTCAATGCGACGACCGCGCGCCATGGAAATGCAAACGAGTTGCATGTGAGGGAGGGAAGCGACGTCACGCGAGCGCCGCATAGCCGGCGGCCGCCGCCTCCCGAGCCTGCAACAGGAGCCGGTCGTAATCCGCGGCCTCGACCAGGGCGAAGCCTGCCAATAGTAAACTCTCGAGGATCGACGCCGCCTCCGGCTCCGTGGCCGCGGCCAGCAAGGTTCGGCGCAGCCGCTCGATCGGGTCGGGCGGCGTCGCGCGCGAGGCGATCAAGGGCGGGATCGGCGTCATGACCGTCGACTCGATCGTTCGAAGCTTCGCCGCGGTCCCGGGCTCGTGACGTTGCAGAAGATCGTGCACGTACGAATCGAGCGGGCCGACGTCGATCGCGCGCTCGAGGACCGCATCGATCACCCGCCGGGGCGTCACCAGGGGCCCGATGCTCGCTGCGAACAGCCGCTCGGATTTGTCGTGACGGTAGCCGAGCAGGTGATGCCGGACCGCGTTGAACCCCGATTGCGAATGGGTCGCCGTCCACCCGATCCGTTTGCCGAAAGCGTCGCGCAAGTGCTCCAATTCGCTGTCGGCCCGGACCACGAAGTCGGTGCAGTACACCGGTCGGCGGCCGTAGCGCGGCGGTGACGGAATCGGAGCGGCAACCAGCAGCGGTCGCGGCGCGGCCGAGGCGAACGGGAAACCGCACATGAACGCGGCGGCGAGATCGCCGCGCGCCCAAAGCTCGTCGAGCGGCGCCGGCGCGGCGTGATCGATGTACATCAGCGGGACGCCTGAATGACGGCCGACCCAGTCGAACAACGCACGCCACGCATCGCGCACCGCCGGCGTGACTGCGTACATCCGTGCATTGGCGATGAGCGTCGGCATTTGCGTTCAGGCGTAGCGCAGGCGGTGGCCGATGCCGAGCCGCGCCGCCTTTTCCAGCATGGCGGAACCGAGCGCGATATCCGAAAGCGACAGGCCGCGATGCCAAAATAGGATGGTCTCGTCCTCCCGCTCGCGGCCGGATTTTCGCCCGGCGACGATCTCGCCCAGCTCGGCGTGCAGCGTCGCCTCCGAGAGCCTGCCCGCCTCTACGTGCGCGCGCAGCGAGCCGAACTGCCCGGTTTTGCATTGGCCCCAATCGTCGACCACCATCTTATCCATAATGTCGGTGAGCGAGAGCTCGACGGCGCTCATCGTGCCATAGGGCACGACGAAGGCGCCTTTCTTGATCCACTCCGTCTTCAACAGCGGCGTCGGCTGGCTGAGCCGTGACGCCTCGACGATGATATCTGCGCCGGCGACACATTCGCGCCAGTCTTCGGTCGCCTCGACCGGCTTGCCGAGATCGCGCGTCAGCCGCGCCGCGAACGCGTCGCGGCTTTCCGGGCGGCGGGAGTGCACCCTGATCGCATCGAAGTCGAACAGCCGGTCGAGCAGGCGTACGTTCCAATAGGCGGTGCCGCGTGCGCCGACGTGGCCGAGAACCTTCGATCCCTTGCGCGCGAGATGCTTCGCCCCGATGGCGGTGACGGCGCCGGTGCGCATATCGGTGAGATGGCTGCCGTCGATGATCGCCTTCGGCACGCCATTGGTCGGATCCATCAACAGGAGGAGCCCGAGTTCCGACGGCAGGCCCTGTTGGTAGTTGTCGACGTAGTCGCTGATGACCTTGACGCCGGCGAGGTTGATCGGCGCCCGGATGGCGCCGCGCAGCACGTTGAAGTGCCCGTGCACGGCCTTGTCGGGTACGAGGTGCATGCGGGGTTCGATGACGGTCTCGCGGCGTCCCTGCGCCAACAGGCTGGCCTCGATCGCCGCGAGGATTTCATCGTCGGACAGGGCAAGCGCCTCGACGTCGAGTGCGTTGAGATAGGTCAGGTAGAGAGGGGGCACGGCGAGCCTGTTTGGCGGGTCATTGCTGGACTTGGATATTCGCCTCCTTGATCACTTTTGCCCAGCGTGCGGTATCGGCCGCGATCACGGCAGCGAGCTCGGCGGGAGAATTGCCGACCGGCTTGGCGCCTTGCGCCTGCAGGGCTGCTCTCACGTCCGGCAAGCTGAGCGCGCGCACCACGCCGTCATGCAGCTGGCGGACGACCGGCTCCGGGGTCCGTACCGGTGCCATCAGGGCGTACCACGACACTGCCTCGAATCCCGGTATCTCGCCCGCCTCGGCGACGGTCGGCACGCTGGGCACGACGGCGCTGCGCTCCTTGCTGGCGATGCCGAGCGCGCGCAGCTGGCCACCGTCGATGAATGGTTTGGCGGTGGAAAGCTGCGCGAAGATCATGGTGACCTCGCCCCTTATGACGTCAGTCAGGGCCGGCGTGACGCCCCGATAAGGCACGTGGCTGATGTCGAACCCGCCCGCGCGCGCCAGCAACTCGGCTGCCAGATGCGCGAGGCTGCCGGCACCGGGCGTGGCGTAGCTCAGCTTGGCGGTCTTCGAGCGGCCCAGCGCGATCAGTTCTTTCAGCGAGCGGATCGGCGATTGCGCGCTGATGACCAACACATTCTCAACCGTTGCAATCTGCGTGATCGGAGCGAAGTCCTTGACCGGATCATAGGGCAGATTGGCGGACAGCGAAGGATTGACCGCCGCGTTGCCGACCGGCATGAGCGCCAGCGTGTAGCCGTCCGCAGCCGCTTTCGCGACCGCGGCCATCGCGGTATTGCCCTGGGCGCCGGTCCTGTTCTCGACCACGACCGGCTGGCCCCAGTCATGGGCCAGTTTCTCGCCGATCACCCGCGCCAGCGTATCGGGCGCGCCTCCCGCCGCAAAACCGACGATGATCCGAATGGGCTTTACCGGATAATCGGCGGCGCCCGATGGGAGCGCGCCGAAGACGACGCTTCCTGTCACAGCGAGAAACGCGGCTGTCAGCGACTTGATGTTGGGTGCCACCGATTGTCCTCGCATCTGTTGTCGGCAAGACATGTCCAGTTGCGTGATCTTGGCAAAGATCAGCAAGCCGATCTGAAGGGTTTCAGCCATGAATGCTCACTCCATGCATGACGAGTACCTTATTCACTTTGTAGAGAAGCGCCAACGATTGCGGAAGCCGAGATCCGTTCCCGGCCCATGGCATCGTGACTGGGAACGCGCCGTGTCACCTGCGGGGCTGCCGTGTGCGCTCAGCCCGCAATGTTGAGCAGCTTGCCGAACAAGCCGGATCCATCGCGCACGGAAGGGACATGGCGACGCAGCCATGCATCGAGACCGAGGCTGCGACCGGCGGCATGGAGCGCGAACAGGAACATCACGATCGCAAGGAATATGTAGCACCACGGCCATTCGGCAGGATTGCCGGGTCGGTAAATGCCGAGCCAGAGGTGCAGCACGAATATGATTGCGAGCGCACTGACCAGACGCACGCCGAACCCGAGAATCAAAGACACCGCGAAGGTGAGCTCGGCCAGGAAGATGATGGGGTTGAGGATGTGGAGGTAGGGAAGATAGATCTCGGTCACCAGCTCGCGATGGAACGCGAACGCGGCACGGTTGCCCATCTGTTCGGTCCAGTATTTCAAACCGCCGGAGACCGGGAGCGGCAGCTTCCAGAGCATGCCTTGAAACCACATTCCGCCCACAAGGACGCGAACGAGCCAGGTGCCGAGGTGCGATCCAGTACGTTGCGAGGGGTCCTCCCGCCAGTTCCTCACGGCGATGACCACGCTCGAGACGATGAGAGCCAAGAACAGCACAACCAATAGATACTTCCATGAGCTGAGGGCGTTGTGGTCGTCGGTGTTTCCGATCAAAAAATCCCAGAAATCAGAGAATGGGTTCGGCATGGGATGTCTCCGGTGATGCGATGTCGGCGGGGCGCTTTGTCGCGGGCGGGCAAAAATCTTCGCGAGAATCGCGCGATCGGGATCGAGTGCGGCCGGCGCGGGCGTCGCGCTTCGCTCGACCATGAGCCCGATCGTGCTCGCGTCGGCGTAATACTGTGGGCTTTTGGGCAACGCCGATGTGGGCAACCGCAGTCAGCCCAACCTCGCCTTGACCTTGGTCTCGTTCGAGCGCGGCAACGAAGGCGTCGAGCACGGGCGTGCGGTCGACGCCGAGGGCGCCGACCATGGCGGCCATTCCCGGCGCGAAAGCGATGTGATCCGCAATCCAGCGCGCCGACGGTATACGCCAGCGCTCTTCGACGCGCACGACCGCGTCGACGATCAGACCCGCGTCGATGAGCAGCTTGCGCAGCGCCGGTTCCTCCCGAAAACGCAACTGCGCCGGCAGCGAGGACGGCGCAGGCTGCGGCCCGCGCACCGCGGCAATCGCGCCGAGGAGCCGCGCCGCAAGCTCATAGCGTTCGGTCTCGGTCCACGTAACGATGGCGGCGCGTCCGCCGGGTTTGAGCACGCGGGCGATCTCGCGCATGCCCAAATCGGCATCCGGGAACAGGATGACGCCGAATACCGAGATCGCCGCGTCGAAGCTGCCATCGGGCAAGCCAAGCGCCATGCCGTCCATGATATCGGCGTGCACGCGGCCGGCGATCTTTCCCGCACCTTTCGCGCGCGTGACGATGCGCGCCACCATGCGCGGCGAGGCGTCGATCGCCACGACATCGCAGCTGCAGGCGGCGGCGATGAGAGCCGCTCCGCCGGCGCCCGCGCCCACATCGATCAAGCGATCACCAGGACCCAAATCGAGGTGATCGAGCGCACGGCCGGCAAACACATTCGTCAGCGGCTCGAACACCTCCTCGTACACTGCAACGTGATCGTTCCAACGTTCGGGTTTCTGGTCCGGTTGCAGCTCCACCGCTAAGCTCATTGCGAACGAGAATGATCGAGAGCTTGGTTGGCCAAGCATCTAGCATGAGGCATGCGATGAGTATGGTCATTTCTGCTTCACAATCTCGCGAGAACTCGACCGAGACCGGGGCGGAACGCACCTTCGCACTTGGCCTCGGGCTCACCAACGAATGCAATCTCGCGTGCTCGTTCTGCTATCGCGATCCGACGCGGGTCGACCGCTTGTCGCTCGAACAGGTTCGGGCGGTGATGAAGAGCTTGCCGGTGCGCTCGGTCAATCTCGGCACCGGCGAGAACGGCATGCACCCGGATTTTGCGACGCTTGTGGACTATTTGCGCTCCGAGCCGATCAAGCTGACGATCACCTCGAACGGCTACTCGATCGAGGCGCTCGACGACTCGGAGGTCACCGCGTTCCGGGATATCGAGTTTTCGCTCGACTATCCGACGCAAGCGGAGCAGGACCGGCAGCGCGGTCCCGGAAACTGGCGCCTCATCAACGAACAAGCCGCGCGCTGCCGCAAGCTGGGCGTGCCGGTCACGTTCATCGCCGTCATGATGCGATCGAATTTCGATCGCCTCGCCGAGATCGCCAGGATCGTCAAGGCGTACGACGCGCCTTTGCGCATCAATGTCTATCAGGCGGTACGTTCCGACGCTTTCGCACTCACCTACGACGAATATTGGCGTGGGTTCGAGGCATTGTTTGCGCGCACCGACGCGATTGCGATCGGTGAGCCGCTGGTACGCGCGATGGCGGGGCTGCCGGCTCGGCGCGGCGGCTGCGGGGTCGCAACCGTGCGGGTGACGCCGCGTGCGACGGTGCAGCCATGCGTCTATTGGCCGGGAGGCGGTGCGCCACTCGATGTTCTGCTCGACCTCGGGCCCGGCATCACCGACACCGAACCGTTTGCCGACGCGCGTGGCGTGCCGTCAGCCTGCATGGGCTGCAGCTATGTCGGGACCTGCGGCGGCGGCTGCGCCGGGCGCCGACAGCTGCTCCACGCGCTCGATGCGCCCGATCCCTATTGCCCGGTCGTTCGCGGTGGCGACCGCAAGCTGAAGGTGCAGATGGCCACCAGCCGCGAGCTGCCCAAGCTCGAAAGCGCTTGCACCACGATCGTAATGGCACGTTGAACGATGCACGGGTTGATCATGCCGGACGGCGGCCATGTGGCGCGGGGGCGCGTTTTGGCCGTCGCGCTGACGGTGGCCGCGAGCTCTGTCACGACGGTTCTCGGACAGACCGATGCTGGTGCCGACGGCCAAGTGAGACGCAGCGTTGTCGCCGAGTCGCGGTTCGCCGTGACGGATGCTCCCCTCCAGGCCGAGGTGGTACAGCTGGTGGTCGACTTTCCACCCGGCGCGTGGACATCGTGGCACACGCATGGGGGCCAAGCGATCAATCTCGTGATCGAGGGCGAGATCACGCTGCGCCATGCTGGCATGGAACGGGCCTACCAGGTCGGACAAGCCTGGACCGACAGCACCGGCCAAGTTCACGCCGCCGGCAATACCGGGCGTGGCAAGGCTCGCCTCCTCACCAATTTTCTCTTGCCCAAAGGCGCGCCGCAAACCACCGCGGTGCAGGATTCCCCGTTCGAGCCGACGATCGCGTATGAAGCGAGGTTTCCGGTGCCGGCCCTTCCTGCCGAAGTGGAGATCGTGCAGCAGGTCGCCGATCTCTCATCCGGCTGGCGCGCAGAACGAGCATCCATGGGGTTCATGGCAACTATCGTGGTGGACGGTAAGGTCACGTACAAGATCGGCGTGGAGCGGAAGGAATACAAAACCGGGGAAGCTTGGTCGGCGCAAGCCGGCACCCTCGTCACGGAGGAGAACAGGTCGGCCAGCATGGCCCGCGTCTTCACGACTTATCTGCTGCCGAGGGGGACTAGCCGGTAGCGACGCTGGAGGAGCCCGGCCTTGAGCGATCTCACGAGTACCCGAGAAGTGATTTGCGAGCGCTCGCATCATTGTGCCTATCTGGGCCGTGGAACTGAAGGTAGCCATCGTCGTCCTGATCGGGATCGTTCTCGCGATCGGCATCGTCGTGTTTGTGAAATACCTGATCGACCACTAAAACAGCGCTGGCCAGCTGAGCACTTCACTCGGGGGACGCAGGATCACTTGTGTTTCGACCAATTTTGGGTTCATTGTGATGGAGAGTTCACTTCGTTTGAGGATGCGGAAGGATGTTTGTTTGCTGCTAAGGGTGCGGTCCAATCAGGATTATTCCCACTCAAAGCGCCGTAGTCTGCAAATGTCTACTCCGGCCGGATCACCCAATCATGCCCAATCTTCCGACATTGCGCCCCGACGCTAGCGTCCTCGACATCTACAAGCTCGACATGCGCCTCGGGCAGCCGCTCATCCGCTATCAGCAGCAGCTCATGCGCGGGCCGTCGCCACTCAGCATCGAAGAGCGCGAACTGATCGCCGCTTACGTTTCAAGCCTCAATGCTTGCCAGTTCTGTGCCGGCGTGCACTCTGCAGTGGCACGACGTTTTGGTGTCGAGCCATCTATTCTCGATCGCCTCATTGCCGGCCATGCCGTTGAAAATATGCCGCCGAAACTTCTCTCCGTTTTGACGTTTGTGCGCAAGCTCACCCTGACTCCAGCCCGTGTCGTGAAGTCGGACGCCGATGCTGTGTTGGCGGCTGGCTGGGATGAGACCGCGCTCTACCACGCCGTTTCCGTTTGTGCCCTCTTCAATTTTTTCAATCGTCTCGTTGAAGGCGCTGGCCTTGAAGTTGCAGCAATCGATGTTGAAGTCATCGCGAGCGGTCTTCATAGCATCGGCTATGAAGGTCGTCTCTGACCAGAGGGCATCACTCGGCGTGGGATCGGCTTGGAAGTTTCACATGACTATTGCCGAGCAGCCCACGATTAGAGTCGCGATGGATTGATTGAGAGTGCTTTCCCTAAATTTCATCGGAAATACTCCTGGCATCCTGCGATGTTAATGCAGGCCGCGCACTGGGGGAAAAGGCAACGGCCGGCTCGTGGCCGGCCGTGCATCGGCATTGGGGCCTGGTCGCTTGCCGAATTATTTGCCGCCGCTACCCGATGCGAGAGCAGACGCCGCCTGTCCCGCTGACGGTCGCCCTACACTGCTGAATCGTATTGAAGCCGCAGTTTGTGCCGCCGTCGGCATAGCGTGCGCAATATCGTGCCGCCGTCGCCGGTGCCGCGAGCGCGGCTACGAACATGGCGGCTGAAAGAGCGATCAAGGCCTTGTTCAACATGGTCGTATCTCCTGTTCTGTGGTGATACTTCGCTCCCCTGCGAGGGACTTCGTATTGGGTCAGAAGGGAGGTTACGTTCGCTCAATTCACGATGACGTGTTTGACCCGTTGCAAGGTTGTGGATGCAGATCGATCGGTCACTGGCATCAAATGGACGGATTAGCCTCCCATAACGCTGATGCGAGCCGTTGATCGGGAAGCAAGCGGCCTGCGAGCCACCGACTTCGGCAACCCGCTCGGCACCGCTCAAAGCGGCGGCGATCGCTCGACTGTGGTTCGAGGAGCCCACCGTCAGGCGGTGCACCAAGCACTTAACAGCGCGAGTACTGCTTCGTCGGCGGCGTGCAAGTTCGTGTCAGCTGCCCTCGAAAAATGGCCGCTCCGCTGGCGTCGTAGCCTGCCAGCCGATTTTGGGCATAGGCCGCCGTAAGTGCGCTTTTCGGGGCGAACGCCGCAAGAGAGGCGTTGGCTTCGTAGTTGATCATCGCCACCGCCGCCGTGGCTGCACCAAGGACCAGCGCCGCAAATACTGCGATCATCGTCTCGGTAGTCATCGTCGTGGCTCCTATTTTGAGACGAGTGTCATTAGCTCGCTTGCAATGGAATTCGCATTGATCAGAGGGCAGGTTACACTTGCTCAATTCACGACGATGTGTTCGACCCACTGCAAAGTTTCGACGTATATCGGTCGAGCATGAAGCAGCGAATGGATGATCATGCTCTCGCGACGCTGATGCAGGCCGCACAGGGCGGCGACACGCACGCGTATGTTCAATTGTTGGAGGCGATCGTACCGCGCTTGCGTCAGATCATACGTAGCCGGCGGCCATTTCTAACAACCGAGAACATTGAAGAT
>WNFV01000359.1_pt1 | contig 59472 bp, 76 predicted proteins | sample 5400101 | NCBI WGS metagenome assembly WNFV01 (sample SAMN13153361, study PRJNA577476) | soil metagenome | isolation source: 115 cm soil or saprolite under grassland replicate 1 | place: USA:California | collected 2016-06-15
TCGTGAAGTGTGAAACGCGGATAAGTGTTCTACAAAGATATAAACGACAAGCTATACGTTTTATAAACGCTACCCCTCGCTCGCACTAGGTTGCCGCCTGACTTTATTTCAGTCGCGCTCTCTCCTAATCAGTCGCGGCGGCTTTTGTAAAGTCGCATCCACTTCTGGAAATCACAATCATGCCGAGTTTTGGACCTGGAATACTGGAGGCGGGTTCAGCCTCCAGTATGCGGGGGGGGCGCGCGCCCGGCGCATGGGGATCTTGGAGGTGTGTGGTCGTGAGTCCCATGCTATCCTCGTCTGGGCGTTGTCGGGCGGCGACCCTATATAGCTTCCTCTGTAACGGGCGTGATGGATTGGGCCTCTTGCCCCTTTTTTCCCAACAATACTTTGCCGGCCTCCTTGATTGATTCATAGCATCCTCGGATCTTGGCTGCGAGGATTACTATTGTAGTGCCGGTTGATGATGCTCTTCGAATGGCTTCGATGTCGGTAGCCGCCTTCAGCTCACTTATGCGACTGGCGACCACCCAATCAGTGTTGCCTACCCATGTGGCCCCGATAAACGCCAACGTCCAGTGAATGGCTAACGACCAGTGATTCCAAAGTGTGAGGATATGAGGAGGTGTCTCGCCGACTATCCACACGCAGAGCAAAGCCATATTCAAAGCCATCGTTACCTGAATTGTGTGGTAGCATAGCTTGGCCGCCGTTCGCTGAGAGCCTTGATAGACTGTCCTCAAGCCATGGCGTAGCGTGAAGTAGAATCCCTCCACGACTACCGCGACGATTATTGCCAGGGTGACCGCCAGCTTAAATCCAAGCCTGTCAATGTGCGCCCAGGAGTTTGTCGCCGAGTTTGCCGCCATTGATAGTGTGAAGACGGCGACGTGAATGATTGCGAGCGCCAATCGATTCCGTTTATAGCTTTTGTCTTTGGCTACACTCTCGGCGATAGGCTCTGCGGGGTTGATTTCCTCGCCATTGGTGTTGGTTTCCTCGTAGTCAGTAGCATCGTCGTGTAATCCTAGTTGTACCATATTCGATAGTTTTGTGTTGAGGAGGTGTTGTTTTGTTGACAGCCCCGTTTTCTGTGAAAGTAGCCACTATTGGGTTAGCCCCTCGAGGTGAGGTAGTGAGCGAGATTGCTCATGCAGGGACCAGGTCCTGCAGGTTTGCCAGTGTTATGGTTCTTGAGCCGGCGGGCAGGCCCTCTGGGGCGTTGAGGCCAATGTATGTGACCGGCTTGGTCATCACCTGCCCTTCGTACCATGAAACATCCTTGGCCTTGCGTATGAGCAGCCTTATTATGTATGCCGCACTGACGTATTTGCGGTTGACTATGCTCCGAGTTAACAGCGTCGTGCTCATGCGGTTGGATTCTACCCGGTTGAATCTGGGTGAGCCGTTTAGCTGGAGCGACATCCATTTGCAGGACCAGTTACCCTCTCCATCTCTGATGAACACTACAGGCAGGGCGACTTTGCCGGCGCCTCGAAGGGTCGACTTCATACGCACCGTTGCTGCCTCGAATGGCTTGCCCTTCTGTTCCGGCGCTCTCTCCATGAACCCGAAGAAACATTCACTGACTTCATCGAAGCTTTCGCCCCAAAAAACGTTGATTTGCGGGATAACATACTTGCAAGTCAGCTTGCTGAGGGTGACGTCGATGAATTCTGAGGCGCCGGATGGGGCTGACACGATATCACCGCTGTGGACGTGATCACCATCATTTGATCTGGTGTGTGTAAATGACAGCTGGTCTACCTCTTCGAAGGATTCATCCAGCAGTTGGGCCGACAGATCATAGTCCGTTCTTGTCGACTTCTCTCTCCAATAAACGAAGAAGCGGAGGATGTCTTTCGCGACCGGCATGATTGAGCCGCGGGGCATGACGCCGAAGCCATTGCTTTTGCTCTTGTCGGACAAGGGTATGGCCAGGCTGAGCGCCTCGCGATTCACCACGAGGGTCTCGATTTTTGGGAGCCTCCTCAGCAATTCCGCTTCGAAGATCTCAAAGAGCTTTTCCACGACGTCGGTTGAGAGTGGAGTTCTTGCCTCGGGCGTGACCCAGGCCTTGCCCTCGCGGTTGACGAAGATGCGGCTTGCGCGCCCCTGCTCTGCCTGTGCTTTGGTCACTCTGTTTTGGAGGTGCTCTCGTACCGACAGAATAACGCGGCCGGAGACCTTGGAGATGACCTCTGGCAATGTTTGAAACAGTGTCGCTACTTCCTCTCTGGAGGCTGTTCTCAGGATGCGGTCGATGGAGCGGAACAACATGCCTGGAGATTTCTCGAGGAGACCGATGACTTGGCGGATATTTCTGCAGCGCCATGCTTGGTCGATCTTGGCGGCGAGGGACTGGATCCTTTTTTCACCCCGGGCTACTGCGAACGCCTCTTGCGCATGTTTAAAGTGGTGGTACTCGTGGGGGTGCAACTGTTCCCCCAGCCGCTTCCAGGCTTCGCTATGCTGGTTAATGTCGCCCAGCTTTGCGGGCTGGATTCTGATGATGTTGTCCAGCCCCTCTATCAGTAGGCGACGAATCATTCTAGGCAGGGACGCGAATTTCGTCGCCTTCGCCAGGGTTGCGTCGCCCCCTGAGAGCGCGCAGGCCAGCCGCAGGATGTCTGTGGGGGTGTCCGCGATCGGGCAGAGATCGAAGCTTACGCGGACGCGGTTGATTATCGCCAAGTTCTCGCGTACCGGAATTGACTTGGGTTGTGGGTCAGGCAAGCAAATTGTGGCCAAACTGGCGAGCAGATCTCGGTCACTTTCGTTTAATGGGATAGGGCTTCCCGCCAGCGCATAGTACAGATCAAGGGCCTCCTCGTGTATTGGCTTGCCCAAGTCTAAGACTTTTATCCGATCCTTGGCCGACGGCAGAAACTGCTCATGCGCGTTCACCATCTCCTCATAGGTGTGCTGGTATCTTCCGTAGCCGGGCAAGTCGAGGAGGTTTACAAACCCGCATGACAGTTGAAGCGAGACGGTTTCACTGGCGCCCTGGTCGAATAGCGCGGCTGTGATGCGTTCCAGCCAGAATTCAGTCGTGTCTGGCACACCGGCCGGAAACTCTTTGAAGTATGTGTTGTGGTCGACATGATCTCCGACCAGTTCACGGACGGCGGATAAAACTCTGTCGGCGTACTCTTTCATGTCGACAGGGTCCAGGCCTGAAAGGTGACTGAGCGCTTGCTGCGAGAGTTTAAAGCCGACGCTCATCAGCGCCGAGTCTAGTTGTCTGGTGATTGCCTGTCCGTTCCCCGGTCTTGCGCTGAGGACTGGCAGACGGAGACTACGTTTTACGATTTTCGAAAACAGTTCTTCCATTGTGTCCTCCTCGGTGATTGAGAGCGTACTGAGTTGCCTCTGGCGCAAGGCTGGAAACGCTGCTTATTTTCGGTTGAGTTGTCGGACAGGGAATATTCCGGCGCCGCGTATCATCTTATCCAGGGGAAGCGGGCAGACTAATTGAGGTCTATTCTTTAGAAGGAAGTCTGCCCATGGCCCTGTTTCGAGTCTGATTGTGGGGCGGTCGATATTCTCGAATGCCGGTAGGAGAGCGCAAAAGCTAATCATTTCATTTGCAAAATTGAGAAGGAAGCTTTTGCATTGCCTTCAGGAGGCTTTGAGCCTTGCCGGCATTCGGGAATATCGACCGCCTGCATGGCTTGGTCGCTGCTTTATTTTTTTTGATCGGTAGTCCCCTGGTTAAAGTAAAGAAGTGGCCTCAGGAGCCTGCAGCTTCAGCTTGTGGGGCGTTTCAGGCGGCGGCGGTTGCAGTCCGAACGACCAATCTGATCGTGTTGTTGCTCCGATAAACGCCTGAAGTTCTTAACGCCTCGTCCGCCGCGATCGCCACATCGCGAGGGCTGGCGCAGAAATAATCCGCTAAGTGTGGCGCCGGGTTGCCCTGAGATAAGACGGTCGTGAGGGCTGCGATGAATGCGCCCCAGTCATCCGGGTCTTGTGAGAGCCACAGGAATAGTGAGTGCTTCGCCTCATGGCTGTCGTGGAAGCGCGGCGCGCCCTCCCCTTCGAGTCTGTCGATAGGCCCGGGCCGCCATCTTTCCTGTCGAGTGAGGGTGGCCTCAGCGCCGCCGGGCGACATTTGTTGGAAGCATGTCCCGGCTCTGGTTTCGCGGCGCCGCGCGCTCATAGTGCGCCATAAACGCGCGTCGCGCTCTTTTTCTTGTTTGTTGTACTCGCTTGTCTGGGGTGCGGATTGTTGAGAGGCGCCATGGTTCAGCCAAAGGTTCACTTGTAACTGCAGTTCGGCGTCATTCAACTCCTCGAGCCGGGTGCGGAACTTATCCATCTCCTCGGCTTCTTCCTGGTTGTGTCGCTTAACCAGGTCGTCGCAGCTCTGCTCTATCCGGCCATACAGATACCCCTGCGGGTTGGCGAACGCGTAGCCAACCACTTTTTGATTGGTGGTTGTCGTTGTCCCGGGTGGGATTCCGCCCGCGGTTTGCTGTCGTTCGCCGGCGTGTTCAATTTGGATGATTGGTCTTATTTCTGGCACGGGTTCACGCGCAGCTTCGATGATCGCGTTGATTATCCATTGGCGATTCATGAGTCCTCTCCCGAATGTGTTCGCGAGTTGATGTGTTGGGGCTTGAATCCGTCGTCGTTGATGGGATTGGGGGCGGTATCTGACCTCCGCTTATGTTTCGGGAATGGGTGGAAGGCGACTGAGGAGTCCGTCGAGACCTTGTGATGAAGTTCACTGCCGCCGCGTAATGCAGGATTCGGCGTGAGGTTCTACCGCTCCCCTTCGATTGTCGCCCTCAGCCATTGCCTCCATCAGGCGCTGAAATCTCAGCTCGCATCGAAGAAAAGCCCGTAGAAATCTACGGGCCGGAAGAATAGGAATGGAGTCCCGGCTCCATGGTGGGAGATTTCGCTGTCCTATTCGCCATTCACGGCGGGGGCGAGGGGAACGGATGGGCGCCGAGGGCCGTCGGAATTCAGGAAAAGTCAGTATTTGGCGAAAGAAGAAAGACGAAAAAAGAGCAGGAGATTGGAGGCTGTTATTAACTTTTCCGCTTTACAGCATTTTCCACCTGAACGAGTAGGCTTTTCTCCAGGAAATACTTTTCCGATTTAAGCATTAGTAAGTGGAGGGGGATTTGAGCACGGATAGAACGCTCGGTCTCAAAACCGCCCAAGGTTTACATTGGGTGCAGATATACGCCTCGAATGCGGCCGTAGGGGATCAGGCTCAAGCTCGAGGTTGTCAAATTCCTTGAGGCGGTGGGAGGTACTATCATCTTACCGCGTCGATGCGGTGGCAAGCGAAGTTTCGTCTGGATGTCACGCTTTCGTCGCCTGGCGCGGAATCATGAGCGATCGCCAGAATTTCTGGCTGGACTGCGCTATCTGACCTTCATCGTTCTGATGTTGAAAAAGGTAGCTTGGTCCTTGATTGAAGTTAATAAGAGGCTCTAAGCGGGACGAATCCACAACCGCCGGAGGCCTCGTAGAATATACTGTGGCATTGTTGGCGTCCGCCGCATTATTCCACAAGTTATGATCTTATCCACAATCACTAACGCCTGGCTTTGCTGATTACCGGCCATTGTCGCCGGATGACTTGATTGTAGCGAGTGACCGCAGTATCTCGTTCGCCCAAAAAGTAACAGGACGATTGCCTCTCTATGCGCCCGCATACTGGGCGCGTCCTGCTCATGTCGCGCGGATCAACAGCGACGACTGGCACTCCAGCCACTCGCGGAGGTTCCCTGAACCGAGCCCATTCGCCAATCACGGTCGGGCCTTCGGGACCAACCCCAAAACTGGCGTCTGTGGGGACCTCGGCATTCCATTTCGAAACGCGATCATTTTTTGCCCGCTTTAAATCGGGGGCCATTAGCCGACGACATTCTCGTCCTGACCTTGGGGCGAGGACGGCAATCGGCCTCCGTGTCGCCGTTGATTGTCGAATCGAGGCTTGAAGTGGCGGGTCTTTCTACCGCGGCGGTTGCGCCTGAGGGCTATGGACGCGCTATTTGCGACCATGTTAAGTTCTATTTACGACCTAACTCAGAAGACTGCGACAAAATACTAAAAAGGCAAAATCATGATTGACCCGAGGATGGAGCTTTGCTACTGTGCGGACTGGTCTGAGAGGTTCAGTCGCCCAACCGCCAAACCGCTCCGTGACGGTTGGTGATCGTGCCCCGGCGCTGTTGTTTGGATCTCGCAGGCGCTTCTTTCCCGGGGGCTCACCCGGTAGGTCTCACCAGGTAATGCCCCGCTCGCAGAACCTTAATTGCCGCATTGTCATTCCGGTCGCGTGTCAAACTCTAACTCCGGCAGTGGCAATTCTACTTATCAGATGAGTATACGAATAAAACAATTTCAACGTTTTGAGGAATCTATTCATATCAGAGTAAGTTCTTTCTTACCTACTTTATTTGTAGGTAGCCCGATTGGAGACAGGAAAAACGGCGAGAATAAAGGCGTTGGTGAGGCGCTGGAAGTTGGCGGAAAAGGCAGTGAGTTGGTAGAGGCCGGCTGGAGGCGATCTTTATTCGGTCGTTCGCCGGTGTTGCTGCGCATTGGCGCCGGGTTGATTTTTGGTGGCTTGATATTCGGGATTTGGTACTACCTTCATGCGCGGGCTTACGAGTCAACGGATGACGCGACGATTGAGGCGTATGTCACACAAGTGGCGTCGAGGGTCGCTACTAATGTCGTGAGGCTTCATGTAACGGAAAACCAGCTTGTGAAAGCTGGCGATCTGTTGATCGATCTTGATCCGCGCGATTTCGAGGCCCGTCTCTCTGAGGCGCGAGCCGCATTGCAGGTGGCGGAGGCTAGGGAGCGCTCCGCTCAGGCCACCGCTGACCATACCTCGGTTGCGGCGCAGGGCGACTTGGAGGAGGCATCTTCGGTCGTAAACGCGTCGAAGGCTGCGTTGGAGAACGCTCGCGCTCAGGTCACCGGCGCCTCTGAGCGCGAGCAGCGGGCGCGATCGGCGGTTAAGGCCGCGGAGGCCGCGGCGCAGCAGGCGAAAGCGCAAATCGTCGCCGCCGAGGCCGAAGCCGTGCGAGCGTCCGATGATGTGAAGCGCTACCAACGCCTTTATGTTCAGGGAGTGGTTTCGCGCCAGCAGTGGGATCAGGCGACGGCGATGAGCAAAATGGCTGACGCCCGTCGTGCGGCGGAGCTCGAACAACGCTCCGCCGCACAGGCGCAGGTTGACATGGCGCGGGCCGGGGTCTCAAACGCGGTGGCCGAGCGCCGTCAAGCTGAGTCCCAGCTGCGCCAGGCTCAGGCGCAGCTGCGCTTGGCAAGAGGGCGTCTGACGGGAGCTTCCACCGGGGGGCCACACCAGGTCAAAGCCAGCCAGGAGCAGGCAAGTTCGTTATCTGGGTCTGTCGAACAGGCCAGAGCGAATGTGACGGCGGCCGAGTTGCGGCTCGGCTACACGAAAATTTTTGCGCCTGTATCTGGGCGTGTCACAGGCAAGTTAGTTCAGGTCGGGAATTATGTCGGAGAAGGCCAGGAACTCATGGCGATTGTGAGGCAGGACTTCTACGTTACGGCGAACTACAAGGAGACCCAACTCCGCTTCATGAGGCCTGGGCAGCAGGTTTACGTCAGCATCGACTCTTTCCCAGGGAAGGTGTACAGGGGTCATGTAGACTCCATCCAATGTGGGAGCGGCTCCGTGTTCAGCCTGTTGCCGCCGGAAAACGCGGCTGGGAATTTTGTCAAGGTGGTGCAGCGCTTTCCAGTCAAGATCGTCTTCGATGAGCCGCTCGATCCGAGCCTTCCGATAGGTCCTGGAATGTCGGTTCAGCCGGAGGTGCGAGTTAGATGAGGGATGAGGTCTCCCACTCTGAGTTCCGAACGACACGCCTACAGTTCAGCCTCCAGGCTATGCCCTCTCTGATTAATCCGTGGCTGATCGCCGTGACCGTCATGTCCGCCACGTTCATGGAGGTCCTCGACTCGGCGGTCGTCAACGTCGCGCGCCGGCACATCGCCGGCGCCTTTGCCTCCAGCGCGGACGAAGCCACGTGGGTTTTGACGAGTTATCTGATTTCGAATGCGATTGTTCTGGTCGGGACCAGATGGTTGAGCAGCTATTTCGGTCGGAAGCGTATGCTCAGCTGTTGTCTTGCCATTTTCACCATCGCGTCGGTCCTCTGCGGCGCGGCCCCTAACCTGCCGTTTCTGATTGTCGCCAGGGTGATTCAGGGGATCGGCGGCGGCACCTTGCAGCCGACGGCGCAGGCGGTGTTGCTTGAGAGCTTCCCGCCGTCGAAGCGCGGCCAAGCCATGTGCATGTATACGCTGGGCGTGATGGTCGCGCCGCTGATGGGCCCGACGCTTGGCGGGTGGGTTGCAGACAATTATTCCTGGCGGTGGATCTTCTATCTCAACCTCCCGGTCGGCGTTTTCGCTATTGCAATGACGCAGATCTTTATTGTCGATCCGCCTTACCTCAGGCGTGTGCGGGGAGGCCGCATTGATTACCTGGGCTTCGCGTTGATGGCTGTGGGGTTGGGCGCTCTGCAGGTCGTTTTGGATAAGGGACAGCGTGATGACTGGTTCTCATCGGGGTTTATTCGAACCCTCACTACTGTCGCGGTCCTGGCGCTGGGCGGGTTCATCTTCCGGGAATTGAGTATAGAGAGGCCGATTGTGAATCTGCGGGCGCTGGGGAACCGCAACTTTGCGGTTGGCGTCTTGCTGGTTACAGCCATTGGAGGCGCGGCTTTTTATGGAGTGATCACACTATTGCCGCTTTTTACGGAAACTATCCTTGGCTATACGGCGACCCTTAGCGGAGAAACGCTTGCGTGGCGTGGAGTCGGCGCGCTGATTGCGACGGGAATCGTGTGGCGATTGAGCGGGAAAATAGACACTCGTTTGATGCTTTCCTGCGGATTCGGATTGCTCGCCCTGTCAGTCTATATGTTGGGCGACGTCAACCTTGAAGTCGCCCAATCCGCCTTTTTGTGGCCAGGCATCATCAATGGATTCGGATTTGGGCTCATATCAGCGCCGCTTACTACGATTGCGGTAAACACACTTAGAACTGAGCAGATCAGTAATGCGACTGGCATCTTTAATCTGATGCGCAATGTCGGTGGGGGTATCGGGGTTTCGGTTGTGACCACCCTGCTTGCCCGCCGGGAGCAGTGGCATCAAAGGATACTAGCCTCACGCCTCACACCCAATGACTGGCTATTCAAGCAGCGGCTCCAGCAGATGGGACGCCTGCTCGGGTCCCGACGGCCTTACGGATTGGTCGCCGGCGGGCAGACATTTTTAAGGCAGTCGCAGGGTTCTCTCGGCACAGAGCGCGCATATGGGCTGATTTACGGCAGGCTACTGAGGCAATCAGCCCTACTGGCCTTTGTAGATATCTTTCGCCTCCTAGCAGTGCTTTGTGTGGTCTGTGTTCCGCTGGCCTTCATTTTCAAGAAGATGGAGCCGGGGAGAGGCGAGTCGGAAGTACATTGACGCTGATACGATCGAGGATTTAGATGAAACGAAAAAGGGTCCAGACAACTCACATCATCTTACTTTCGTCCTTCTGGCTTTCGTCCTTCTGGTGGCTCTCTCTGGCGACAGCGATGGCGCAACCCATGAGCTCACGGTCAACCACGGCTGCCTCCTACGTCGAGCGGGGCGTCTCTTGGCTGGAAAAGGGCGAGTGGAAGCGGGCGATGGCTGATTTTGATCTTGCCATCGCCTCCGATCCGAACTTCCCCGCCGCCTACAACGGGCGTGGCGTCGCGCAATGGCAATTGAAGGATTGCGAGCGCGCCGCCGCGGATTTCACCCGCGCCATTAGCCTCAATCCTCGCTTCGCCGACTCCTACGTTAATCGCGGCAAGGTAAAATACTGGATGGGAGACATGGACGGCGCTATTAGTGACAGCGCCCGAAGCATTGAGCTCAACCCGAAGAGTCCAACTGGCTGGTATGTTCGAGGCCTTGCGCGGAACGGCAGTAGGGATTTCAACGGCGCGCTCGATGATTTCAACCAGGCCATTAAACGCAACCCACATGACGCTGAATACTTCTCGTGTCGGGGCATGGCGAGGCTCAATCTAGGTGATGTGGATGGGGCGATCAGCGATCAAACTGCCGCGATCAAACTCAACCCCGATTTTTCTGTGGCCTGGGATGAGCGGGGCGCGGCGCGGGAGAAGAAGGGGGATTTCGAAGGGGCTCTGGCTGATTACAACAAGGCGATTGCGCTCGCGCCAGGCCATGCCCAAAGCTGGGCCGATCGCGGCGCGATCTGGAAAACCCTCGGCAACCTGGAACGCGCCGAGGCTGACTTCACCCATGCCATTGAGCTGAATCCGGACCTGACCGACGCCCGGGTGCAACGCGGACTCCTGCGCATGACTCGCGGCCACGTGGACGAGGCGCAACAAGACTTCGACTACTGTTTGCTCAATAGGGATTTGCCGCCATCACTTAAACGACTCATCACCGAGGCAAAACATCGAATAATGAGTCGTAATCCAAGACAGTCACCTGCTCCATTTAAATCGCCACGCTGACGCTGGAATCCAAAGTTTTTGGCCTGTCCCCTATTGTTTTCTTTGGCGCGCCAGGCCGAGCATGGCTGATTTGGTTGGATGAAATGTCCCAACCTTATATCCGCACGTACGGGGTGGCGAGCAGGGGAGGGTTGACACCTCCCCTGCTCTACTGGTTTTCTGTCGGCGCTAGCAGCGCTTCATCTGCTAAAGAGTCTCATCTCTTTCATTATCATCGATAGTGAATTCCCCTCCCTCTTTGCCATAATCCTCATTTTTGGTGAATTGGTCCTTCTCTTCCCTGCCGCCGTCCATTCGGGATGCGCTGAGGGTATCTTTGTGGTCGGCTTCATTCGGCGCAGATTGCACAGGCAAAGGAAATGGTTTCCCACCGTAGACATTGGGGGGATCGACGTGTTTGCCCGCAATGACCTCCTCGAGATAGAGCTTGTGCGCCGGGAGATGCTTTTTCTTCGAGAGTTTCACGCGTATCTCCGCGTCGATGCGGGGGTAATTCAGGCCGTGTCTTTCGGCGAGTTTGGCTACCTCCCGCTGGTCTACGCGGTTGCGTGAGTACTCATTTGCCCCGTGATGCACGTGGGTGTTGAGCGTCATGAACCCGGCCAACTCGTCATCAGTCATCGCGGCGATCGTCTCTTCGGTGATTTCTTTTTCGAGCACAGCGTTTATCGTTTTCTGATGGTAAGCCGGCAACCATTTGAAATGTGAGTGCGCTATTCTGTTGAGATCTGCGCGCGACAATGGATTTGTGTAGGTCAACACACCCCGCCTGAACACTTCCTGGCGTGTGGCATCGTTGAAGTCGATGTCGAGTAGTTCTTGCAGGCGGTTAGCATGTTTCTTTTTGTCCGAGCGCCCGCCATCCCGGCGCCTGTTGGACGATGTCCCATTTGTCCCGTAGCCGCTGAGCCGTTTGCCATGTTTCGGGCACTCAGGATTCCGGCAAATTTGGGCTATTTTGCCCAGGTCTCTCCCTCGGCCCCAGACAGCGCGCTCGGTATTCTCGCAGCGGTCTTTGGTCTTTTCCACTCTGACAACCTGATTGAGGTTAAGCATGCCCTCAGGGGCGTCGCCGTAGAAGATGTCGGCGATGATTGGAGCCGGTTCGGGGCTGTCCTTCTTTTTTATCCTGAGAGTCTCGAGCTGAATAAATTTCGAGGTCTTCTTCTCGAAACATTTCTTGTTCAGACAAGAGTCCCTGTCCCCTGACAACTCCTTGAAAAGCATTTTGTTGCTGCCGGTCCGCTCCGTGCAATCGAGACATGCCAGCCCGTCCTCGCGCAGACGCGGGTCATCGAGTTTGAAAGGGGCGGTGGAGAGTTGGAGCAGGATGTGACGCTGGATCCACTCCCGCAGCTCCCTCTCTGTCTTGCTGACTTTCTGCTTGTCGGGGGCCTGGCGTTTACCGTCCCAATAAGTGCTGTAGCAGGCGGCGAGAGCGTCTGGTTGGACGGATTCCGGCAGCTGTGCGACCAGCAGCGCAAGCTCCACGCTGATTCGGCGGGCACGCAGGTCTTCGACCGCTTCGTCGATCAGATTGGCGAGTGGGAGCCGCTTGAGGATGAATTTGGGGTCCCTGCTCAGAGTAGTCGCCAGCTCCTTGATTGATTTGCATTCCTTGAGAAGTTCTTGGAATTCGACCGCTTCGTCAATCGGGTCGAGTTGCTCGCGCTGTAAGTTTTCGATCGCGCCTTCCCTGGCGGCTTGAGCATCCGTCATCTTTCGGATGACGCAGGACACCTGCTTGAGTCCTGCAATTCCAGCCGCTGTCCAACGCCGCCATCCGGCCACTATTTCGTAGCCGCCTTCGGCGCGTGGGCGCACGAGCAGCGCCTGCTGTATGGGGGGTAACCCCTCCTCTTGGCGGTCCTTAAAGTTCGCCGCGAGTTCCTTGATCCTTTTTGGGTCATACCTTTTGCGGCCGTTGCTTGGCCGCGGGAAAAGATCTTCCAACTTGATATTGACGATCGCCTCGCCCTTGGTTGGGGCGTTAACTTGCGGTTTGGCTGTAGCCATTTGTCATTTCTCCTGATTGAAAGAGTTGATGAAGGGACCGCGGATTCAGTTCCGCGCCCTGCTGTTCGACGCCTCTGGAATCCCATTGTTTCGCCATGTGGCGATCAACTGGTCCGTAATCTGCCGGTCTTCAGGAGACAGACGATGTCTCTCGCTTGACCCTGTCAGATAGTCTTTGATTGAGGTAAGAATGAAATTTGCGTCCACCTGTTCCTTCTTTTGCTTAATTCGCACTGCGATTGCGATTAGGTCCTTGAGGCTTCGCGCGTTGCGGCAGCGATTGGCGAGTTCACTGATGAATTCGGTATCCGCCATATTGTTCCCCTCTATTTTTTGACCTCTTTAAGCGCTGTCAGCGGCAGGGTGCGGTTTGCGCGCGGTAAGTTTCTGGCTGCGTCACGCCTGAATTCGAGCCGCGCCACCCACTCGCCACCGGTTTCTTTCTGGTCCCGGCCCAGGCTTGATTGTTGGCGGTAAGCGGACCAGTAAACTGCGTGGACGTGTCCGACTCGTCCGGCAAGTCCTTTACAATTTGGATCATCAAGCGCTCTTACCAGGTCCCCCCTTTTAATCTCGTTGGGCTTTGGTCCTGCAGGCTGCGCGCGACGTCGCTGCTTTATGTTGGTAGTGTTGGTTTTGTGCGGCTGGTAGAGGCGACCATGGCGCCAATCTCGCCTGGCGATAACACTGACCAGGCGACGCATCAATGATTTCCGTATGTCTTCCACCAACTCGGACGGAGGATCCGACCAGTCGATCTCTTCGATCACGAGAAGGTCGGCTGGGTCTACGTATAAGCACTTTGAGCCCCGGAGATACGGCAGTTCCCCTCGGTTCGCGTAGCGGCGCAAGACGTAGTCGGGGACGCCTGTTGCGCGCATTACGCGGTGGAACGTCCACCCCCGCGCTTTATAAGTGGAGATACCCAGGTCGTAGAGCCGGCGATGCACGGCGTCTGGGGTTCGGTTTAGAGCTTGGGCGAGTTCCTTGCGGCTGAAGATTCCGGTGCCTTCGGTTATGAACCGCTCTTCCTCCGCTGTCCATGGCTCCAGATCTCGGTTGACTTCGACTCCGGCGGTCGTCCAGGCCTCGCGGAAGCTCGGGAAATGCCTGAGGATCGAGCCGGTTGACGGATAGGGGTTATCGAACCCCCTCAGAGAAACAGCGGATCCGGCTGTCAGCTCCTGCCATTCTTCGCTTGATGTCGGAGCGCAACCACGATCCGAGTAAAACCGATTGAGACCCTCAATTACGCGCTGCTTCGTCCACCAGGCCCTTCTCTTGGTTGCTTTCACTGGCGCTCCTTTCAATCAAGTTCTGGATCATGACCGGTAGTGGACAGCTGGCGCAGATTATTGGGCGTCCGCGCAGATCGCATTCTCTGCACGTATTTACCATCCCCATGTGTATGTCATTGAACGTGATTGCCGCTCCATTCCTCTCCTTGATCGCCGTTAGCGCTTCAGCTCGCGCGTCTCTTAACTGGCTTGGGTTGGTCCTTACCGCCTTTTGCTCCTTGCGTGAGCTGTTAGCGTCCGCAGCCTTGGCTTCTTCCTCACGCTTGATTATTGATTTCAGGTCCGCCACGGTCATCTTCCAGTCGGCGAGTTTTTGCGCAAGACTTGTCTGACGCGAAATATCTTCGATCTTGAGCAGGTGTGGAACTGCGGTGGTGGGCATCTCAAGGTTATCAAACAGCTCTTGCGCCCCCGCCGCCAGTTTGAGGATTCCGAGGCGGTTGCTGACTCGAGCTGGGACAACTCCGATCTCGCGCGCAATATCGTTCAGGTTATACCCGTCATTGATCATCATCCGCTGGAAGCCGCGCGCTTCTTGTAATGGGGTGAGGTCTTTACGCTGGATGTTCTCGATGAGCATTTTTCGGCGTTGCTCCGCCTCGGTCATCTTCTTGATGACGCATGGGGCCGTCGGCCGTCCCATAACTTCGAAGGCTTTCCGCCGGCGATGGCCGATGACGACTCTGTAGGCCTTAATTAGCCACGCCCGACCTGGCGTCCCAATCGGGACGACGATTAGAGGCTCATCCAGACCATTAGCCTCGATTGACGCGACTAGCTCCTCGACTGATTCCGCTGTGACTTCGCCGCGTGGATTGTCAGGGTGCGGGAGTAGTTGATCCAGGGGGATCTCTACAATCTGCTGTTGCTGAAGCTCCCAGCTCTCGGGTGTACGCTCGGGAGGTTGCGGTGGGTGTGCTTTATCCTCTGCTGGCATGTCGTTGCTCCTAATTTGTTATTCTCTGTTACTGACCTTGTCTTGGGCCGGGGAGATGTCTGGTGGGGTGACTATCGTTGTATCCGCAAGGATCGTGGCTCATCCTGTGGGGGGCTCACAACGTTCTCTGATGAGAGATTGATTTGGTTGAGTTTCGCCGAAGCATTGTCAGGCTCGCGGCTCTGCATCCATAGAATGACCCGTGCGATGAGCTGCCCGTGGCAGATTAGCGGAGCGCACCAGCACAGTAGGATAAGGTCATGATCAGAAGCAGATTGTAGACGAACAATAAAGTTGTTCCCTGAACAATAAAGTCGTTCCCTGAACAATAAAGTTGTTCCCTAGAATTTCCCAGCCAAAAAACCGAAGCGTTTTTGGTACGTGCTTGGCCTGTAATTGCCCACCGGTTGATTTCCAGTGATAATCACGATCAAACATGTGATCCCGATTGCAGATGTGCGATTGCAACGTGATCAACGTTCTCCGGCAACCCCAATTGGTTCCCCCCGGACGTGTCTGCCCGCACTCGGGAGGACTCTTATGCGGGGATCATACTCGCAGTGGGCAATGATGACGCCTGTTTCCCACTAGTCAATCCCTGTCCCTGGTAAAAACTCCATCCAGCCTTATTTCCCTTGCATTTAGCTGAGGAGGCAGCAATTCTATTCTCTTGTCCGTCGCCCTCGTCTGAAATACTTCGCTCGACTCTTATGGCCATCTTCTCTGCGTTCTTTCTATTTTTCCGGTCCCTGTTCTTTTCCAGAATATCGCTCGCGACGGAAATCCTTGTTGTCCTTCGCCAAAACTCGTTCACCTTTAGATTCAACAGCTTGGAAAATTGGATGTAACGTCGTCGAGCTAGGTTACATGAGAACCCAGCGAGGCATTTTGGAATCGGAAGACATTTTGACGAAGGACTTCCTGAACAAAGAACTTACAGCTGTTTTGGGAAACAACTTTATTTTCCGCCTGTAGAATGAATGGAAGGCTCAGGATACAACTTTATTTACCCGGCGAGCCCAACACAGCGCCTGAATAAAGAACTTACAGCCGTTTTAGGAAACAACTTTATTGTTCGTCTACACAGATGCGAGCGCTACGAGGCGTCGTAGTTCCTGAGCCTCCGGCCCGTCTGGCTCTTTGCAGAGTCGCCCCCACAGCCATTTCCGATACTGATTGACGCAGTCTTCGCGCTTGTCGACGCTCTTGAGTCGAAATGGATTGCCAAGTGGTGTCGTCCGATCAACGAGCACTCCGGCCAGGGGACCTAGATCGCGGATGTTGCCGACAATAATGCGCCCCCCGCTTGGGGTGAGGAAGACGAAGGGCGCATGCTTACGACAGTAGTCAAGATCCTTGCCTGTGCGTAGGGCGCAGGCCTCGCATATTGCCGCTGAACATGTCCCGCCGCCGCGTGTGGGATAATCACAGAGTAGCGACGACGGACTGGAACAGTGATGGCAGACCTTCATGCCCCTGCCATGTGTGCGGATGATGGCCGGGCCCCAAGGGGTGTTAATATGACGGCATGGCATCTTGGTTTCTCCGAGATATTACCGCCGAGATAATGCTGCGGCCGCGGTCGTCAGTGTGGGCTGCAGATCTCCCTCTGCAGCGAGATTGAGTGACAGGACCTCTACAACCATGCCTGGTGACAGATCCTGGAGTGATATTGGCTTGGCGCCCGGGCTGTCCGGAAACTCAATTGCGTCGCGGTAATTGTGGGATTTGGGCGTCGTTTGTATGAGCCGGACCTTTCTGCCTACCAGCTTGCCAAACTTAATTCGCTGCTCGGCTGAAGAAGGGGCGTCAGTAATTCTCAGAGTGGCCCCATGCGGTAGGCAAACCACCTGCGGGTGTGAATGAGCATCATTGACTTCCGTCCACCTGGCTCGTTGCAAGAGCTCTGACAGGAAGCCGCAGGCGTGAGACAAGAAGCTTGCCTTGGCCGGCGCGCCGCGCCGTTCCTCTAATTTCCTATCGTCGGCGCTGGCGAAGCCGTTCGAACCGGTGGAGAAGCGGACTAGGACGAGGCTTTCGCCTGGAACCGCGAAGCGGTTTGGAATGCCGTGCAAGGAGTAGTAACACATGTTCGAATAATCCTCTGGGTGAATATGCTCCACGGGTGCGGTGAATGAGCCGCGGCCCCCGGCGCCGAACGGGATGCGCGCTGTGGCCCTCTTATTCGGCAACGATGTGTTAAACAAGCGGTCTCCGTTGGCGCCTGAGGCATGCCTCGTAAGCTGCCCTGTACCCGATGCAGAGTGAGGCCAGATTGCTTAACACCTCACTTGACTGAGTGAGCGGCGTTGCGATCGTGCGGTCGGGCTCGACCTGGGGTGACGATGGACTGCTTAACGCCTCGATCGACTTGGCCCCGGTGATAAATAGTCGGGCTTCCCCGTCTGGGGCGTCCTCAATATCGAAGCTGTAATCGTAGTTTGTTTCGAGATACTCCCGGAGCTCCTCCAACCAGGCTCGCTGATCCTTGGTGGCCTGGGCGAGTTTGAATGACTTGCTTTGGACGCCGTGGCCATGGATGGGATGTATAGCGTCGGTGGTCATGTTCATGTCAGCTCCAGTCTTAGCGCTCCTTGCCGGCGGCTCTGTTAATGCTTTGCGGCCAGCCCTCTTAACAGGGACCGAACCTTGTCAATCACGACTTGCGCTTTGAAAGTATGGGTTGAGGTTAACTCGATAGTGAGGACAGGCCTGCCGTCGTCTCCGAGGGTAGTGGTTGCCTGGAGCTTTGCCTTTGCCGGGTTGCCCATGCGCGGAGCGCGGCGGATTGTGTACCCTAACTCATTAACTGTCGCCGAATGCCCCATCGCCCGGGCGAGCGCAAATGCCAAATCCAATATTCGGCCTTCCTGCTCTTGGCTTGGTTTCTTTCGTCCGTTCTCGGTGTCGAGGCCCTTGACCCAGTTGCCCCACACGCCGGCTGTTACAGCGACTGGATACTTGATTCCTGCTTTCGCCGCCCACTTGGTTATGTCCACCAATTCGCCGGCGCCGATCGCCAGCGCGCGCGTATAAACGGGTATGTATTCGTATTCGTCGCCCGGTCCCACCCACGATTCTTCGAGCTTGAGGCCTTGGCACCGGCATGACTCTGTTTCGTGCTTACCCATGCACGCGGTCTCTGTATGGACGGCGGCCTCGCAGCTGCATTCCAGGCACAGTAAGTCGGCGTAGTCCCTCCGGATTCGCCTTTCGAGCTCGGTGATCCGCTGGTCGTCCATAAGGACAAGCGCGTCCTGCTGCTCTCGTAGGAGTTTAAACAGGGCTGATATGTCGGGCTTCGGCGCAGAGCCTGCTCCGCCTGACTGCGGTAATTTTGTCATGTCGCTGCTCATTTCATCGCTCCTTGCACTGGTGATTGTTGACGGCCGGGAGGCAGCGCCGTACTCCAGCTAGGCCGAGCTCCGATGCTTGCGATCTGTCTTTCCGGCCAACCTCGAAGACAGCACTGGGCTGACTGCTCGAGTGTGAGCTCGATGGCTGGAATCAATAGGTCGCCGCGTCGCACCCTGATTGTGGCCGCATGCGCGCCGTCGATCAGAGCGGCGCCTTTCAGAATGCCGTTGTGAGTCGGGAGCGTTGCGAAGAGAATCGGTCGATTGATCATCTCCGCGGGGATGTGCGTGAGGTGTTCTTCGAACACGGGTATGGCGCGAGCGCTGAAATCACTCGGCCCCGGCGGCTCTCGGCGAATGCCGTACTTCTCGAGCTGGGCCGGCGTCACGAATGTGGTGGCGGCCCCGGGGGCGATCTCGCGCGCCCTGGTCACGTCGAAGATTGTCTGGTAGAACCGGGCCCACTCTCGCTTATGGCCAGGTCGGCCGCATTGCTGACATCCCAGGTGGCCGTGGTAGGTGGTGCGGATGATCATTATTCCTCCTTTTAGAACGGCGAGAGGGGCCGAACGCCGCTCGCCCCTCACGCAAATGTCTTTACTATGCGTTCGCATAGATTCTACTATGCGAACGCATAGTAATTCAATCTTTTTAAACTGTGGCGCGCCGGCGGCTATCGGGCGCGGGCCGGTGGTGGTCCTGGGCGGTCACTCCCCCAAACGGGGAATTGCGCCGCGACGTCTTGGGGTCCGTTGGCTGGGCGGCGGGGAGCGGGGCGCGCTTCCCGCCGATTTTCACTGGCATTGTCCATTGGGAAAGTCAGGCTCAGTATCTCCCCGGCGATGACGAGAGTTCGTTTCATCAGATATCGCGCGGCTTGGCCGGTTTCAATTCGCTCAAGCTCCCTTCTTATTGACGAGCAAGTCGATAAACCAAAGCTGATCGACCTTGCGAAGATCGCACTCCATCGGATGCTTAACCACGAATTGGCGCACATCCTTATGATGAATGAGGTAGGTGTCGCCACCTTGTCGCGCAGTGCCTTTCATAGTCGCGCGCAGATAACCGAGCTTGATCCATTTCGTAACGAGGTGCTGATCAATGCCGAACAATCCTGCGAGCTGGTTCGCGCTGTAGTACGGCGTGTTTTGCCGCAGCCTCATTCGCTTCAGCTTGAGATTGACCGCTATTTCAGACCGGGCGAAACCGGAGTCTTTCAATTTCCGGCTCACGCGCGCGGGACACAGATGGGCCCATCGCTCGAGCAACTTCAACTCCCGCTCCGACCATGGCGATTCTTTCGTTCTCGCCAGGCCGAGCTCGCGCCCGCGCTTCTTGACCGCCCAGTGCGGCCATCCGAGCTTCTTAGCCAGTTGCTTGAGGTTCGGCAGCGACGAGAGACACTTATCGGCGCGTTCCTGGTAGATTCGGCGGATCTGAGCGTCAATCCAGTCGTTCGGGACATATTTCATTGGTTTGTAGCCCCGCCGGCGCGCTGTTTCGCCGTGTTGTAAATTGTTAGCTTTGATTGTCAATTTAGTACCTGCTATCTAACCCCGGATGATTTCTTCGACCCCGGCTTGGCGCATCATCCGCTCTTTCTCTTCCAGGCGGGCTATTTCCTCGGCGCTCACTTTGTGGATAAGCGCCCGGGCTTGCATGATTGAGATAATATCGCCGGATTTTTCCGCCCGATCTAAAGCCGACTTGATCGCCACTTCGTTCTGCCGCCGGCGGAAGTCGTTCATGTGCAGCCAGTGCGGCCCGCTATGAATTTCGTCGAGGCATCCGCATTCCTTCTTCAGTTCAACCACTTCACCGGTTATGAGTTTTGCCCTTATCATCACGCTCCTTTCACATTCGTAGCTTTCGACTGCTAATCTTGTAGTCATGCAAGTTCGGGAAAATTTTTCCAACCGGCTTCGTTTTACCCCATCGAATAAAATTCGCCGTGAGGCTTACTCAGCAAGCAAATTGTGGTCTCCGCCAAGGCGAATGATCAGAGGATCGTCCTCGAAGACTTGGGCGGGGTTCGGGAGAACGGGAAGGCGAAATGTGTGTATGACGGCGCATATGCTTTTCGGCGTGCGAGGCGCTCCTCCCATGCTCTCAAACGATCAACCCAATGTGCTTTTCTCAGGGTGATCGCGCCACTCTCAAAAGCCGGAGTCTGCCTATCGCTTAATCGGGCGGATAAGCCCGGGTCCGTATCTCGAGCTCTTTAGTAGAAAGCCCCGTAAAGGCTGGACCGTGTGTGGCAATGAAATTTCCTCCGATGAACAATGGCGAGGGAAGCCTGCCGCGGCTTCCCTCTATTGGTCAGAAGAGCTTTAGTTGCCCCTTCGTCAGTTTCGAAAGTTCCACCTTCGGCTCTTTCTTCACTTCGGCATCCGCTTCGGCCTGCACAGCATCAACGAGGCTCGCCGCGCGCTCGACTGCCTGAGCCGCATTCATAAGCGCCTTTGCTTTATCCGCTCCGTCACGTCGGCGAAGCTTTCGGTTCCATCCGCCAAGAATATGCGCGGGCGTATACCAGTGGTCATATATTTCAAGGCTCAACGTGTTGCCGTGAAGGATGGTGGCCGGAATGTACAGCAAGGAGAATTGAAAATAGGCCATATGCACACATTTGGCGTCTATGTCGATCGCCGTTACGTGAAGGTGTTTTTGATAATTGATTCCGGCCTTCAGCATCGCTTCCGCTAAAGCAATGACCATGGCTCCGGAGCCGCAGGCCGGCTCCTGCGCCGTTACGAATCCATTCGCTTCAATTCGCTCCATCAGGTCGGGAGTATCGTCGAGCGTGAATTGCGACATCAATTGGCAGATAGGATCGGGCGAGAAATATTGACCGGCCCACTTGTTATGCAATTCAAGATCGTGATACGTGCGCCCGAGCACATCGGTGAAGCTGCCTTCATGCGCCAGCGTAAGGATGGTAAACGCTTGAGAGAATTTCTCGAGCTCCTCGGCGTTGTAGCCCTTGATTATCTGCATATACCGTTCTTCGCGTTTCGCGTAGTGGAAATGGTCCACTCCATTACTGAAGGTGAGAGCGCCGATCTCACAGAAGTCGGAAAAAACTTGCCAGTGATGATGCCGGGCGGAGAATCCGCTTAAGATTTTCACCAACTCCTTTTGGGGATCGCCTGTTGGTAGCGAACGAGTCTTTTTCTCTTTTGCGGGAATTTCAATGGGCTGAGTTACGAACATATCGCCGATGTTTTTTTCGTTGGTGGTCATATCATAGATTTCCTTTGTTCGCCCTACCGCCGACCAAAAAGAAATTTAAGAGAAGGATGAGAGAGGATTGCTTTGCGGATGACACTGCGCCTGGGTTCGGGCTCATCTTAAGGTGAAAGAAAAAAGGCCGCCCCACAGGGGCGGCCGCGAACTCATTTACGCGGACGCTTCATTCTTCGCTTCGGTCTCTCGATTTTGTTCTGAGCGAGCTGGGGTTCTTTTAGCAAAGGGACAGAAATCAATGGTTTCGATAATTTTCTGCTGAAAATAGTAGATAACGCCACGGCTTGCGGTTGGACATCGCCTCGTATTCCTTCCTCACTATGCATCTTCCAATAGTCGCCTGATGCGACGGATCATTTCAGTGATCAGCGACATGGCGTTTTCCAGAATGCCCAGGAGCCGATCCATTCCAATGAGTATGCGCGCCCCGCAGAATCGCGCCGCCGTGATGATCGAAAAGTTGTTGGGACGTTTTTCTGTCATATCCTTATTCCTCCGTATCCGCGTGAGGCGGCTGAAATGTTTTTCCCGTCGCTCCTTCAGGATTGATGGCCTTTCGATTGTAGGCGAGCCTCGCGCGTCTCTTCCGCGAGCCGTAGCATCACGTCCGCGTATTTGATTTTGAGCTTCGTCAGCTTTTGTGCGGCCCTGATCGCCGTCTCCAATCGCTCATCATTCCATTCAGCCAGGATGGCGCGGACTCCGACTTCGTCACCGGCCTGCAATAGTTTGAGAATCTGAGGATCTGGATCAATGTGGAGCATCTGATATCTCCTGTGTAGTTGACAGCGGATCTTCAATGCGGCGTCCAGAGCGAGATGATGGAAAATATAGTTGTTCCCTGAGCTTTCCAGCTGTCCAGCTGTGGGGCGTCACAGTGCTAATTTAGTTCGAGCAGTTGTTGAATCTTCTCGATGTTCAGGTCCTGAACGTCGAGGTTACTGAACACGGAATCAAGTGTTGTATAAAATCAACCCGCTAGACAGCAAAGACAACTCCGAGAACTCAACTGGCGATCCCTTTGGTCGGCGCTGCAGCACGCGCCCAGATTCGAGCAGGAATGCCTCAAGCAACCAATTACCTTGGTTGTCTGAGATGCGGGCATATTGGCTGTCTGGCAGTGTCAGCGCCAATCTATACGCCCCGTCTACTGCGCTCTTCGCGCTGTGGAAGATGCGATGAGATTCGCGCAGCGCGTAATCGTAAACACCCTCAGCCTGTTCAAAGATTGCTAAGTGGTAGAACACTGATTGTCTCCGATGATGGTGATGGGTGGACTGACCGGCTCCGCGACCCGCACGCATCTGATGATGTAGGCCGGGATGTCCTCGTAGCTGTGAGCCGCCGCGTCTTCTTCGGTTGTGAAATAGGACGCGATGAAGCCAATCAATTGAGGTTCCGTTTCGCTCAGTCCCATGTGGGTATGTGGGGCAAGGATGAAAGACCTCGCGCTCTTTGGGCCCTTGGCTGCTGCCTCCCCAGCTCCGATCAAATATTTTTGCTCTTTTGAAAGCATGGCGACCTGGATGGCGCTCAAATCGATCTGTACCTTTTTACTAATTAGCATTGTTGTCCTCTCTGTCGAACAGGTCGGGCCGAAACTCTGCCAGGACCTGACGCAGAATCAGCCGGCTCAACGTCTGGCTCGTTTCTTCTACGTTAAAGTGCGGCGACTCCGGCTCGACGTGAATCGCATTGCTGATGAGCGATGCGATGCGCTCCTCAATAGTGATCTGCCTGTCGGGGCAAAGCTGCGGCGCGTAGCCACGGCGCGGGTCTTGGATGGGTTTCAGCGGAACGAGAACGCAATCGGCTAGGGTGTCAAGAATTCGGCCGTGATTAGTATTGTCATCGTCGCCTAAATCGAAGCCGAGAGCCATTAGCTTGGTGGTCACAGTGTCACAAATATCGGCGCATGAAATCATACTGATCTCCTATTGGGCGCTGATGCGCCCATTGAGGGTTGAAATTCGGCGTCTGCTTCGACGGTTTCGTGCATTTGCGCTTCTGCTTCGCTCTGCTCCAATCGAACGCGGTATCCATAGGTGAAACAGTCATTCATGGCTTCCTTTGTGGATACAAACGTCGTTTCGCTCAGAGAGCTGGCGGGATTACAGAATGTGGCTTGATACTGGCCCGGCTATGTTTGGCATGGCCACTGAGTGAAGCGTGTTCTCTGCTTGATTCCTTGCGTGATTGGCTAATACCCTCGTGGGAAGATATACTGCCTGAGCGCCAGCGCTGCCGCCTTGAATTTACTGCGCTCGATCTGACTGGCGAAATACCGATCCCAACACTGGCCGCCATCCTGAAAGCCGATCTTGACGAAGCCTCTGTATACGACATCGCTCTCTGTGTTGGCGCAAGGCCTACCCATAAGGAAATCGCAGCCGTCGTAGTCGAGTGCTGGAAGAGCCTCTAACGCTGACCAATAGTCTTCTCGGCCGATCTCGCGCCAGATTGGGGAGCCTTCTTGATAATCGTCGGCTAGCTCTTCAAATAGGTTACCGTCGCCTTTAGGCTTGATCTGCAGCTTGTCGGTATTGGCTGAGCATCCTTTCTCTATGAAATAGCCTTGGACTTCGAGAAGATCGAAGTCCGGTGTCTGGGCGCTGCCCGTCGCGTACTTGTAACCTGACTCCAAGTAGAATAAGTCCTTGTCGTAGATCTTCAGGGATGAGCCGGAGGTGCGCCATGCGCTTTTGCTTTCGGAGGCCTCCGCTTGATACCAAACCGCTTCAGCCTCTGCGCCCCAATATACCGCCTTACCATTGGCCTTTTGCAGCGCTTGGTCTATTTCGTCGCGCATGGGTCCCATGTGATCCAAGTCGAAAAAGCAGACACCGATCCCGTCGAACATCTCGAAATCCACGCCATATAGGGCGACAGAGTCTTTGTGATCCGCGTAGAAGGCGAGCCTCTGTTTTAGCTTTGGCAAGCCTTTACTCGTGATTCGTACTGCGCAGTAATCGATGTCGTTGTTCTCGTACTGATCATCGTGGCCGACTTGGGCCACGATAGTGATTTGATCAGGCGTATTTCTTTTCATTCCGCCCCCCTTTGCATGCATTTTAGTAAAGAATTGGGGAGAGTCGTTGCACTCTGTGAGTTATCTTTGGACGACAACTGAACCGCCCCGGGAATCCCGGAGACAAATTAGCTTGAGTCAGGCCGCGGCGGCTGACTCCTCTAGTTGGTGATAATACATCGATTCGAACTCCGCCGGCGGAATGTTGCCAATCGGTTCCAGCAGCCGGCGGTTGTTGAACCAATCGACCCAATCGAGTGTGGCGTACTCGACATCGTCGAGTTTTCGCCAAGGGCCACGGCGGTCAATAACCTCGGTTTTGTATAGTCCGATGACCGACTCGGCCAACGCATTGTCGTAGGAATCACCGACGCTGCCGACCGACGGCTCGACGCCGGCTTCCTTCAGGCGCTCAGTGTAACGAATCGAGAGATACTGACTGCCACGGTCGCTGTGATGAATCACGCCCCTGGCGCCGGAGCGAGCCCACAGCGCCTGCTCCAGGGCGTCTAGGACCAGGTCAGTGTGCATCGAGCGCGCCACTCGCCACCCGATGATGCGGCGAGAAAACACGTCGATGACGAAAGCCACGTAGACGAACCCCGCCCAGGTCGCGACGTAGGTGAAATCGGCGACCCAGAGTTGATTCGGCCGCATCGCGGCGAACTGGCGCTTGACCAGATCTGCCGGATAATCCGTCTGGTCGCGGCTGACGGTGGTTCGGCGTTTGCCACCTCGCACAACCCCCTGCAACCCGAGAGATCGCATCAATCGTTCGACGGTACAGCGGGCGACGGCGATGCCCTCACGGCATAGTTGTCGCCAGACTTTGCGTGCGCCGTAGACCTGGAAGTTATCATCATACAGGCGCCGGATTTCACCCGAAATCTCAGCATCGCGTCGAAGGCGCGGCGGTTCCCGCTCAGGCTGAGCCTCTCGCGCTTTCTGTTCGTAGTAGGTCGCGGGGGCGATCGGCAATTGCTCGCAGATCGGCTCGACCCCGTACTCGGCCCGATGTTGATCGATGAACGACACCATCACTTCGGTCGGCGGTCGAGCTCCGCCTGGGCGAAAAAAGCCGCCGCCTTGCGCAGGATCTCGTTGGCGCGTTTCAACTCCAGGTTCTCACGTTCGAGTTGCTTGAGGCGCTCTCGTTCCGTACTCGTCAGCCCGGCGCGTTTGCCCTGGTCACGCTCGGCCTGCCTTACCCATTTACGCAAGGTCTCCCCTGTGCAGCCGATCTTACTCGCAATCGAGACGATCGCCGACCACTGCGTCTTGTGCTCCCCCTGATGCTCGAACACCATCCGAACAGCCCGTTCACGGAACTCCGGCGAATATTTCGTTGTTGTTTTCATGACTCCATCCTCTCAAGAATTGGAGTCTCCGGGAAATCCGGGGCGGTTCACAACTGTCACTTGGTAGATTCAACTTGTGAACAGCGCCGTGAGTCGGACACGCGCCATGCTTTGTCTCCGCGCCGGGCCAACTCTTGCGGCGCGAGTCTTCGCTCCGAGGGGAACTAAGGCCATGCCTGTCGGCTTGGCCTGCGGTCGCCCGTTCCACCCAAACGCCTTGTAGGCGGAGTGGGTGACTAGGTCTATGATTGCTTTCATTGCGCCCTCAGTTAGTAGTTGATGATCGGAGCGGAGATTGTGCCCTCCGCTCCTTGTTGTTTGCTTGGTCACAAACCCGATCGGTGTCGGAAGTTGGGATGCGGTCATCGAACGCGCCCTCAATCTGCTGCTCATCAAAATGTGTGTGGCTTGTTGAAGGCCGTCGCTGTAGGGAGACTCCCTCAATTGCTATTGATAAAAGCTCTCCCGGCGTCAGTAGCCTCGAAAGGCACAGAGCTATCAATCCACGGGTTCGACGCTGCTACATATGGACAGAACCGCGCGACGCCGCCGCCCACATATCGCCGCCGTTCGAGCCAATGGATAGCCTCCGAGATTTCTTTGCTGCTCAATCCGTCGCCTCGCACGTGGTGCAACTCAAGAAACGTCGGAGGCTCACCTTCCCAATCAACAAGCCAGGTCAAAACTAGCTCGCAAAGCGGCGGCATCGGCTCGCGCCGGCGCAAGATGTCATCCCGTACATTTCTCCAATAAGCCCACTGCGGAAAGCGCCAATCGAAAGACGCCGCGTACAGCTCCGAATATTCGGCCTCAGTGACCAGCGCGAAGACCTCATTGCGATAACGCACGACTGTCGCAATTTGCTCGGCCTCGCGCACGCCGCCATCTCCGTAGGTATGGATCTGTACGAGTTTGCGACGCTCGATCACCTCTTCAGGTGTGACCAGATGCTCCGGCTCACTCGGGATCTCGCCAGTGAACAGAGGCAACGCGGCGCGTTCCTTCACCAGTTTCCGGCGCGCGTCGTTATTGCGCCTGGTCGCGACTCGCTTCGCGCCGGCGAGTACCTTTGGATCGTTGATGTCTGTGCCTGGCAGTTTTGGTTCAATCATTTTCTACAAAAGGATTGTTTTATCGCCCAGCATCAAGCAGCGCAGTTGCCTGCCAATACGTGAACGCATCAGCGTGAGGAAGGTACCGCTTACCAGCGAGTGAGGGGATGAATTTGGCGCGGCGCGAAACCGCAGTGAAGCGCTGCTCTCTCTTCGACACCCGTCTATGATTTCGATTAGGCATTTTCCGGCGGTGGGAGTGTCAAGCTTTCTCATTGGCTTTTTCATTCCCATCGACTCCTGATCTAATCGTTGATTTAGTAGTCTCGTATTTGAGGACCAGTGGGATCGCTTTTTCGCCGTAGTGCTTGGCGATGAATCGCTCCATATTGGCCTTGGCTTGTTCGTAAGTGTCGGCAAGATACCAACCGATAGACCCGAAACCTTCGGTTGAAACCAGCTTCCAACCGAAGGTTTTCACGCGCTCGTATTCTTGAGGCGGGGGCAGATTTTTGGTTGCTTCAGGCAGTTCAAAACAGAAATACATCAGGGGGTAGTTGAATCTGATCCTGAGTCGATCAACGTGAATCACGGAATTGGGCGTTCGCGGGCCATAGCCCCATTTGACGAAGACCCGGCGAACGATGTGATAGCGCCATTTAGAGGCTTGTTCGAAGCGCAGTTGTTTTCGTTCTTCCTGAAATTGGGATTCTTCCATACATTCATCAAAATCAGGCGATAAAATCGGAAAAGTATTTCAGGCTCTTCGGATTTCGGAGTTGCCAGGCCCGTTTTGAGGTAACCCCTCGGGATCCTCTATAATGTTGCAGGTTGCCACCACTCTTCACAAAAGAAACGATCTGTTAAGACTCACGCAGCATGCGCCCAACTCGCTGGTTTTGTCGCAACCTACATGGTCTGCACTCTGTGTATTTGTTGATAGGATTTTTGCCACATCGAGCGCACACGCCACGTACTGCGCGGATCGAACGGCGTGTCTTTTGATACTCAGAGAAGTAGAGGCGGCAATTCTCACAGTGCTTGCCACGCAGTGTCGGAACGGCGCCACACCGAGAGCAGAGCCCTTTAGCTCGCTGTTTGCGCCGCCACTTCGCGTTCGCTCTCAGCTGATACCCTGGTGTTTTCATTACCCCTCTCTCTACAATCTGACGACCTGCAAGTCCTTGAGCCTGGCTCCGTCCCGCCCGATGCTTTTTTGCTTCATGGTGTCGCCCTTGCTAATTGTTCAACGTCTACTTCCTTTCCGAGGCGCCGTTTGCTGGCGGCCGTGCCTCCGGTTCCACAAGAGCGCCACCTGGTGCGCCATCCGGCTTGCTTGTACTCCCTGAAACTGCACGTCGCCCTGCGCCGTGTCGCACTTATTGAGCGAGGCTTTTTTACCGAACAGCTCGATGGTTATGCGGCGGGTTTGAGAGCGGAACCGCATCGCGTCTGGCCCGGTTTTGGGCGTCGGTTTAAGTAGCCAGACGCCAGGTCTAGGGTTGCTGTATTTGTAACGGCGCTTCTTCTGTTTTCGAATCAGACCCAGTTCGGCCAGGGTGTCATTGCCCAGTTCACTCCAAGTGCAGCCCCCCCAATCGAAGACGGCCGGCCAAGTCTTCCAATGGTCGCATTCGCAATTGTAGTAATCTTCACAGCAAGGGCCGAACTCCTCATCTATGGCGTCCCTGATCTCCTCGAGGAGGTCTAGCCACTTGTCGCCCTCCAACTCTGTCCTGGAGTCTACTCGTACCACGTAGAAGTTCGGGCGGATCAGCATCGGAGACAACCTGATGAATTGCTTGCCGTCGCCCCATGTCTTCTCGACTAAATACGGCGAGATTTTATATTTCACGCCCCACAAAGATGCCTCAATTTGTTTCAGTTTCATTGTCAACAATTGAATGTCCGGAGTCGGGCTCCTGTGTGAAGATCAGCGCGCCCCGGTCATTGACCTTGACCTTGAGGGCGCGTTGGCCGTCTTCTGACGCGACGTCCTAAACCGAAATGTAGCCTTTGGGCCGTTGGCCTTCGGGTGGATTGCGTTCGATGGCCGACAGGATTACATGTGTCTCGATGACCTCAACCCTCACGAACGTGACCTCGACCCGATGTCCGAATGCAGGCAGTCTCAGATCCATGTGCGTTGTCTCCAGTTTGTCGTCGTTTTTGTGAAGGAGGGTCGTAGCCCCAGAGCGCCCGTCACTCCGCTTTCTGGATGGTGGGCGCCGCCGAGACGCCTCCTCAAACTCTTGGCTTGCTGTCGACAGGGTCCGTCGCATTGTCGTCGTTGTGACGGGGCAAGGCGATGGTCTGCCAACAGCGGCAAACGTAAGTCTGGCCCCGTGGAATAAAGAACCCCGATTAGTGCCCTTCGGGGAAGGAGTATGGGAACTTCCCTGCCTCGCTCGGCATGAATTGGCTGAGCGAAAGTGGGTGTTTCTGTGGGCAGGCGATTAAGTCGCCGACTTCTTGGTGGCTCAATATATGCTCCGCCCCATCTTGTGTGATCGTGAGCGCTTTGCCTGAGCGCTCGGCGGCGTAGCCCAGCGCGCGTAACATTCGCAGCACGTGTTTCATGGAGTCGCTCTTGCCGCAATCCTTGCGAGTCTCAGCCGCTTTATTGGGGTGTGTCTCTTCATAGCGACGCCTGCCTTTTTTAGTGATTTGATAGGTTGGAGGACGATCCCGGTTGGTGGGACCGAGTGTTATGATCAGATTCGACAATTCTCTCAGCTTTGCCTTCCACCCCCCGCGCCTTGGTTGGAATCTCCTGATGAGGCCCAATATGACTAGCGAATCAGATATGTCATTCAATTCCTCTGCCAGGGTGATTTTCTTGTTGGGTTCCTGCGCCCATAATTTGTATAACTTTTGAATGACGCGGATTTGATGCTCTGTCAGATGGCGCGACCGCGCCATGCGGATTGCTGCCTTAGATGTTACGGTGGATCTCATTTCAATGCTCCTGTTTTGATGGTTATTTGCCGCTCTTTTGCGGGAGAGCTGTGTTTTGAAACCCCGTCACGCTTCAATATTCAATTCCTGCGCTTTACGAGCGTGGAATTGCTCCTCGGTTTCGACCATGCTGGCCGCGGCTGAACGGCCGCCAGAGAGTATGGCGGCGAGCCTCCTCGAGACGTCGCCGATTGTTCTGAGCGCGAGAATATCTGATGGCGATGGCTTGTGTTGGGTGGCATCCTTCACCATCAGACTCCATACGCTACTTGAGCCCTCAAGGCGCTCGGAGTGGATACTGCCACCAGGGCCGTTGTTATCTGAGACGTAGTAGGAGTGGATCAACGTAGTTGGGCCGACCAACCTATTGATGTGCAGCCATGCTTTGAGATAGGCCGTGCTCATAGTTTTTCGGACCTCCTCTATCCGGTTTGCGATGACAGAATATTACTATGTGATCGCATAGTAATCAACACCTGGGCTTTTTTCTGGATTGTAGGCGCGGGCCAGGGGTTCCCTTTCGCGGACTCCACAGGCGCCGGCGGCGGCGGCGATTAGCGGTTTGAGTAAGATGCCGCAGGCGGAGGCTTTATGGCGCGCCTCCGCATGGCGCCGGCGTATCCCATCTCACCCATGCTTCTCTCCGGATGGGTTCGATTCATCTGAAATGGAATCGATCCACATGAGCTCATGGTTGTCCCAAAAAGCCCTTTGAGTGTCATTCGGCACCTTCTCCCAATCGATCCGCCCATCCTCTAGATACGGCAGTGTTGAGATGGGCACGAAATCGGGATTCTTCTGAAAGGGGCCTATGGGCTGGTGAGTCCAGTGTCCCCTTCTTCTCTTGCTTCGGGGGCTCGCGTGTGTTCCTCCCTGGGGTTCGCGTCTGATCCTATTAGTGCGTCCGATGAAATTTGGGGTCCAGACATCGCCATTTACTTTTTCTGTCCGTGCTCCGGTCTTACGGTGGCCTTCTGTAACGAAGTCAGGCCTTGCCCTTTGTATAAGTAGCAGCGCGAAGCAAAGGCTTGTTATCTGCGAAAGGAAAGTGGCGTCGTCGCTTGTGATCGGTACGTCAAACACCCCTCGGACCTCGCCGACTGTCGGCCCTACGATATACGGGGTTTGACTTGCCTTGATGGTGCGCGAGTACAGCCGTTCTGTCCAAGAGTCGCATATGCCGCAGACGATGAAAGCGTCTTCAGCGCAAATCACCCTTGTTCTTGAGCCGACCATAATCTGCTCGCCTTTACGCTGTCGCGCCCAGGCAAGAACATTGACCGGCTTGCCTTCCGGGTCTTTTAGCGCTCTGACCGGCAGGTATAACAAGCCGGCCTCAAATGGCAATTTGGCGTCGGTCCATCTGGCGTTGGGCGGTAAATCGTTGGACACCTCGCTCAACAGGTCCTTTGAGACAAAGAAGGTCGGCAAGCCGTCGTTGAAAGCCCGGGAGGCGATTATTGCCAGGCTCTCGGCGGCCACCGGGCGACTGGGGAGTCTTGCATCCATCCAAGTGATTGAGGAGGCTATGGTGAGAGCGACGTAGGGAGCGGACTCGTATCCGCCGGCGCCCTGATACACACGTGGACAGCATTTTTTCCATAAGTCAGGCTTTTTGACCTTATAGAGTTCGGCAAGCTCTCTCCAGTTGTACTGCTTGTCCTCGTGGAGCGCGGCGAGCTCCCTTTCGATCGACGTCATGTGATAATCCTCCGTTCAGTCTCTCGATCGCCTGAGAAGGCCCGAAATCATTGGCCTGGGGCCCTTCTGCTCGTCGGCCCTTTTGGAAATGATTGGGTCGCCGTTGGCGCTCCGGAATTTCACCGCGCCCTTTACAACTGACCTGGCGAAGGCCATGTGTCCTCCGGATGGAGCCAAAAGTTTGTATACGGGGACGGGCGGCGGCTCATGTTTGCCTTCGTCTCTTTTTCCTGTTGAGAGATTGAGGGCTATCCGCCCGCTTATGGTTGGGACCTAAACTTTAGCCTTTGTACTGGCCGGCTGGGTGATGTTAGTCGAGAATGGGGCGCTTGAAGCGGTCCATGCGGTGCTCTCGGTTGAGAGGGCAATGCACTATGCGATCGCATAGAGCTTCAAGATTCGAGCCGCGGTTTTATTTCAGGCATTTGGGTTGTTTGACTCCTGGGTGATCCCGAATATACTGGCCGCATCATGCTGAAGATATTCGATGTTAAGACGATGGCTGGGCTCCACCGGGATGAGGACCATCCGAAGGGGATTGTTATGCCTGCGCCAATGGGGGAGTTGTGTGGAATTTCGAACGCCGCAGTGTACAGTAAGGTGTTTCGTGGGGTGCTGAGCCAGATCGGTGATGTGACGATTAAGCGTGTGTGTGATGGGTTTAAGTGTTCGCCGTCCGACTGGATATACACGGACCCTGGCTTGATGTCCGCTGAGGGGCGGGAGCTGCGGCGGGTGCGGGAAGCACTGGGCCTTTCGCAGGAGGATTTTGCTTATGTCTTTTCACAGAGGGTCAGATTCAACTTTGACTCCGAAGCTGTTAAGGCTTGGGAGGACGGCCGAGCAAAGGTCCGAGACGGGATTTGGCAGGCGATTGCCCTTGCGCTGATTGAAGTCGGCCCCCCTCAACAGGTACAGCCTTCGTCTCCACAGACTAAGTTATGATAATGGAAATATGCTTGTGGGCAGCTCGGCCCTGCTGCGATTGAATAACAGATTATTTTACTACCAGATGATTATCTAAGGGGCAGGCCCTTCAATTCGCATGCGGTCTCGAATTCATCTTCATCCGTACCCGGCAGGCTTGGATAGAGTATTCATTGAGGTTTTAGATGACTGACGAGCAACCTGATCGATTTGCAGCTAGGGATTCGATTACCATCGTGCGTGAGAGGGTCGAGGCTCAGCGTACACAAATTGAGGCCGAGATAAAGGAGTTTGAGGCCGAGATAAGAAGGCTGGAGTCGGAGATCAGTAGACGCCGCTTCGCGCTGGAACAGATTGATGTATTGACTGGCCAGCAGATGGGCGGCATGAGCGGCCAGCCGCTCCACTCCATTGGAAAACGCCTGCTGCAAAAAGCGAAATCCCAACGTGTTCGAACCTCAGTAAGCCAAGGTTCGGCCCCCGTAACCAAACGCCAAGCGGTAAAGAAGAAGCCGAGGACTAAGAAGGCGTCAAGGAAATCCCCACGTAAAGCATGATTGTGGAACCAGCGTCATCGGTCGGATGCGGTACCGAACAAATTCGCGTAGTGTTCGATCACAGGCAATTTCACCGAATCGTTGTTTTCGTCGCAGTTCTCTGGGATTGGTGTTCATTTTACTCTAAAATTACCTTTCACCTTTGCCTGCTTTCTTGTGATGAGCCAGCAATCAAAAGTTTCCGATAGTGGAAAGCCAAAAGATTTCATCCGCGGAAGGTTGTTTTTGATAATGGAAACTTGTTTCTATTATCAGAAAGTTTCGACATCCACATAATTCATGTTAGGGTGCGCCACGAAAGCGCGAAGTTGGAATGAGCGAATGACGTAAGTCGGTAGCTCCAGAGCCTGTGTCAGGCAGGCGCTGAGTCGTTGGGTCGTAGCAGTTACTGGATGCTTGGTAGCTGTGAAATAGCTGATCCTGAAAGGTAACGGTGAGGCGCGATGCAGGCCGCCGAGATGCCGTGCTTGACTGAGAGATCATAAGGTGAGTCCAAACGAAGCGGATTTCAACCTACGGGAAAGCAATCTCCTGTCCCGGAACCTGCATAAAGTGTACGGGGCAGCGACCGTATTTGATGGTTTGGCTTCGATCATCAAATTGCCGAGGCTGGTCAGGCCTAACTACCAGCCCAAAGGATGAGACAGGTAACCTGATGTATCCTGTTTCCGGTCGGGATACCGCAAAGAGCGGGATTGGTTGTAGAGGTAACCGCCGCCTAAGTGATCTCGCAGCAATCCAATTTCGTGAACGTGGGAGGCTCAAGGCGGAATGCCAAGGTGAGCAGTCCATCAATGTTCGCCTTGAGCGTCGGAGCGTCCATAGTAGTCTGAGGTTGGGAAAGCCAGCCACATGGCGAAGGGACGCAGTTTGTTGGAATTCTGGAGCACAAGTAACCGAATGTTAACCGGGAGGAATCTCTTGGAATATCGGCGGAACGCAAAGGAAACTCAGCTTATGTTGTGGCTGAGTCAGACCAATGAATGGAGAGCCGGATGCGCTGAAAGGCGCAAGTCCGGTTCGGTGAGGGGAGTGGAGAAACGTGTGGTGCTTTGGGAGAACCAAAGCTGGTCGCAGCCAGTGCAACGCGCTTTGCTCCTACTCTACCAGTGATGGACACCATCGAATGCTATGTCCTATGTTCAACGTCAATTACATTTCCGTCGACGACAATTAGAATTCCCGTTCCACTCAATCAAATTAAGCGCCTCTCCTCATGTTGCTTTTTAGAAAAACCAATCGTCCGTGTCCCTTTGGCGAGCCGGTAAATATTCGTGATCCCAAAACCGCGCCACCCCATCGAATTGACACGATTTATGATAAGGCCACCTTGGGGGCTCATTTTCTAGATCCTCTATCCTTCTCCGAACTGTAAAGAGTCGACAACAGCGTCGGCTATGCTGATCCCCATATCTTTCTTGCTCTCTTCACAAATATAAGTGATAAACATGACATAGTTACCCGAAGTAACCACCCATGTCTTGTGATAATGTTCTTCATCTACGTAATCGTAACTTGCGATATCCTTGTATTTGTCTTCCAAGTGTTGCAGATCGTCTTGGCTGACGGTTATCCCGCTATCTATAAAATGCTCAACCAACAAATCGCGAGGCGATTGTGGGCTCGGGGCCAGATATGCCGACATCTGCAACACGCCAACGTCGTTTAGCGAATCATAAAATGTGATACATTCTTGATTTTCGTCCACCCTCCAAGCGCCTGGGTACGACAGCTCATACCATCCTGCTCCTGATGAATATGTCTTATCCAACTTTACGCCATTCTTCCGACGAGTCCGGCTTATTCGGGTCATAATCTACTACGCGTCCTTTCTTGCCATTCTTCCGAACATTCATCTCCATTCGGTGGGCCAGTGTGACAGCGCCATCCTTACCTATACTCAATCGTCCTCACCGAGAGAAGCGCGTCTTCCGTCCCCCAAGCATCAGACTGCTCCTGGATATTGCTTTCTGTCGAGGGTACCCGTGCCTGGGGGGCGTGGGGGGCGGCGAGCGCCCCCACATCAGTAGATCGAGATCGAATTCATTCCGCCGAACTGTCGCCTACTTTCGCCGCTTTCTTCTTTTGTGCGGCCTCCATTCGGTAACTCGGCAGATTCAACTCCAGGATCACGCTGTGGTGAACCAGGCGATCGATCGCCGCCGCGGTCGTCATCGGATCTTTGAAGATTCTCTCCCACTCGCTAAAAACAAGGTTACTCGTGAGCAACACGCTCCCTCGTTCGTAGCGGTGCGCCAGCAGCGTGAAGAGCACCTCCATCTCTTCGCGGCTCTGCTGCACGTAACCGATGTCGTCTATGATCAGCGCTTCGTACTTGTCAAACCGCTTCAGTTCCTTCTCCAACTGCAAATCATGCTTGGCTTGCAGCAATCTCTGCACCAGCAGCACGCACGTCGTGAAGTAAACGCTTCGCCCCTGCTCAACGAGTTCGTGACGTCGGAGAAACTCTCCGTCCAGCAGCGCCGCGAACTGACGCTCGATATTTCTCTTCAAGCGACTTCGCTCAAAGTTTTCCAGCGTCTTCTCTCGTGGCAACCTCGACGCTTGCAGCATCCGCGCCCGCTTCCGCGTTTCCCGTTCGTTGATCTCCATCTCGCACAGCCGCAGCAGGTACTGATCGCAACTCCAGCCTTCACTCGCGGCCAGCGCGCTCTGCGCCGCATGCTGTGTGGCGAAGGTCGGCAGCTTCAATCGCCGCAGCATCTCTTTCAACTCCGCTTTGATCGGTGTCCTCATACCGCCACCTCCTGTCCACTCAACAACAGGTCGTAGATCGCCAGCGGCGCCATGTTGATCTCGATCTTCGGAATGCGCGGCAGCCTTTCATTACGTCGCTCAACTATCATCTCGCGCACTCGCTCTGGCCTGATCGCTTCCCCACGCCCGACCATCCCTCGCAGGATTTCGGCCACCAGGTCTTCGCTCTCCTCCGCCGCCAGTTTCAACAGTTGCAGATACTCGCGCTCGGCCCTTCCATCCAATCGCTGCTTCAACTCGTCATAGGCCACCCGAAAAATCACTCGCGGATAGAGGCTCGATTGAAACCGGTAGCGCTCAAACGCTCCCGGCTTTTTGACCAGCGAATGAATGATATGACGATAATTGATCGATGCCTTGCCTTCGCCGCGCAGCCTCTCCATCTGTTCAATCATCTGGCCGGCATACCAGACCTCCAGATGATTCGCGTAGATGCGGACATCCACTCGTTCTCCGATCAACTGGCTTGGCACGGAGTAATGATTGTGACGAATCACAATCGTGCTGTTGCGGCTGACTTTCTGCGACTGTTTGCTGTAAGCTTCCAGACGCCGCTCGGGCAATGGCCGCAGCGCCTTGAGATCTTCCGCCACTCGATCGCGCCGCCCTTCATTGCGTCTCGCGAGCAACTGCCGCAGGAAGTCGTCATACTCTTCGCGCGAAGAGAATTCGCGGCTGCCGCGCAGGATCAATTCCTGCTCTACTCCTCGCTTGAATCGATGATGCGCCTGCTCGACGTCGCCGTTCTCGTGTCCGCGGCCGGGCGATGAGTGGCTCGCGCACATCCCATAATGTCGCAACAACCCTCGATAGCGTTCGGTGAATTCCTGCCGGCCGCCGATCGGTTTGACGGCCGCCGTGAGTGAATCCGTGCGATGCTCAGCCGGCGTTCCGCCCAATTCCCATAAGGCTGTCTGTAAGCCTTCCGCCAGACTCTCCCATGACTCCGATGCGCAGATCATTGCCCACTCCCAGTTCGAGTAAGTGAGCGTGAAATGGTAGGCGAGATGTTTGAAGACTTGCCCCGCAATCATTATGCGGAGGTCAGTCATATGCGTGAAATCGCTTTGCCCCTGATGGCCCGGCAGGTGGACCTGGGGAAAGAAAACTTCCCGTGGCTGCCCTTTGAGCGCTCGCCAGACTTTGACTTTTCGTTGCAGCGTGCGCAATTGCCCTTCCTGAAACTTTCCTTGACGCTGCCGGCACAAATGATCAAAGATCGTCTTGGCCTCAATCGCGGCGTCGCGTTCAAGCAATTGCTCAACCTCTGACCAGACTTCGGCGAAGGCGTCAGGCCGAGTGCGATAACTGCGAGGCTCTTTCGCCTCACTCGGAAGCTGACCGGATTGGCTCCATTTACTAGCCGTCTTCTGGTCCATCCCAGCTTTGGCCGCAGCTGTGGCCAGCGTATCTCCCGTCTCTAAGAACTTCATAAGTCTCCTGTACTGCTGGTCGGTAATCATCCTTTCAAGGTCTGATTGCCGATGGTCATTGTCAAAGAACGGGAGTTTCAATTGTCTGTGAAGAGTTTTAATTGTCGTTGGAAGAGTTTTAATTGTCGTTGATCAGTCCTATCAGTCAACAACCAGGCTCCATTGACCGGATCATGAAAAAGAAGCTGCAGGGTAGCCATAGTCACCGCTCTTCATCGGCAACCTCTACGAGGCGGATGGAGGAGCTACGGGCCACCGCCTTAGTGGCGCATCCACCAAGTCTATGCAGCTTTCGGTAACTTGGCGATGCCTGAATGACGACGGGGCTGATGTCTGCGACGTCGGCCCCAGATAAATGGATGACGATGTCTGTTCCAATAAGCCGTGGCGGCTTCAATCGCTTGCTCAACTTCCGCCCAAGTTTCAAAGCGGCGACCTTTGAGCGCGAGCGAGCGCAGCGTCTTCCACCACGGCTCGATCAAGTTGAGATAGGCGGCATACTTCGGTTGAAAGACGAACTCCCAACGCGGATGCTGCAGACTAAACAAGAGGACATCACTCGCGCGATGTGTGCTCAAGTTATCAACAATCGCATAGACACGATCGAGATCTGCCGGCAACCACTCGTCGACACACTGAAGAAAGTCTACCCAGTTGAGTGTCGAACGTGCGCCGTAGGTCTTCGTCAGCGCCTCTCCGGTTACTGGCCGAAACGCGCCGAAGACATAGCCCTTGTCACGTCGCCCGTAGTCGATCTCTTGCCTGGCTCGCTGCGCAGGGCGCCGCGGTTCGGCTTGTGGCTCGACGCGCGCCAACTGCTGTCCCGGATAGCTCTTGGCAGCGACCGGACCCATTTCGTCCATACAGATCACCGCGCTCTTTTCAGGCGGGCTGGTGTAGAGCGTTTCAATGAGCCCCTTTTTTTAGCGAACTCCGGATCGACCCGCTCACCGAACCAAGTCTCTTGTGTGCGCCAGCGTAGGCCTTCAGCGATTAACAATTCATCAATCCGGCTCCGCTTGATCTCAATCTTCTTCTCTTCATTGAGATATGTTTCAAGACGGTCTAGCGTCCAGCACGCAAAGGGCTGTCCGAGTTGTTGTGGATCGCTCAGGGCCGCGGCGATGACTTCCGCCACTTGCTCGGCGCTGTACGTCGCGGGCCGTCCCGAGCGGGGGAGGTCGGTCAATCCGTCGAGCCCTTCGTTATTAAATCGCTTGAGCCAAGTGCGCACAGTGATCTCAGTCAGTTCCAGTTCCTGCGCAATGGTAGGCACGCGCTTGCCTTTGCTGGCGAGAAGAATGATCCGCGCGCGCTCAACTTCACGGGCCGCTGCAGTTCGTGATCGCGCTAGTTTTGCAATCGCGGCTTTTTCTTCGTCTGTTAGTTCTCGTAGCTTGATCGCCATCGGCAGTCTCCTGAATCGCCGCGGATTCTATAAGAGACTTGCCGGATGCGCCACTTAGCGGAGGCCAGAAAATTCCTAGATGATTTCCACACATGCGCTCGCGAACAGCGCTGGGAGGACGCGGTTCCGCTTGCCGAGGAAGCCCTGAAGCGGGCGGACTGGTTGTTTGGTTGGGAGCACTCGGATACCGGGGTGTGCTGGCAGAACCTCGCGTGGGCCCTTCACCAAGTGGGCCGCGTTTCCGACGCCGAGGAATGCTATGAGCAGGCCCTCGCGATTTACTGCGCCTTGGTCGCTACTGCCGGCGTCGAACCACTGCTACTGACGACGCGATCCCTCGTGAGTTTGCTTGTGGCACAGTCGCGGGACTTGGATGTCCTCTTGTTGCTCAGAGAGCAAGTCCCATTGATCGAGAAGAGCCTACCTGCGGATGCGCCGGAACGCGCTGAGTTCCAGTTGAATATCGGGGTCTTGATCCTCAAGACACAGGGAGACGCTGCGGAAGCGCTCCCGTGTGTCAACGGTGCGCTGCCTCTGTTGCGGCGCCTAGACGCAGGCGACCAAATCCCGATTGCCCTCGAGGCCCTTGGCGTGGCGCAGGCTCGACTCGGCCAGATCGAATCGGCGCGGTCGACAATGGAGGAATACGCGGATGCTATCGCCACAAAGTATGGTGCCGGCAGACCCGAGTTCGCGAGGGCTTTGATCGACTGCGCGGAGCACTTCAGGGCAGCGGCCGCGCTCGAGGATGCGCTCGGATGGCTGGAGCGCGGCGTCGCAGCCATGCGGACGGCTGAAGGCGCGACCGTTGAAGACATCACGAATGCGATCAGCCGCCTCGCCGTGCTGCTATACGACATGGGTCACGTCGAGGAAGCCCGAAACCTCTGTCTCGAAGAAGCCCGAATGCGAGAGAGCACATTCGGCCCAGACTCCCCGTTGCTCGCCGGAGTGCTCGCGAATCTCGGCTCGGTCATGTATGACCTCGGTGAGCCTCAGGCGTTGAAGACACTGGGGCGTGCGCTCGATATCTGGAATGCAGTACCAATCGAGCAGCGGGACGAAGAACTCTACTGGATCTGTGTCAACGCTGTGAATCTGGCAATGAATCAGGCAGGCTCGTACGAGGGTGCTCTGATCCTCGCGAAGCAGTCCTACGATCGAGCGCGGGAACGCCGAGACTTCAGAGGAGCGGCTTCGGCTCTGGCTCGCATGGCCTCGGCGCATGCGGGACTCGGCAACGACGTCGAGGCAGAGAAATGCTACCGCGAGGCACTCGCCTTCGTCCTCACGCACGAGGGTACCAGCAGCAGCTCGGTGTTTGACATCAGGTGCACTCTCGCAAAGTTCCTTGGGCATGTCGAGCGTTTCGCCGAATGCCTGACACTCGTCGACGATGCGCTTCGCGACTATGCTCGGGTGGTCCGCGCTGCGTTGGTTGCTGGATCCGAACGACAGCGTCTCGACGTGTGCGCTGCGCAGCAATACACGCTCGACGTTATGCTCACGCTCGCATTCGTTGCCGTGCCCGGCGACGCCTCGGCCGTTGCCGCTGCCTACCGCCACGTCTGTTCCAGTAAGGGCCGCGCTTTCGAAGCGTTCTCCACGCTGCGCGAGCACCTTCGTAATCGTGGGAACGTATCCGAGGATGTGCGATCTCTTGCCGCATTGCGTGCAACGTTTGCGACGGCGGTCCTCGGATCGTCGGCGGAAGCTGCACAACAGACGGCGGCGCTCGGCAAGCAGATCGAAGAACTGGAGCGAGCCATCGCGCCTCTCACTCCGATGGGATCGCTCGAACAACGACTGACCGACGTTCCCTTTGCAGACCTCGTCGCCGCGATCCCCGAGGCTTGCGCGATAGTCGAGTTCGTACGTTTCGACATCTTCGACTTTGCGCGGCGGAAATGGGCCCGCGGCGCCGACGGCAGAAAGCTCGCGCGCTATGCCGCCTTCGTAGTCTGCTCCGGTGCACCGGAAGCCCTCGCCGCGGTTGACCTTGGTGATGCCGATGAGATCCACGCGCTCATAACCGCGTTCCGGGCCGCTGTATCTGAGAAGGTAGACACTGTTCTCGAGGGGACGACACTACGACAGCGGGTTTTCGATCCCTTGCGAGACGCACTGGGCCCAGTCCGTCGCGTCATTCTCTCGCCCGATGGGGAGTTGGCTCGATTGCCGTTTGCCGCGCTGCCCGACAACCACGGGCATCTCATCGACAACTGGACAATCAGCTACCTCTCGACGGCGCGAGACATCGTACGTCTGACTGGTCGGTCGGAAACGGCGGCGACGGCCGCCATAGTGCTGGCCGACCCCGATTTTGACCTTCGTCCTTCGCTCATGGAGCGCCTGATGGGCAAGCGGCGAGCCCGCGTTGCGTCGGCTGTCAAAGCACGCCTCGCTCTGTTCGAGCGTTTGCGCGAGACCTCGAAGGAGGGCAAAGACATCGGAAAACTGCTTGGCGTCGCCCCGCTTCTCGGGCGCGATGCCGCCGAGAGTCGTCTGCGCGGAGTGCGCGCCCCCAGAATTCTGCATATCGCCTCGCACGGGTTCTTTGTCGACCCCGAACCGATGCTCGGCGACGGTGTGGACCGCGCACGGCAAACCGCCATGGCGCAGATCTCCGCCATGGCCCGTTCCGGTCTCGTGCTCGCGGGGGCCAACAGAACGTTGGCAGGCGAACCGCCAAGCTCAGATGGAGACGACGGCATCGTGACTGCGCTGGAACTCGCGGATCTCGATCTCGACGGAACTGAGTTGGCTGTCCTGTCCGCGTGCGATACCGGTCTCGGCGACACGCACAGCAGCGAAGGCGTGCTTGGCCTGCGTCGGGCTCTGGCCCTGGCAGGCGCGCGCACGATCGTCATGAGCCTTTGGCAGGTACCGGATGCAGCCACGCGCGATCTGATGAGGCACTTCTACTCTGCGCTGAAGGCTGGCGCTGGCCGCGTCGAGGCGATGCGTGAGGCTCAAAAGGCCATAAAGAAGAAGCGGCCCAGAGTCCGTGACTGGGGAGCGTTCATCACAGAGGGTGATGCCGGCGCTCTCGCGACCGAATGCAGTTAATCACTCAGCGAACGGAGCAGAAGATATGGATCGTCAAATCGTCTATCGCGAAGCGATGCGCGGGCAAACCGCCTCGGCTAAGCCGTCGCAGGAACCCTATGAGCAGAAGCTGTTGAAACTCATTCCTGCGGAGACCGTGGCAGCCTATCTGTCTCTACAAGGCGTCTTGGTGTCTTCAATGGGCGCACCCGCGCAAGCCGCGCAGCTGAACTATTGGCTCTGGGTCATCTTCGTCGTCATGCTCGTATTGAACGGACTCTATCTTCGGAATGTTCAGAAGGTGACCGATCCCAAGCAGCACGCGATTCTCGCCGCAGCGTTCCTAGTCTGGGTATTTGCGATGGGCGGCCCGTTTCGGAGTCTGAGTTTCTACGAGCCGTTCATGGGTTCACTGGCTCTAACTCTGTTCACCTTCGTGGCGCCCTTGGTCTATCGGGGGCAGCGGATAGACGCGTAGCTCGCGTCAAAGCGGTTTGTAGAAGCTGCCAGCGCCACGGAGATGACTAGCATCCGATTCGCTCCTATGGTTGAGTTGCCGCTCAAATCCGCCATTCTTCGGCGAGTACTGCAATGCAAACCTGCTCCTTGGCCCGTTTGCGGGGTTCACGCTTGCGTTCTGGTTCGCTGTTCCCATGAGCGCCGCTGCGTCTCAGATAAGAATCAGCCGCCCAACTAGATGCTGCACCCAACCGCTCCGCGCGTCACTAGTCTGCGGGAGATCTTTAACTCGGTAGCTTCCCCGACTTTTGGCCGCATTCGGCTCCGCGTGGAATCGAACATCAGTTCGTCCAGGTCGATGAAGTGTAGATTTCGCGATCGCGTTCGATCCGCTCCCGTAGGCGATTCAGGTGATAGAACGCCTCGAACCGGCCGGCTTCGGCGGCGGCCAAATATGCCCGCGTCAAATCGTCTGTAATGAACTGGTCGAGCCAGGCGACCAGCTCGGCGCATCGGTCATTTTGCTCCGGCTTCGGCCCGAGTATCAATTCAAACATCCCGAGGTCGCGGAGTTGGTCGACATTCAGTTGCTCTATCTCCGCCAGGCGCCGATTTATCTCCTCGAGCTCTTCCGGCGTCGGATCCCTCCTCGGTGGATGTTGCGTCTGCAGGAACTGACACACCTCTTTATAAGCGCCGACATACACTGCGGACTCTTGGCGGTCAACCAACAGCGAATGAGTTGCGAACTCATCGTCGTGGCCGAGGCTGACATCATGCAGGTGGATCGCCATCGCCAGGTGGCCGACGTAAGGCTCATATGCTGAGAAATATGAAAACGTCGCGCCGGCGCGGCCGTCGGACCAAAAGGGCTTGGAGCCCTCATAGTTGAGCCTGAAAAAGCGCTTGTCACTGCTGACGCCCACGACTTCCGGAAGCATTGGCGGCATTGCGATGGGCAGCTTGTGAAATGAGTTTGGAATAGACGGGTTATTCATAATCTTCCGCCGATGGAGACTGCCGGCTTATAGCCGGCAGAGGAAATCGGCATTGCGCGAAGGCAATGCGACGGCGCAATCCTCTCTTGAAATACCAGCATTTACACAATATAAAACGCCTGTATGAAGGCGACTGTCACGTTGAAGGTAAAACTTCAGACAACTGAGCAGGTCTCGCAGTCTCTTTCCGAGACCCGGAAAGCCTATCTGGTCGCTCTCAATCACACTTCTCAGGTCGCCTTCGAGAAACAAATCTTTAACTCGGTCGCGCTTCACCACGTCACCTATCGAGACGTGAGAGACCTGACGAAACTTCCGGCCAATCTCGTCTGTTCGGCCCGCAATGTAGTCGCTGAGGCGTACAAGCGGGACAAAGAAAAGCGCCACCGGTGGAAACAAACCTCGGCGATGCGATACGACGCCCGGACGCTCACGGTTAAACTCGATCAGCAATACGCAACGCTGACCACGCTTGAAGCCAGAGCCAGAGTCAACCTGATTCTCGCCGACTACCACCGGCAATATCTCGACGGGACGTGGGAGGTCGAGCCGACCGCCACCGTTTCCCTCAAGGGCAAGGTATGGTATCTGCATCTGATCGTCACGAAGGAGGTTGCCGACTCTGAGAGTGACTCTGTGATCGGTCTTGATTCGGGCATCGTCCGCATCGCCACTGTCAACACCGGCAAAACTTTCAACGGCGGAATTATCAAGCACATTCGAGAGCGCAGATTCAAACAACGCCGAGATCTTCAATCCGCAAGGCACAAGAGCCGCAGCCAAAGACGGCTCTTGAAACGGCTGGCGGGCAAAGAGAAGAGATCGGTTGATTGGCTGCTCTGGAATGTGGCGAACGGGGTTGTCGGTGAAGCCTTGAAATCTAAGGCCGGGACGATTGCCGTCGAAGACCTCAAAGGTATCCGGGCCAGAATCAGAGTCGCGAAGAAGCAGCGATTGATTCACCACGGGTGGCCTTTCTCTTCCCTCTTCTTGAAGATCGCGCACGTTGCGAGCAAATACGGCGTTAAGGTTGAATCGGTTGACGCCCGGAACACGTCTCGCCAGTGCCGCTGCGGGCACGTGGACAAGGCCAACCGAACCACGCAATCTACGTTTCGCTGCGTCGTCTGTGGCTATTCGCATAATGCCGATTACGTGGCTTCTCACAATGTCGCCGTTCGATACGTTGAACAGCGATGCGAGTCAGTAACTACTCGCCCGAAAGTCCGCCCCTCGGGGCAGGGCTAAGAAAGCCGCCGTGCTTTTAGCCGGCGGAATAGTTACAGATTTGTTGCCTCGTGCATAGTTGAATACAAGTTTGCGGCCGGCTTCGGCTTCCGATCGCCGAGAGATATATTCAGATTAGATAAGTTCTATGAATGGGAACGTCTAGAGATGGGTATATTTCTGCGATCATAACTTCTGTGGTCTCGACTGGAATAGGACGCCATCGAAGTCCTGGAACAGTGGAATATGCTCATCGTGTATCCCCTTCTCATAGAGTAGATATCTGAGTTTGCCAAGCCAGTTACTCCGCTCAGCCCGCCGGCGCAGTTCTTCGTACAGCCGGGCGGCGTAGAAACTCCACTTCCGCACATCTCCCTGCTCATAGACTTGTGTCATCCAGTCATACCAGAAGCTTCCTTTCACATACCCTTCCCTCACTGCGCTCCAGTTTTGGCGGACGTTGTAGGGCTCCGCCCAGACATGTTCTACCTTTTTCGGGTCGATCGCTTTGATCAGAACATCGAGTTTGTTCGCATCCAACATATCGGGGAAGATCGGGCATAGCATTCCATATGTTGGAATACCTGCTTCCTGCAGGGTCTGGACGGCGTCCAGTCGCATGCTGGGAGGAGACGTCCCAAGCTCGACTCGCCGCGCCCACTGGTCGTCTGTAGTGCCAGTCGAGAGCCCAACAACGAAACGACCAGGATGTGATTTGAAAAACTCCACCCACTCAGGGGCGCCGACCACGGCGTTTTTTGTCAAGATACGAACCCGAAATGATGTGCGTTTCAGCACCAGCTCCAAAACGGCGCGTGTTGTTCCGTCGGCAACCAGGCTTGGGCTGAATCCGTCGGTTAACATAGAGAACATCAGTGTCCGTCCCATTCCCCATTCGCGTGACTTGTTCGACAGTTGGGCCTCTAGCTTCTCCAGAATATCCGGCCATTGGAAACTAAGCTGTGGTGAATTGGCAGGGTACAGCCGTTGTCCGGTTTGCTCCTCCGTAAGAGTCGCAAACCTCTTGCGGTTGATCCTCAGATAATTTCCATTATTCGAGGAACAATAGCGGCAACCAAAACCACACAGCGCCATGATGTCCAGCTTGAAGTGGGACAGTGCCTTTTTCTCAAACCCGGGTGAAGGAACAATCGGTTCTTTGATCGAAGGTACTCGTACAACAATATTCTTCATGTGGTTTCCCGCCTCCTCCGTAAATCACTACATAATTCACTGTTATATTTCGTAGTAATTACTTTAGCCCGATCCATTATTAGATCTTCAGACTTGCAGCAGGTCGGCGACTAATCGTCCCGCCTCATTGTCAGTCGCGACGACGCACGAATCAATCTTTCGCTCCATGCGGTCGCCATTACGCTTGATGAAAACCAAGTAAACCTGCCCCTTCCGCTGCACCGCTTCCAGCGGATTGCGCCGCACCTCCTTGCGGAAAGTGGCGTAGTAGTAGAATTCCGCCCCCGCCTTGATCGCATCGTTGAGTTGAGCCAGCTTTTTGCTTGTCATTGGGACTTCCCGTTTGCCTCCGCAATATTTCGCCGACGTCCAAGGGGTTCAGGCGTCTGTTAAGGTGGTCGTCCGTCTCTTTATGCCATGTTTTGCGCCTTTGCCGCCGTCCTCGCGCTGTCGTCGGTCTTTCGAATCCAGTCTGCCGAACTGCTCAAGCAGATCCGCGGCTGTTTTAGAATTCGCTGTCTTCCGGGTCCGTTACCAGGCCGATCTCCTCGGCATAGTTGAAGACAGTCGTGGCCACCACGAATCCACAGTGGACCCGGTAGCCGCGCAACACGGTCTTGACCGGGAAAGGGCAAAGTGACTCCCACAGCGCCGGGTCGTCCGCGTGGAACTGCCCGTCGATCAACGCGAGAATTGAGTGGCCCCCGTCGATCGTGTAGCAGTGCCACGGAGCGAGATCGGCGGGGAGTGGCGAATGGTAAGACTTGCCTTTGACGAGGAAATTCGTGTCGGCGAAGAATTTTTCGATTGTTTGTTGAGGGTTCATTGGCCTCCTCAGCCTTCGTGCAGTGGCGAACCGAGGGAGGCGGCGAAGTGGGCTTCCATTTCCGTCCGGCGTCGCTCGTTTTCGAGAAAGTTTGGGTGAGCGTCAAACCAGGCCTTGTCTGCCTGGTCGCGCCACTTGATTACAGTGAGCGCCTCTTCCGGTGTTAAGTCGAATTTCAGCGGAGGGTAGTCGAATTTGGAGTCCGCATGGGTTGTACCCCACGGTTTAGCGCTTGGCGACGTCGCGTCGCAAAAATCGTAAGGCAGATAGTTCCCGTCCGCATCAGTCTTTTTGTAGCCAACCTCGAATTGGCAGCCTACCCTGCCGATTTTAGCGCCCGTGTAGTTCTGATGACCATTCTCAGCCTCGGCGCGTGACCTAAGCGTTCCGTAAACGACCTGCTCGACGCCGTCTGGCCGATCGAACGCGATCTTCCAGTAAGTGCGGTCAAGCCACCTGTACTCTCGAATTTCAGTAGGGAATTCCTTTGGCAGTCTCAAGTAGAGCGTGTGATAGTGGCGGTAGTGATCCGGTTCGCATACCCAGACCTCGAATCCTCGGATTGTTATCCCAGTGGTGATCATTGTTTCCCCAACGTCAGCAGTTCCAGTTTTCACATACTTGGCGCGTGTTGCTAAGGATGCGCTATTGTCACTTTGTTGATGTCCTCGATGGAAAGGCTGCCTTCTGCAATACGCACTAGCAGATTGCGCCAGCACGGCGAAGTTGGCCATATACGTCTTGCCTGGACATGAGAGTTATTCATCAATCTCAAAACCAAGAGATCGGGCTTTTTCGATCTTAGCCGGAGTTGACGCATTGCGGGCGCTCAATGCAATTCCACCATTCTTATTCACCAAATATCGGTTTACTCCTGCACTCCCATATATCTTATATTCATCCTCAAACCCCTCATCTTTCCCATCTACGAATCGACATGCAGCCGCAAAAGTACCTTCCCCTTCACCTGGAATATAGTCACCCATTTTTATTAGGGCATCTCTGACCATCTCCCTGTTGGTTATTAAATTCAGCTTCATACCCCCTGCCTGTTCTCGCCAGATTCGCCCCGGCTTGCGGCGGCGCGAGTATCAGGTCGACCACGACCTGATCTCGGCCCAATGTAGAATCAGCAATTCACCGATGTTTTTCGACTACAATTTGATGGCTCTTCGGCTTTTATGGTTGAAATCACCCAAAATCTGCCCCTTCTCCAATTTTCGGATCAGGCTTGAAATCGGTGGTGAGGGCAGCGTGGTCTACCAAGTTCCGGCCTCTATTTCTGCCTCTATTTCTGCGCGCAGTTCGCCCATCATTTCCTCTCGGCGAGCTGCTCGATCTGCTTGTTCCTGTTTTGCCGTCACCTGATCGAACTCCCCGGAATTCCACGCTTTGCGCGCTAAAGCGAGAGTGAGACATTTTTCGGTTTGCGGTCTAGCGCAAGCGCTGGTGAAACATAGAACGCGCCAGGCAATATTTGGTCGCCAACTTACTTGCTGCCCTCTTGGCAACCGGCCACACTTCGGACATGGCTTGTATCTAGACTTCATCATTGACCTCAAATGCCGTTTTTGCATAAAAGCTTCGAAAGAGAATTTCAACCTCAAATGCCGTAGACCAGTTTTTTCATTCGCTTGTACGCGCGAAGTATTTCCGCGTCCACGGCCTGCACTACCTTGTGGGTTCTTATTACGTTTTGTCTGCGCGGGTTGCGCTTGGAAAGCCGTTTGGGATCGACTGGAAAGATAGATATGTTGTCATACTCACAGGCTTGCACCCATACTTCGCGGGAGGCAGTCTTTGACTCCCGGAATTTGTTTTCCAGACGTTCCATTTCGGCTTCATCAACTTTCCGGCCAAGGCCGAACAACTCGAGTAGTTTCATGACTGGCTTCCCTCTTTTACCATTGTTGTCCCTCATCAATAGCAAATGCGGATTACACCGTATTAGCGGCGCCGACGGCGCGTAGACTTGCGGGCAGCAATGCCTTTGTCTGTTCCCTTGACCAGCCGCTGTTTCTTGCCTGTAACTGATGGCTTAGTGCGCTCGCGAGATCCGCCCCGTTTTCTCAGTTCGAATCCTAACGCGGCGCGTAGCAGGTTGGCGCCAGAAAGAGCATAAAGAGCATCCGGATCGTGCCCTCTTTCCTGCGCGATGGATCGCAGACGTTCAACCTCGGTCTTGGAAATATCGAAGTTGGACACTCTTATTCCACCATCATCTTCAAACTGCGCAGCACGGCTCATATATCCTCTGCCTGTGACCTCCTATGCGTTTTTGTTCTATCGCCCGATGTCGAGAAAAACTGAGTCATATCATTCGCCTCCCCTGGTCGTCGCGACCGCTCGCTTGAGTAGATCGCCGGTCTTAAATTTGGCCATGAGTGAATTCACTGCCCGACCATAACGTGCGCCGTCAAATGGTTGAGACGCCTGTTCCCTGATTGCCTTGTGAAGCTTGCGTGTGAAATCGGGGCTGAAGGTCATCTGGCGCATAACCTTGATTACTCCAGTGGCTGCGTCAATCAGGATTACTGACACGATCGCGCGCGTCTGAGCCGTCGCTTCCGCCCCCGGCAGAATCTGCTCAGGTTCCGGGAGAAGGTGAATGGTGAAGGAGCAATCGCTCCATGGCACTTCCGGATCAAACTTGTACATTAGAAAGATTACTTCGCCTTCAAAGGCGAAGGCGAAATGGGCCTCGCCTTTTTTCACTGACTCAACCTCTGATGGGGTCGGCGAATTCAGGAATATCAGCAATTCGTGTTGGCCGTTGCGGAAGTTGTATTGTGGCGTTTCCGGCCATTTCGTCCGGTTTGGATTATATAGTTCTCCAACCTTGTAAAGATGCATGTCTTACCTGTCTTTCCGTGTTGTTTCCGGCTTCAACTGGCGGCGCTGGGTTGCAAGTTCGATGAGGTGATCTTGTAGTTCATTGCCTACGCCGCCTGTTGGAATTTTGCTCGCGCTTCCCCTTCGGTTTTGTACAAGTCCAGATCTGTACCCGCGTCGCCGTCTTCGCCCATATGCCACCAATCAATTGTGATCAAGTACAATGAGCGAGGCTCCTGACCATCGCTATAGGTCACGGTTAACTTTTCCAGCTTCCGTTTCTCGTTACGGCCTTCGCAATGGCTCAGAATGAACCGGTCAATCTCGACTGCTGTTTGTAGCGATAAAACTTCCTTCTTGTCCCAATCCTTTTCCCGACAGGCCAGGCTTATCAGGTAAGACGCCTCATCTGAAAGCGTCTTCGGGGGCTCCTGGGCAGCGCATTTACCTATAGTTATTGCTCCATCGCTCCAGAGTTGCCAGGGACCTGCCCCATTAGCCCCTGGATAGGCATTTACGATGTGAGCGTTGGTGTATGTAATCGTATCGACAGGCAATCCCTCTATTGCCGCCTCCCACAAGGCGGATCGCGCATTATCGGTCCAGTTGATATGAGGCCATTGGGCTATCTCGCGCATCCTGAAACGACCTCGCAATTCGCCGCGGGCCTCCCATACAGCGGATTCGGCCGCTTCACGCGCAATACCGATTTTTCGAAATTCGTCCATCTTCGCCTTTTCATGGGATTTATTGCGTTCCATCCATACAGCCGATTCCTCTTTTGTAAATTCTCTTCGCCAGACGGGCTCGGGGTTAGCTTCCAACCAGGCGCGGTATTCCAATTCGGCCTTCGCGTCGGCCGCCGCGGCGGCGGCCTTGGCCAACCTATAGGTCTCAAGCTGTTCAGGTGAGAGCCATTCTGGCAAGTGAGCGGTGATAGTCGCCAGCCGTCCGGGGGTCTGATCATACTTCAATGCAAAGCCATAGTTGCCGGCCGTAAAGCTATATACGCTGTATTCGTTGTAGGCATTCTCATATCGAATAGCCAGCCAGCAATCGCCGGCGGAGTCTATCCCTGCCAGGACCGGATAGCGCCGTGTACGCTTCGAGGGCTTATCCTGATAATCAAGGCAGTCCTCGATTTCAGCGTCAGCAATCTTGACAAGAGGGCAGCGCGGCAATTGAGCAGGATTGCCAGCTGGTTCGCCCCACACTGAATCTTCAATACGCCCGGCGAAATGCTTCTGATAGCAGGTATTGGCCAGGGTTCCGGCTTTCAATTGGGCGCGGTTTACCTGTGTTTCCGGATCGAGAATGGCCTCAATGGCGAGCAATTCAGATGTGAGATCTTCTGTTCGTGTCGCTTTCCAGCCCATGGCGCCGGCCCCGCCGGTGCGAACATTATTCATTGACCAGTCGTCGCCGTCGTGGCCGTTGTTTATCACGTACCAGATCTCGGTGTCACCCAGTATGAACCAATCTCCTCCGCCGTAAATATTTTGGCGGTCCATGACGCGATCGCCTCGCGGATCAGCCGGATTCGGGAATTGGCCGATTTCTCGCAGCTGAGATGCGAGCGCATGACGTCTCGCCTCTGCTTGCTCGCGTTGAGCCTTTTCGGCCAACGCTGTCTGTAGCGGGGTGGACTCTTCTTCGGTGGCCTCTCTGACCATCGCTTCGTAGATATAGCCTGAATCATCCCCAACCCCGAATGACAATCCGTCTTCGGGGTAGTATTGCGCCCATGCGAGAAGCACATAAAGAAACTCAGGCTGTCCGCGCTTGACGGCTTCAGGATCGGGATTCCGCAAGACGGTCTTTGGTTGGAAGCCGGCGAATCCTGGTTCTGCATATCCGCTGCCGATTGACAGGTGGCCGGCGTTGGGAGGGAGCTCGGGAATCTCGCAGGCCTCGTGAATAGTGCGCTTGCTGTTTGTGTATTTAATGCGCGCGCCGGCTTCGAAACCGCCGCCACAGACAGCGCAGAAACCCCGGTATTTGGCCGTAATGATTGTGTACATTAATGTTCCTCCTGAGCGCTGCGGCAGCTATTTAAGCAGGCTGCTTTCGCGAAGGCGCTGTTGCGCCTTGACTAAATCGCCGCGAAAGATGTGGTTCGCACAGACCGTGATCACTTCTACCGAACGAAGGCCCCGAATGGGCGAAAGTAAGGGCGCGTCTCCTGCGCGCGAAGCGCCGTTTTGCCGCCATGACGCTGCAATTATATTCAAATTCGCATTTGAAGCAAGCAAATTCGCATTTGAAATATAATTCAACGATGCATGGGAATTTCGGCGAATGCTCAAAACCCGAGAATGTGGAATCAGCCCGACAGACGCAGTCGAATACGGCCGCCTTCTGTCGCGCCCGGACGTCGAACAGAATCGTTTTCCCTTTGACTGTTAATCCCGACGCGCGACCGTCCGCATCGCCCGGCTCGGTGATTTTACCGTCGGGCTCCATGACTACTTTTTCTTCGGGCGCGGCTTCCCTGTCTTCGTCCTTGCGACCGACGGGCGGGTAGAGCTAGCCGTAAGAGGATATTTTGATTGTGGCGATTGCCTGTGCATCCTATTTTGACGCCCCGAATTTATTGCGGTATGCCGCGGCGCCTATGCGTTTCAGTTTCGGCCCGGCGTCGGCGCCAATCGAGTAATAGACCTGACGCCCCGACTTGCGCTCCATGACCGGGTAGTACTCGGCGATGATGCGCAGGTCGGATTTCAGGGTTTTGCGGTCAATCTCATAGAGTCGCGTGAGCTCCGACTGTGTGTACTCCCGCCCTCGGAGCAATATCGGCAACTCGATCAGACGATACATGGAGCGGACGCGGCTGCTGTGGTCGTATCTGCGGGACGCGGACGCGGGCTTGATCCGTGTCCCTCTCCTTGCCTGTTTCATTCCCGCCCCTGATAGTCGAAGTAATCTAGAACTGGATTATAAGTTGTTCCGTAAGCCTCTCTGATCTCACCTAGGTTGAGCGTTCCCCACGGTACGGGCGGATCATAGTCGCCTTGCTCTGGCAGTATGCGAGATGAGGGGCGTCCGTCTACCAGCTTGTACTGAAATCGGCGCTGTGCGTTGTCGTTAACGTTGCGCATCTCAAGCGTCCCGTCCTCAAGTATGTGCCCGCCGTACTCCCTGAGTTTTTGTCGGTTCATGCGTCTTCCCTTTCCCCCGCGACAAGTTCCGTCAGCGCCTCAACCACCGCTGGCTCCGCATACTGGCGCGGCATCTTATGTTGTAGATTGAGCAGTGATCCGAAGACGGAATTTCCGAGCTCCGCAGCGCGCAATTCGGCCTCCAGGTCGTAATCCGATTCGGCGGCTAATCTCTTGACTTCCTCTACTGCTTCGTCGTGAGTCATGGTCAATTCTCCTCTGTTTTCGATTTGTGGCCGTCTTCGCGCCACGCTTGATGCGATTATATTTATGATACCGGTCAATCGCTCCCGGTGTCGAAGAAAATTTTACTCTCCTTTATACCGCCGGCGTCCGGCGCGTTAATGTGGACTTCCCCCTTTGGCCGTATGTAGATGCTTCGCTTTTATTATTGTTCCTCTCGCCGCAGGGTTATTGCGCTGACTCTGAGACGGCCTATCTGTTGCTTTTATCTTCTACTATTGGCAGGGGAGCCGTGGATGTCGACATCCACGGCTCCCCTTTGTGTGTTTATTTCTTGGGTTTCAAATACCAGCCGGTGGTCCCAGACCCGCACCGATAGTTGATCTGATTGTCGTCCTGACTTAAGACGGTCACAGGGCTACCGTCAATGCAGGTACTGAAGGGCAGTGTCGGCGCTGGGGACTCCTGCTCTGTCGACGCCGGACTGTCAATCGCGCCACCTCGAAACCTCGCTTTCAGGCTCGCTGGCAGTACGATGTACGCCATTCCTAACACTACCGCGACAGCCAAGATTGCTAGTGCAATTTTTTTCATTTCGGTTTCCTTTCAGAAAGCCGAAGCGGTAGTATCGACCTGCAAATCATCTTCCTATCGCCTCGGCGGTGGTTGATGTGAAGGGCTTGGGGAGCGTTAGCGCGCTCTCCAAGCCTGTTGCTTTTAGGCTGTTATCAAAACAATGAATTTTTTTGTGTCGTAGTCATGTCGTTTACGCCTCAAGTATTTGAATGGCGCCCACAATGCCGACTTTCGATTAGATCAGCCATCAGAGAAAGAAGAGAACCTGTTAACTCCGTCGCGCTGTCGCCTCTCAATTCCCCCATAATCGACCTGATCCTTGCTTGTACCTCTTCAGCCTTGTCATCTTCGATAACACCATCCCTTGTGGTTACGAGCCCCTGGGCACGATCCCTGTTTTCTGCGCCCAATTAAGACTCATCCGGACTTCCTGCATGTAGCCACAGATTCCTGCGCCGGCGATCACCTGTATGCCGAAATGGCCGTCCACAGGCTCGCTGTCGCGCATTGATTGCGGCGCCCTGAAGCGCTCGCCGCTCTTCTCTCCTGCGGTCGGCCTGAAGGTGAAATAACCCTGGGTGTCGACCTCGAAAAAGTAGGCTTCAAAGTCGACATACTTGACGCCGCAAATCTCGATCACGCGCGTAAATCCCGCATCGTCTTCCCGCTCTGGCCAGGCCTCAGTTACCTGATTATTGAAATGGCGCGCAATGTCGGTCTGACGCTCGGCCTCAGGGCGGTCAAGTCCGGTGAGGCATACACGGCGCTCTGGGATCTCGCCGTCCGCGCGCTGGAATTGAACAATCACTCGATAGGTCATGGTTTATCCCATTACACGTTATATGTTGATGCTGCTAATTATCGTCAATTGTCGAATGATGTCAAACAATTATTCTACAATTGACGAGGACATCTCAATGAAGTATAACGACGTCGCTATGTGAGGGGTCGTGTTTATGGAAAAACTGCTTTCAGTAGCCGAGGCTGCCAAGCGTCTTGGCCTGCACAGAACACGCATCAATCAGTTGATACGTGACGGCGCCTTGCCGGCGAGTAGGATTGGCAGATCTTATGTGATCCGCGAAGTCGATCTTGAGCTTGTAAAGGAGAGGGGGTCTCCGGGCCGTCGGCCGAAGTCTCAAGGCGAGAAGAAGGCTGAAACGAAGAAGTCTCGCGCCAGGGCGAAGAAGAGAGCCAAATGAGCTCGATCACTGCCAGCGCCGTCATCGTTGGGGTGAGCTTCGTTCTGTTGATCCTCGACGCGCGGCGCGGATAGAGAAGCCGATCGATTCGATAGTCGGAGGTTTGCGCTGGCAGTTACATCGCAAGGTGGACTGCTCCCGCTAAGGACATCGTTCCCATAAGCTGCGGATTTCGAGGTTCTGAGGCGCTTTTGGTGAAGCCGTCTCAAAAGCCCATACCTCCACGACGTGAAATGCTTGTGGAGCGAATGTAAGACCTGCCACGGGAGGCCGTTCGCGGTGAAGCAAGAATCCCGCCGCTTCTAGCGCTGGGAGTGTCAAGGCGTCCATCCTTCTCGCGGTATCGTTAGGGTACATGCCCCGCAACTAAAGCTCAGGCCAAAAGCAATCATCAATCCCTCACCTTCCCTGCGATGCACAGGATCAGCAAGCATGAGCGGGATTGAACATCCTATCGTGTTTCCGTACTCGCGCAGGATTTTGTAAGAGGACGCCACACTCGAGCTGTCGGGAGAAACGCGAAACTCTTCGCATAAACCATCGAGTATCCTCGCGCTCCCGGTGTGCATCAGCAACATGGTGGCGTCCTTGGGATCTCTGAGTTTGCAATCATCCTTCTCAAGCAACTGCTTCACTGTGTGGGTGGCGTAGTACCACCCCCGCTGCTTGACTTCTGGGCCGAGAGTATATTTTCTGCGTCCGTAAACGACCGGAATGTCGGAGCCTCCATCGGGTACCGTACCGATCTCGGCGTCTTCGGGTATCTCGTTAGTCAGGTGTGTGATGGGACCGAACTTTGGTCCCTCACCATCGGCGCTCAAGATCATCGCTACGACTGCGTCACCAAAGAGAAAATTATGCATCACATTGACGGTAGATTGTCTTTCTTCGAGAGACACTTCGGTGAAGTGCGCATATTTCCCGGGTAAAGGCGGCGAAAGCGGCGTGATAGCATCCATGAAACAGACGAGCACGCGCTTGTCTGGATAACAGGTCAAAAACCATCGGGCCGTGTCCACCGCTTTCGATATCGCGGAACAACCCATGTAAGCGATGCTCAGATTCATGATGTCCCGGCGAAGCTCCGGCATTTGAGCGAACATGTCGCCAACCAGACTGGGGATCAGTCGGGACGGGCTGGAGGTGACTCCTAGGACCAGGCCGATCTCGTGTGGATGCATGTTCGCTTTCTCGATACATCTCCGAGCTGTCTGGACAGCAAGCGCAGTTCCCGAGATTGCAAGCTCCGGCTCTGCCTCTTCGAAGAGCACCGATGGATAGTTCGCAAGCAAAGAATGCCGCTTGTCCACCCCGAGCCTGCCTAACATGTCACGAAGCTTGTCTGAGAGATGATCCCTGGCGGCATCAAGCAGTTCATCGGTCGTCCAGCACGGCTTTGGAAGTTCTGCCGCGATTGAATATATGGTTGGGAGAACGGTATTGATCTGATTCATGAGACCTCCTAGGTCTTAAAAATTGACCGTCGACGAGTGGGGGAGCGAAGCAGGTGTTATGCGATTACTGAGAGCTTGTTGAGTCAGAAGTTCAACAACAACTCGATCATTGTCAGCGTCATAAAAAGTCAGCGTACGACACTGGGCCATTGCTGGATCCGCGATCGGGAAGTCAGCGCGGAAGAAGTACCCTCGGCTTTCACGGCGGGACAGAGCGCTCAGCGCGTGCGCCTCAGCGAGGATTAGGATTTGGAAGCAGCCCCTGCGTTCAGGAGGCAGGCATTGACGTGTCGTGCGGCACCACTCGACAAATTCCTCGGCGCCTGACTCCGAGAAGCGGTGATCCTGAAATTCCTTTAAACGCTGACGAACCTCCGTGAGCAAGGATGCCTGTAATCTTGCCGGGACGGGCATCATCGGAAAATCCGCCACGGAGTTTCCACCGGAATGGTCGCTCAACACATCGCGCAGCATCCCTGCGGTAGCAAGGTAACAGGCCCAGGGCACACCAACCAGGTAATTGGCAACCAGATCATGCCTTGCCTCACCCGTCACATAAACGTTGACCAGATTCGCGGCGCTGCGATTGTGTGCGATACCTCCCATCGAAAACCCGCAGATAGGGCCGAGTGTAAAGGAGGTGTCCGCACGTTCAATGACGTGCGGTACGCCTATGTTGTGGGTCCAATATCGCTGAAAGATATCCAGATCACGCCTTTCCTCTGGATACGTAGCATAGGCGCGCTCGAGCCATAGAGATCGACTTCCAGCGCGGTATATACGTGCGCCCTCTAAGTCCGGCGGATAGAGCGGTCTGCCATTCGAGATATCCCCAAAAGCAAATCTGTAGAAGAACTCGAGGTTCGAAAGCATGCCGCCGCATTCAGCGAACATGCCAAGCAATGCTCCGGCGTTAGGCGCCACCGCATCCGGCAGCAAACCGGAAAAGCCGCCGGCGGCGATGATCAGCGCGTTGCACCGCAGTTTGTGGGGCGCTCCGCCCCGCTCGTATTGAAGCCCGTTGCAAACGCCATCCGTCACTGCCAGGTGTGTCACCCGTCCATCTATGACACACCCACCTAAAGCAACGAACCGATCGAGTATGAGAGAGACGACTTCCCCACCAACACCAAGACGGGGGAATGGAATAGAACTTTTTGGAATTACAATCGGTCCGAGCGGCATAAACTCGACAAGCTGGGATAGCTCATCAAATTCCTGGCGCAGATAGCGCCGTAGCATGGACTGAAGCTCCGGGTGTTGCGTCCCTGTTTCATCTGCGAGCAGCGAGGATAGATCGGCGCCGCTGTCGAGAAGTCGCCCGTTTATTACCGTAGCAGCTCTCTCTGACACCCTGGGCGTGTCCGGGTCTGTGTTGGATTGAATGATTACTGTTTCGATACCGAGTTGCGCGAGTCTGTATCCTAGCCAGGAGCCGGCGATTCCGCCTCCAATGATTGCAATGTTTGTACTCGTATGTTCCATCGTCGCTGTCTCCTTAGGCCTCCCAATTCACCGCAACGTTTCCCCCTGTTCGAGCGAGCTCAACAATACGAGGAAGGTCGTCGACCAGTACTCGATCTTCAACGACAGACTGCATTTGTTCGCGTATTGCGGCATACAGATGTTGGGAGTCAGTTGAGAGGCGCTCCTTGACCTCAAGGAAATCTGTAGCCTGCGCCAGTGTAATCATTTCAATTGCCAGCAAGATGTAGGCGTTTTCGATCACTTTCATCGTCATCAACGCGGAATCGGTTCCCATGCTGACAACGTCCTGATTGTCGGCATTCGTCGAGATAGAGTGGACGCGATGAGGGAATGCAAGCGTTTGACTCTGAGCCGCAGTCGATGTCGCAACAAACTGCAACCCTTGCAGAGCTAAAGTAAGACCTGGTTTGTTTCTATTTAAGAACGGGGGAAACCGCTCGTTCACTTTATTGTTCAAGAAGAAGTTAATGCGCCGTTCCGTGAGGATCATCAATTTGGCGAGATTCGCCCGCAGATGATCGGATATCATGGCGATATACTCACCGTGGAAGTGGCCGCCATGCCAGAATTGTTCGTGTTCTACGTCGACGATGGGGTTATCCGTGACCGAATTGATCTCAGTCTCGACGACGCTGCGAGCTTGCGCGAGCGCATCCAACATCGGCCCCAATATCTGTGGAATGCAGCGGAACGAGTAAATGTCTTGGACATGCTCGTGTATCAAATGTGTTTCTTCCGTGATGCGATGCCTGGCCTGAAACTCATTGCGTTGCTTCATCATCCTGGAATTCGCCAGGAGTCCTCGCAGAGCGCGTGCTACAGCAATCTGTCCAGCATGCGGCCGAAATTCATGGAATCGTTGGGCAATGCAATCATCAAAACCGCCGACGATCTCCAGGGCCCAGGCGCCACTCCGAGTTGCTAATGAGAGGAGGCGATCGACATCAGCGCATATGAGGGCAGCAATGCCGGACATGAATGCGGTCCCATTAATGAGAGACAATCCCTCTTTCGGCTTCAGCGAATACGGTGTCAGGCGAGCCCAGGACAAGGCCTGACTCGCCGCCACGTGTTCGCCTTGGAACCAGACGCGGCCTTTGCCAATGAGACCAAGCGCAATATGAGCTAACTGTACGAGATCTCCACTGGTCCCGACTGCGCCATGTTCAGGCACGACTGGAATAATGCGATTGTTGATGGCGGCTCGCATGTGTTCGAGAAGCGCAAACGATACACCCGACTGCCCTTTGATCAACGTGTTCAGACGCACAAGCATTGCGGCAAGTACAAATGAATGGGGGACCGGTTGCCCCATACCCACGGCGTGACTGTGGACGAGATTGTATTGCAGCTCTGTAAGATTTTCTTTGCCAATCAGGTTGGAGGCCATCGGACCAAACCCGGTATTCACACCATAAATGACTTTTGACTCTAGGCGCTCGTCCAAAAACCTACGAGATAGCGTGGCGTTCACCTCCACACGCTCGTCAAATTCGATTCTTGCCTCCTGGTTGCATGTGAGAGCAGAGACCTGAGCGACAGTCAGGTTGTCTCCCGTGAGAACGATGTTTGACATCTGAAAACTCCCGATTCGTGGTCTAGTCCACTTCAGGCTGTCCAAGGCCTTCCCTTCTCTCTTTCCGCATTTGCCCGGAAAAAAGGCCTTTTTCTGTCATCACCGCGCCGCAGTGCTTGAAGCATTGGCATCTGACCGACAACGTATGACAGCGGGCGGTTCAAGAATATTCGGCGTCGTAAAGGCAGCACTCATAATTTCGCGATAGCTTCTAAGGCCGTCCAGGTAATCAGTGAACTCCTTTCGAGTCAAATTTGGAGCTTGGTTAGCTACTTCGTCGGCGATTGCGTCTGACCCTAGCATCCAATAATCATAATCATAATCGTCGTCTCTAAGCAGCAACACTCGCCCTATAGTCTGCCCTTTATGTGCGCCCGCCTGTTCGATTGTGGTTACTGTGAATCCGTCTTTCGTTTTTGTTACTGTGGCCATAATGTTCTCCGTGCGTTTAACGTGAAGTTGTGATGTTCGCGGTAGATGACGTCCTGGTTTAGAGCGACGCGGTCGGCGTCTGCTGTAGGCAGTCATTTCAGACTGTAGAAATCTGAACAGGCGCCGGGAACCTGAAAGATCTTTTATTTCATCATCATCGCCGAAGGCGTCTTTATCATCCCCTGTGATACCTGGTAACGTACGAGAACACGATGGCAATAT